>TARA_R110002012_G_scaffold274473_3_pt1 | contig 11020 bp, 7 predicted proteins | sample TARA_R110002012 | Tara Oceans TARA_R110002012 (sample SAMEA4396515) | marine metagenome | biome: Westerlies Biome; feature: [DCM] deep chlorophyll maximum layer (ENVO:01000326); material: water (ENVO:00002006), including particulate matter (ENVO:01000060) such as... | depth 40 m
AAGGCTAATGCCTAAGCCAAACAAACCGCCCGCTATCAACGCTACAATAACGCTAAAACATAGCAATGATTGCGCAAAGCTGGGGCTACGCATAGAGTGAGGCGAAGTTAAAGACAAGTTGGCGCACTTAAAAATGAAGTAGTGAAAAGTAGTATAACTACTTTACACAATCAACTCTTATAAAGATTTAAGACGTTATACACTATTAATTTTGCCACAATCGCGTGAATCCCAACAATAAAAACGACCACCTTTTAAACAATTAATTAACCTTCCTCAAAAAAAATTAACTTTTTTGCAATTTAATCTTAATTTGAATAACAGGCTAAAAAGCCCGCCATTAAAGGAAAGTTCGAGTTGACGTCCCCTATTAGAACTCAAAAATATCTAGTTTGAATGTGCGCTTGTTAAAAAGGACGCTTAGCAAATATGAATTCAATAGATTCCAGCCTGTCGATGTTGCAAGGCGAGTTAGCAGTTGCCATAAAACTTACAAAGTGCTGCTTATTCATGTGAAGTACAAAGCCTGAAACATCAGCATACCAAGAAACTGGAAATAATAAATTGTCATTGTACTGCCTGCATAGCATACGCAAAATGCTGCTATAAAACGTGTAAGACGAAGATTGTTTCCTAAAAACAACAATTCAATAAGTTACTTTCAAATGGCTGACATATTGCTCATAAATGAAAGTAAAAGGCTAAACATATGAAACTAAACCAGCTCAATTTACGTGTAAAACTTAGTCCCATTTTTGTTGCTATGGCTGCTGCCAATTTAACTTATTCTTTGCCGAGCTTTTCTCAGCAAATCGATGACAAAATCCCCGCCGTTGAAAAGGAAAAAAATACCGATGATGCTGCAGATATTCAAGTATTAGAGAGAATTACTGTATCTGCCACCAAACGTGACACAGACCTGATGAACACGCCAATTGCAATTTCAGCCTTCACCGAAGAGCAATTGAACAAAATTGGTATCACTAATGTGAAAGATTTGAACAACGTGGTGCCTAACATGAGCATCATGACGGATCGGGAGTCTTCAGCGCCGATCATTACTATGCGTGGTGTGCGCTCAACCAACACTACTGAGTGGGGAGACCCTGCCGTTGGTGTTCACTATGATGGAATTTATTCGCCGCGTCCTCAAGGTGCCCTTTCGTTAATTTTCGATGTAGAGCGAGTTGAAGCACTACGTGGACCTCAAGGTACGTTATTTGGACGTAACTCTACGGTAGGGAGTTTGAATATCATCTCCGCGAAACCGAATTTAGATGAAGTAGAAGGCAAAGTTGAATTAGAAGTTGGTCGATGGAATCAACAAGTCATCAAAGGAGTGTTAAATGTTCCTATTTCAGATTCATTTGCAATAAGAGGCGCATTCTTTAAAGAAACAAGAGACTCTAATTTAAACGGTTATTACGACCCTAACCAATGGGATCAACGTTACCTAGGACTTGATACATCACAACTTACGCCCATCAGTGAAGGCATCACTCCAGCGGATCGCGATACTGACAACCGCACCTATTTTAATGACACCTTGTATGAACCCATAAAAGCCGATCCCGCTGATTTTTATAATAACTCAGACCAATATGCTTTCAGGCTTTCTGGGCTGTATTCCCCAAGTATAGACTTTTCTTGGCAGTTGACTTTCGAGCGTTATGTTGATCAAGGTGCTGGCACAGCTGCTTCCCGTGACTGTGAGAAGATAAAAGATAGACCTTCTGATGTGAATGGTGGCTCGTGTACCGATTTGTGGGGAACGGAGGATAATCATACCGTATATGTAAATGTTCCGGGTAAAGTAGATTTGACCCTAGATAGCTATCGTTCGAGCATTCACTATGACATAACCGACGGTATTCAGTTTTCCTATTTAGCAGGTTATCAAAGCCAAGAGCGTTCAGGACAGGTTGATTTAGATCAGGGTATGTATTTCTATGATCAAATACTCAAATGGATTGACACGGATTATGACTCTTGGTCCCATGAATTGCAGTTTAAGTCTACGGGTGAAAGCGACTTACAATGGATTGTGGGCTATTTCAATCTTAAAGAAGATAACTCAATGAACGGCCAATATCATGGGGCCATGGGGGGGGTCTCATGGTGGCTTCAACCATCGCGCACGGTAGAGTCCGAAGCATTTTTTGCGCAGGGTACTTACGCGTTGACGGATAAGTTGTTTCTAACCCTAGGAGCTAGATATACGGAAGACCAGAAAGAAGATAAAGGTGGCCGAAACCTAGGGTGTTTCTCAAACGAATGTTATACCGACGTGGCTTGGGGAGAGGTCTGGGATTATATTGATTGGTCACTTCCTTTAGATGAGCAAATTGAGAATACCAGTGCGGTGCGTGCGAATTTAAATGCACTACCTGTTGATTACTACGACTCGCCTGTTGAAGGGGCTGAAGTAGACAGCGAAAATGACGTAAAACAAAGCTGGGCAAAAACCACTTGGCGTGTGGGCTTAGATTATCAAGCCACTACAGATACCCTGTTTTATAGCTATATTGCCAATGGCTTTAAAGGCGGCGGTATTGGCGATATTTTGATTAAGCAATCAGATGGAACACGCTTTGATACCAGTTACGATGGTGAAGAAGTGGTGACTTATGAGATTGGTGCCAAAACCACACTGTTAGACGGCAAGATGAATCTGCGCGCAAATTACTTTTACAGTGATTATAAAAACCAACAGTTCTCTACTTGGACAATTTACGACACTATTACTGAAATGCAGGAAGACCCGCGTACCGGTGAGATGATTGAAATGACCCAAGATTTTGGGACATTTTTAACCCGCAATGCATCTAACTCAAAAATCTCTGGCTTAGAGTTGGAGATGGATTTAGTACCTTGGAATGGTGGTTTCATTGGCGGCTATTTAACTTTCCTTGATACCGAAATTACATCTGACTACTGGAAAGCTTGGGGCCCCGAGCCATCACAGGTCTTCGCTAACCCAGACGGCGTAGAGATTCCAGGAACACTAGATACGTCTCAGCCTTGGTTTAGGAACTTAAAAGGCAACCAGTTAGCCTACTCACCCGAGGTCTCATTTACCTTGAATATCAGTCATACCTTTGAGTTAAGTAACGGTGGGCGAATTACCCCATTCATTAATATTCACTGGGAAGACGACTCTTATACCTCCATCGACAATACCGATAAATGGGAAATTCCTGCGGAAGCGTTAAATGAAGGAATTGATTTAGATATCTACTCTGATAAACGAGAAGCTTGGGCGATGATCAACGCGAACGTGAAGTACGAGACGGTTGATAATACTTGGTATATCGAAGGAGGCGTTTATAACCTTACCGATGAAGATGTGAATTGGTGGCAAGGCTATTCTGGTAGTACGCCTGTTGCTGGTAAAGCAAGACGTAACTGGAACATTCGAGTTGGATACAACTTTTAACTGACAATACCATTTGGTCTTGTTGACCGCACAAGCAAGGGCTCGTGATATCACTTCATATTCGCGAGACCTTGTTCAACGTATCTATCTTGATTTTTATATTACCAAGGAAGCACGATGACAACTCCTAGTTTTGTTATCAATAGCCAGCACCATACGCAAAACCCTAGTGGGTACGTGTTCCCACTAACGGTGCTCACCTCATTGTTTTTTATGTGGGGTTTTATCACCTGTTTAAACGATATACTAATTCCCCATTTAAAAGCAGCGTTTAGCTTAAGTTACACCCAAGCAATGTTGGTTCAATTCTGTTTTTTTGGGGCCTATTTCATTGTTTCATTACCCGCAGGTAAATTACTGAAACGCATCGGCTATCAAAAAGGGATTGTGGTGGGTTTGGTGATAGCTGCATTAGGCTGTTTACTATTTTACCCAGCAGCCTCTAGCCATAGTTACCCTTTATTCCTTTCTGCGTTGTTCGTACTTGCCTCGGGAATCACTATTTTACAAGTCTCAGCAAACCCTTATGTGACCTTCCTAGGGCCAACTAAGACTGCGTCTTCGCGTTTAACATTAACTCAAGCCTTTAATTCTTTGGGTACGACAATTGCGCCCTATTTGGGGGCGTTATTTATTCTCAACGAAGCAGTAAGCACAGTTGCAGTTAACCCATCTGCTGAGTCGGTGCAAGGGCCCTATTTAGTGCTGGTGGCAATGTTATTATTGTTAGCGGCAATCTTTGCGCTTATCAAACTACCTCACATCCCCAGCGCTACAGTGACTGAAAGTGAAGTCATAGGCGCTAGTGCATGGCAACAGCGCCATTTAGTTTTAGGGGCGCTGGCTATTTTTGTGTATGTCGGTGCTGAAGTGGCGATTGGTAGCTTTATAGTCAACTTTTTAGGCGAGAAGAATATTGCGGCGCTAGAAGAAGCAGAGGCGGCAAAATACTTAACCTATTATTGGGGTGGAGCTATGATCGGACGCTTCATTGGCGCCGCGGCGTTACAAAAAGTTTCTGGCGGAAAGGTACTGGCATTCAATGCCGCTACAGCCTGTGTGCTATTGGTGTTTACCGTGCTAGCTTCTGGCAGCGTCGCCATGTGGTCCGTTTTGCTGATTGGCTTGTGCAACTCAGTGATGTTTCCCACTATCTTCAGTTTGGCCTTAAACAACTTAGGAAAACTGACTCCTCAAGGCTCTGGCATATTGTGTTTAGCCATTGTAGGCGGTGCCATTATCCCTCTTATTCAGGGTGTACTAGCAGACATCCTAGGCGTGCAATTAGCCTTTATTTTACCTCTTTTTTGCTATTTATATATTGCTTACTACGGCTTGGTAGGAAGTCGAGTAACAGCTTAACGTGATTGGAAACGAACATGAATAAACTAATAACTATAAGCGTAATGCTAAGCTTGATGTGTAGCCTCGCTGCATGTAAAAGTGAAAATAATTCACAAACACCTTCTCCCAAAAATGCCGCTGATATATGGCCAAAGCTGAATAGTGCGGTGAAGCAAGACCCGCAGGTGGAAGCACAAGTTAAACAAATATTGGCCACAATGACGTTAAAGCAAAAAGTCGCACAAATGATTCAGCCAGAAATACGCGATATTTCAGTGGCAGATATGCGTAAGTATGGCTTTGGCTCCTATCTAAACGGTGGTGGAGCATTCCCAAATAACGAGAAACATTCCAGCGCCGATGATTGGGTTAAGTTGGCCGACGACATGTATCTAGCCTCGGTGGATGACAGCTTGGATGGCTCGACCATTCCTACTATGTGGGGAACTGACGCCGTACATGGTCACAATAACGTCATTGGCGCAACTTTATTTCCCCACAATATCGGACTGGGCGCAGCAAATAATCCGGATTTAATTGAAAAAATTGCAAACATTACCGCCACCGAAGTAATGGCCACAGGGATTGATTGGGTTTTCGCACCTACCGTAGCAGTGGTGCGCGATGATCGATGGGGACGCACCTATGAAGGCTACTCAGAAGATCCTGAAATCGTGAGAAACTATGCCGCATCCATTGTAAAAGGCTTGCAAGGTGAGGCTAATAAAGACTTTTTGTCAGACAACCGTGTGATTAGTACGGTGAAACACTTTATTGGCGATGGTGGCACGCTTGACGGTGATGACCAAGGTGACAACATCAGTAGCGAACAGGAATTGTTTAATATTCATGCTCAAGGATATGTTGGCGGTCTAACCGCGGGTGCTCAGTCTGTTATGGCTTCATTTAATAGTTGGCAGGGCGATAAAATCCACGGCAATAAGTATTTATTGACCGAAGTACTAAAAAAACAAATGGGTTTCGATGGCTTTGTTGTTGGTGATTGGAATGGCCACGGCCAAGTCGTAAATTGCAACAACGAAAGTTGTCCCCAAGCGATTAATGCGGGATTAGATATTTTCATGGTGCCAACAGATGCGTGGCTTCCTTTATACGAAAATACCATAGCACAGGTGAAAGACGGCACTATTGCCATGTCGCGAATCAATGACGCTGTTACCCGTATTTTACGAGTTAAAGTGCGTGCGGGATTATTCGATAAGCCCAACCCAGCAAAGCGCAAATTTTCTGGGCAAAGCGACTTAATTGGTCATAAAAGCCATAGAGATGTTGCACGCCAAGCTGTTCGCGAGTCCTTAGTGTTATTAAAAAATAAAAAACACTTGTTACCATTAGATCCGAAGCAGTCAATTCTGATTGCCGGTGATGCAGCAGATAATATTGGCAAACAATCTGGCGGCTGGTCGATTACTTGGCAAGGCACTAACAATAGCAATGCAGATTTCCCTGGGGGAAGCTCAATATTTGCTGGGTTAAGTAAGCAAATCAATGCAGCTGGTGGGCAGGTAGAGCTAAATGTGAACGGCGATTTTACCAATAAGCCCGACGTTGCCATTGTGGTATTTGGTGAAGAACCCTATGCAGAAGGCCACGGCGACAGAGCCAGTTTAGATTACCAGCAAGGAAATAAACGAGATCTCGCCCTCTTAAAGAAACTCAAAGCACATGGGATCCCCGTGGTCGCCATTTTCATATCGGGACGACCAATGTGGGTTAACGCCGAACTTAATGCTTCAGACGCATTCGTTGCTGCTTGGCTTCCAGGCTCCGAAGGAGATGGTATCGCCGAAGTAGTACTCGCAAATCCGGATGGCTCCATTCAACACGACTTCAAAGGTAAACTATCTTTTTCTTGGCCTAAGTCTGCTGAGCAAACCACGGTAAACTACGGTGATTTAGACTATGCGCCGCTATTACCCTATGGGTTTGGATTAACCTACCAAGATGAAAACCTGTTAGCTGATAATTTGTCTGAGCAAGTCGAGCTGAATTTAGATCAACCCCAGCGCACAATGTTATATACAGGCGCTATGCACAAACCATGGGAAATGCATTTATTTTCTGGTGAGCAAGAAATTGCTGTTAATTCTAACTCTCATCAATTAAACGGATTAACTTTTCGTACTGTGGATAGAGAGGTCCAAGAGGATTCGCTTTTAGTTAGTTTAGATGGCAATCAATTATCTGGTGTGAAGATAGTCAGTGAAAGCCATTTTAAGGAAGACCTCAACCGAGAATTTTTGGCTGACAGCACAATATCAATGTTAATCAAAGTGACTAGTAAACCTAGCGACAATGTCTATATTGCCATGAACTGTGAAGGTTTTGGCGATGACCCAGGTAGCTGCAATGCGAGACTAGATGTCAGCTCAATAATCAATGCCTTGGCCATTAACGAGTGGCATCCCCTAAGCATTGATTTGCAGTGCTTTGCGAATATGGGTATTAAGTTCGATAGTTTAGTATCACCTTTTTCATTAGAATCTGCAGGGGCAATGCAAATATCACTGTCGGAAGTAGGTTTCACTCCGCAACCTCCCGAGCAAGCGACAATTAGCTGTAATTAATCTAGCGGATAGCTAGTTACCATTCGGAAAGAAAACTTGTTCTAAGAATTTCGCATTATCTTAGGACAAGTTTCCAGCAGCATATATTGTACTTAGTATTGGCAACCTTCTCCTCGACAAATTCGTTGGATCAGATTGATAATTGCGATAGCATTTGATGAGGAATTAATACACACCTATTCTCACAAACTATTTCGCTGAACAGTGAGCACCTTACAAAGGATTCTATTTAATTTACGCCTATGTCAATGTTTAAATGTGTAGTTACGCTCAATGAGTAGCGTTGTATTTAATTTGAATGACATTACATTGGTAATGACTATTGTTCTGTCGATTTTGTTTTCCTTAATGCTGCTATCTAGTCATCGTATGAATGATAATAGCGCTTACTTACTCGCAGCATTTTTAATTTCCCATGCTTTTATAGCTTTTCACGAGTTGACCTTCTTCGGAGAAAAATTTCGTTTTGAAGCCCTGGAATTTGCGCCAAATATACTCTTTGTAGGCAGCCTCGCCTACTGTCTAGATGCAGTATTGCTCTACTTATATATTAAGTCATCGGTGTTTAGTGATTTCAAATTTTCTAAAAAACATTTAGTGCACCTTATTCCTTTCTTCCTATACGCCATCTATTTGATCTTTAATTACTACAGCCTTAGTGACATCGCAAAACAGATCGTTATTGAGAATTGGGGGCTGTATAGCACATGGCACTATATTGCCACTGATACTTTGGTCAAACTGCTCAGATTAACTTACTTAGTAGGCTGCTTTGTTTTAATCGCTAGATACCATAAACGTCATAAAGAAGCGCGGGCGGATATTTCGACTATTGATTTAAATTGGCTTCGTTTACTACTGATAGGCTTTTTGGCCATTATGGTCACCGAAGCTTTTTTAAGCATATTGAAAGTCATTAATCTTAGCTATCCAATTGAAGTAGAAACCTTTATTAGTATAGGTTTGTTTTCTTACTACATTACTTTTTTGCTAGTGGTCTCTTTATTATTTTATAGTGTGACTAAATCTCACTCTATCATTCCCATTCCAATAACAGATGAAAATCAACATTCTGATGAAAAGAGTGTGTATAAATCCGTCTATATTGAGCGGATAGAAACTATCATGCGGAAGGAAAAGCCTTACCTTTTATCAGATATTACCATCGATGAATTAGCCAAAAAGCTGAACGTTTCAACTAAAGATTTATCGGTCACTTTAAATCGTCATTTTCAGATGAATTTCTACGAATTTATTAATAATTACCGAATCGAGGAAGCTAAGTGTTTATTGGTAGAGGACGTAAACAGAGCCATTACCGATATTTACTTTGATGTAGGATTTAATAGTAAGTCAGTTTTTTATACATTTTTTAATAAAAAGGAGGGAATTACCCCCTCTGAATTTAGAAAACGCCATGGTAACAATACCTAATTTTAAATAGCTCATTGTTCTGATTCTTTAGACCAGATGACTGCAATGGTAGGGAAAGGTACTTCAGAAAATCTGGATAATATTGCTCAACCAATTGGTATAGCAATGTTTGCTCTGGCCGATGTCGTTTATAGGTATGCGTGTGAATGGCTAACAATGGCGCCCTTGGCAAGGATTGGTAGCTCAGAGTGCAGATGGTTTTGCTGTTAGTCTACTGGCCTTTGAGATGGAAAACTCATTGCGCCAAGGTCCGCTTCACGTACAGAGCTGTCCAACAGCGTAACGGGCATCTTGAGACAAGGAGCAGACCTTCAACACTAGCTAAGGGGCGCTGGCGCGTGGACTACACAGCCCATGTTTTAACGTCTCAGTGGCCAAGGGAAGCGCCAAAGGCTATAAAGTAACTATTGACGCCATAGTCTCTTATTAGATATCTCTTTCGCCTATGCTTATGTCTTCACATACTTGCGGCAGAATGTCCTCTGTTAAACCCGCTGGTAATTGTTGTAGTCTTTGGTGTGAAATACCTCTCGTATTCACACCGCTGATAATTTGTTGAATCCAAGGCACAAAATATGAGGTTCGACTATATACTTCCTTAACACCATACTTGCCGATATCACCACCCTCGACTCTTGAGCTGATGCCGTAAACAATACCCAATTTGTCTTGAAACATATAAGCGGGGCCACCGCTATCACCACCACCTGAAACACCTTCTAAGGGCAATGCCTCGTTACCTTCGTTAAAATCAAATTTTAAAAGAGGCCCTTTTGCAAACGTAACGTTATTTTGGGCTTTTCGCATTTGCCCTTCGTTTTCATAGTTGTCTACAGTCTGCCCAGTTAGTCCGTTTCCAGTACCGCCGATACCGATAAACCAAAGATTTTTATCTAGTTCGTTTGAGTCTGTATTGATTGCGAATGGAATTACATCCGCTACAGGTTCTCGCAATTGAATAAGGGCGATGTCGTGACTTTTTCCCGGTTTATAATCTTTGTGAATATATACGTTTTCTACATTAACCAAATTTCCATTAATCAAAATAGATGAATCAGGGCTGACACAAAAAGTCGCATGAGCTGCTGTGATTATCCACGAAGGCTCGATAAGTGTTCCGTGCGCTCCGTCAAAATAAAAAGTGGCTAGTTGAGGGATAGTATTTTCTTTGACCTTGTACTCTTCATCTGGAACATCATGCCTAATTACAATGGCGTGCGCGGAAAAAGTTAAACAGCAAATAAATAGTAAAAAGTACCTCATAAGCTCTCCATGCATTTTTGAGACGAATCAAAAGCATTCCTAATGTCTTCTCTTTGAGTGCTATCCAAGTATCTTGCATAAACCTGAACAGTGATTTTGCTCGCACAACCCGATAATAAAAACACTAGGAAAACTAAAGAATGGTTTGAGGCTTTCATCCATGAACTCTGACAGCAACCTTGATTACAAGTGTAATCTATAGATTGTAATTAAACAATAATGCGATCTCTGCGTACAACTCGTTATTCGCTAATGTCCGGAATACGTACGGAGCTGTCCAACAGCGTAACGGGCACCTTGAGACAAGGAGCGGTCATTTACTTGAAGCATTTAGCTCGGTTACCTGTATATTGAGTTTTCTGAAGTCTTCTTGAAGCCTGTTATCTTTATTGATGACAATAATCATTAAAGACGATGTCTGAGAGAAATAGCACCAGCGCCAGTATGAATGTACCGAAGTTATTACAGAACCAAATCCCACGCACTAGCTGCAACGTGGGAACCTATGACTGTTGGATGCTGTGCTTCTTGCTGTATTGATTGTAGTTCCAGAAGCGCTTGACTAAAAACGTTATTTTCTTCGGTTGTAAACGCAACTGGAGTTACATACTCACTGTCAGGAACCCCAAGATTGAAACTTAATATATTGGTTACTCGAAATTTTTCTGCAATACCATCATAAGAGTCAATCACAATTACATCGACGCTACTTTCGCCCAATGGGACTGCATAGGATTTTGCTATCGATCCTCGCTCGACAGAGGAATCACAAGTCTGACAGTCAACCAAAATTTTAGACTGTGACATAGCCGAAGAAGAATAAAAACTGAAACAAAGTAACGTAGCAAAAAATATTTTTTAATAAAAAATTCCATTTAAATTAATTCAATCTATATATTGCTCGTACCGTTCCTAAGGCCTGTTGATCTTTCGTGATTAGTTTTTGACCGGCATG
>TARA_R110002012_G_scaffold147025_1_pt1 | contig 11016 bp, 7 predicted proteins | sample TARA_R110002012 | Tara Oceans TARA_R110002012 (sample SAMEA4396515) | marine metagenome | biome: Westerlies Biome; feature: [DCM] deep chlorophyll maximum layer (ENVO:01000326); material: water (ENVO:00002006), including particulate matter (ENVO:01000060) such as... | depth 40 m
CCTCTAATCTGTCAACATCAAACACATCACCTGCAGAGGCTGAATTTCGCCCAACGTAAATACCATCAATGTGCAGCGCAACGCCCGGGTCACCACCACCGACTAAGGTTTCAGTGCCGACACCACGCAATGTCACGCGAGCCACGTTTTGCCCGGCTGATTGCACCGAGAAATTTAGATTAGGTGTAGACTCCTGAATACCTGTAAGCGACGAAGCGCCTTTAATATCAAGTTGTTGCTGCGAAAAAGCAGTAACTGAAAGCGGAATATCTTGCATGCTTTCAGAACGCTTGGTCGCAGAAACCATTATCACTTCAATGCCTTCTGACTCTTCTGCCTTAGTCATTACTTGCTTTGTGTCTGCGCTATTTTCTTGAGCACTAATTTTCAAAGGGTTAAAAACGCTGGCTATGGATGTAGCTAACATTAGTAATTTGAATGGGTCTTTCACCGTGTGTTCTCCTTGGATTTTATTATTAAGTTGAAGATCAATTTTTTAATTCATTCTCAAAATAGCGTCCAAGTGACTCACCCAATTAGGCGCTACCGTTTTCCTCAACCAAAATAAATTTACAGTTGAGTTACATAAAATTCACAAACGGACATTACGCCGCCCTCGACCGCCAATCAATACACTCGTTTCGTATCGTGAAACAGTCGAGTATTTAATATTTCGGCAAACAAGAGGGTGTCAGCTAGGTATCTTAAAGGGGATTAGGTGGTGATATTTAGTCAATCCTATTCGATACTTAATATGAGTTAGCGTTGACTTTGGCACATACCATTACGACATAGCGACGTCTTAATCAAAAACCGCTGGACGCATTCTGAGGCGGGCACTTATAAATGCGGATTGGTATTAGAGTCAGATAATTAGCAGAGTGATGAGAGTATTTATGTTATCCAATTTTCGCGTGAAAACAGATGGACACGTGGTATTTATTAGCATTATTGGCCAATGGTCAGAACAAGTAGCATTAAACTTTGAAAAGGAAATGCACCGAGTCATCCCAACTATTTATGTTGGGCAAATTTGCTCGTTTGGTTTTATTTGAGCAATGGGGACTTAGCACGCCATCAGTGGAGCCAATAATGAAACGTCTCGCTGTTTGGTGAGTCAGCTAAGAAATGTGCGCGGCGGCAGAAATATTTGCTATTCAAAAGATTGCGATATACCTCAAATTGAATGAAAAAACGGCTTATCGTCTTGCTAGTGAAGGCAAACGAACTTGATTTCAACGACACTCTTCCCGCAACCCAAATTTTATGCCTGTCACTATAGATTTTTTGATTTTGCAGCTTGCTGAGAGTCTTACTGATCGACAATAAGCCGTCGACTTTCAATATAGGCGTTGTCTAGTTTATTCTTAAAACGAGAATCCAACGGAGGTATATATGTATCTTCCGCTTACACCAAAGGGAGATAAGTAACTATACGGAAATATCCCTCTGTTGTCAGAGCCGCGAGTCCCCGCCAAGGTATTTTTAATCGTGGTCGCGACTTGCTCATCAGGGTATACATCAAAAAGATTGTCGGCCCCCACTTTCAAGCGTATCGCTTCGTTAATTTGGTAAGAGATACTTAGGTCTGTTACTATTTTTTCACCAAAGGTTTCAATAATATCGAAATTGCCATTAGTGCTTGGGATCACTGTTGTATCAAATCCATCGATTAGTACGTCAACCTGTTCTTGTGAAAGATTTGATAAATCTGCCTGAGATACCTCACCATAACGTGTAGTGGTCAAGTCCACTGTCCATTGGTCACGCTGCCAATTTAAATTAAACGTAATTTTAGAGTTGGGTGTCCCTTCGGCCAAACGAGTCTGGGATCGAAGATCAAAAAGCTCCCTTGTAATACCTAGAGCTTTTAGGGCCTCAGGCGTACCTGAAATTCTATCAAATTCCGTATCAACAAAGCCCGCCGCTAGAGTTGACGTTAAGTTGCCCTTTAATAACTGATTGCGATACCCCAACGTAATGTCGATCCCTTGAGTTGTTGTATCTATTGCGTTGGTTTCAAAAGTAACGGCTCGTATCTCACCAAAACCATTGTCTTGTAATAGTTGAGTTAACGCAGGACTTGTAAATTGTGATGACAAAACAATTCTATCGTTTAAGTCTATTTCGTAAACATCAACAGAAGCAGAAAACCTATCGACGTTGTACGTTGCACCAAAAGACATAGTTGTTGCCTCTTCTGGTGACAACGGGTTTGCACCAATAAACGATGCTAATTCATCATTGGGAGATACGATACGTGTCGCAGTCGGAACCCCAGCAGCAAAGCTAATCTCCGAACGTTGAAAATGTTGCTGTGGAAGAGCAGGCGCTCGGTAAGCTGAACCAACAGATGCTCTCACGTTAATTTCATCGCTTAACGCGAGTCGAGAAGACAGACGAAAATCGGTAGTTGATCCAAAATCAGAATAGTCTTCAAATCGTCCTGCGAGAGACACTAAAAAAATATCATTCCACTCTTTCTCGACCTCTGCATAAATTGCAACACTATCTCTATCTTCATCCACCTCTTCATCTGGCGAAGTGCCAGGTACTGGCTGTGAACCAGCTGGTGCAACATTGCCTGCATTAGGACCATCAATAATTGGAACGCCGCCGAATTGATAAGACAATAGATCGCCTGCAATCGCTTCAAAATACTCTTTGCGATATTCCGCGCCAAACGCAACTTTAAGTGGCGAGTCAGATTCAATATCAATTAACCGAGTCAGATCGACATTTGTCGTCCATTGGCTTAACCGTGTACCACCACGTTTAAAGTCGGTAGGACTGTCTGTGCCAAAAGAGACGTTGTTCGAATTAGAAAAAGCCAAGTTCGTTTTGCTCTTGCCATACAAACTAGACACTTCCCAGCCGAATCCGACAAAATCATCGCCACGCAGTCCAATGGCGAAGGAATAATCAATCAAATCTATTTCTTGAAACGGAATAAAGCCATCTGGATGAATTTCTCTGACCGTTTGGTCTTGGCCTGCACGTCTAAAAAAATTAGGGTTCGTCCCCGATAACTCGCTATATCCACCAAAGGCAAACAATTCGACTTCTTCTGTCAAGACATAACCTGAATTAATAAATACGCTCAAATTGTCGTATTTAGGTTGACCAAAAATAAAGGTATTTCTGTCTATCGTCGTTTCCCTAGGATCTAACTGACCATTTGACGGCGTCAATCCAGTGCCGGAGCCAAAGTTATTAGAAATAGAGGTAGGGTTGCCGTCATCGTCGGTTCCAAAAAACTGCTGGCGCGTATCTAAGCGAGAGCGATTACTAAAATCCTGCGTTTGGAACTGAGTTGATACGCGTACGAACCCATCATCTCCAATTGCCCATCCATAGCCAGCGTTCATCGTCGCTTTTTCGCCATCGCCCTCAGAAGTTTGGCCGATATTGAACGAGGCGTTACCCCCTAAAGAATCATCCAGAATAATATTAATAATACCTGCTACTGCATCAGACCCATATTGAGCAGAGGCGCCGTCTCTTAGAACTTCGATACGCTTTAAGGCATTTATTGGAATGGCATTAAAGTTGTAAGCTACATCACCGCGGCCAATTTGGTTACCGACATTTAAATCACTATTGGTATGCCTGCGTTTACCATTTACCAATAATAACGTTTGACCCGGGGACAAACCTCTTAAAGTGGGAGAGCGTAAAAAATCAGCGACGCCAGATGTTACAGGCCGCGCAATATTGAAGCTAGGAACATCTATTCTTAGCATATCTTGTAACTCAGTTTGCCCACCACTAGTAAGTTCTTCTTTAGAAATAAAATCAATAGGGCTTGGCGAATCAACGGCTGTGCGAGATCCAAAACGTGAACCAGTAACCACAACGATTTCTGTCTCTGAGGTTTCGCTATTTAGCTTACTTGCTTGCGATTGCATTGCTCCGGCAGTCGATGCGCTCAATGCGATAGAAAGAGTCAGTAATTTCATTATGGGTATATTCCTTGTCATTGACTAAATTGTATTTCGAATTGCTTTAAACGAACGCGATTTAGTTTTAAATACATCGCATACCAAACGTTGATAACCGTTCTACAAACGACAGCGACATTTAACTTTATCGCTAACACGTTATACTATAACATAACATTTTTGATGTGATAAATATTCATATCATGCTGTAAAAGCGAAGTTATACCGCGTTATTAGTAAAAAACAGGTAAATTTCACGCCGATTCATGTGCGCTAGAAGTGTCACTACATATTGCTATTAATAAAAATAACTATTGAGGGACGTATGTCATCCAGAAGACAATTTTTAAAATATTCCGCGGCACTTGCTACGACTTCAACATCACTGTCGCTTTCAGCAAGAGGTTTTGAACGCCCATCTGGAAATCCCTTAGATATCGCTAAAAATGAATCTTTTTGGCAAACGGTACGTCAGCAGTTTGATGTTCAAGACGATATTATCAACTTGGAACAAGGTTACTGGGGGAAAATGGCAAATCCAGTTCAGCAAGCATTTTTTGACCATACAAGAAAAGTAAATAAAGCGATGTCTTGGTACGTGCGTAAGCAATATAAAACGGATTTTTTCGCATCACGGGAAGCAGTCGCTAAGAAGTTAGGTGTCAACACGCACGAGATAATGTTAACGCGAAACGCTACCGAATCGTTTGTGAATTTAATTACCCAATTTAACGATTTTCAGCTCGGTGATGAAATTTTATGGGCTGATATCGATTATCCGGCTTATCAAGACATGATGCAGTGGTTGAGTAAAAGTAAATCTGTAACAGGCCACGAGTTATCGTTGCCTGCTTCAGGGTCAGACGATGACTATGTTGAGGTGTATCGAAAGGCGTTTAAAAAATTCCCGAAAATTAAGCTAATGCTATTAACCCATGTAAGCAACCAACATGGTTTAGTGATGCCAGTGAACCGGATAGCCCAACTTGCTCGTGAATACGGTATTTATGTTATTTGCGATGCTGCGCAATCATGGGGATTATTAGATTTTACTATTGACGATCTTGCCGTCGACTGGGCTATTTTTAATTTGCATAAGTGGATTGGTGCGCCAGTAGGTGTTGGTGCACTTTATATGCGCGAGAAAACGCTTGCACCCGTGTTGCCGTTTCCTGGCGAGGAATCTGGTGATGATGATGTAGTAAACAGAGTACATCTTGCCACATCAGACTTTGCTAGCTTTTTAAGTGTGCCTGATGCGATAGCATACCATCACAAAATTGGTGGTAAAAACAAAGAAGCTCGATTGCGTTATTTGTGGGAAAGCTGGACCCAACCGTTACGGACAAATTCGAAAATCGAAATCTTAGGCGCTGATAGCTCAAACAATGCATCTGGAATGGGGGGCTTTCGTCTACGTGATATAACTAGTTCTGAAGATAACCATAATATACAAAAAAGGTTAGAAAAAGAGTTTGGTATTTTTACGGTGGTAAGAAACGATCTATCCAGTGGAAGTAACATACGAGTAACACCTCAGATCTTCACACCCGTGACACATATGCAAAAACTAGTCGACGCATTGACTATCATTACAGCCTAGCTTACCAATAGACATCGTGTTTTTTGCGGCACAATATTAAAACCTATTTGCTTGCCGTGCAGGGTTGCTATTTAAATAGCAATCTAAACCATTACTCGTAGATTTATATTATTGTAAATCTATCGCGTATATTTTCGATGCTTCTTTTTATTCGCTAATTTAAACCACGCTACAACAATGCACGGCATGATTAAGCTTACGGCAACAATATCCCATACACCTTCTGCAACTAAAGCCAATAACAAGCCAACCGAAGACAATAAAAATAAAACGAGCGGCCACACAAAAATGCCAAACAAAGAACGCTGATTTTTATGAACGATATATTTAGCGTCCATACTTTCTCCACCAAAGATATAAACCGGTGATCAAAATCCACATGGTAAACAACGTCATAATGCACCAAACTATTTTAAGTGGTAACCCCGCATAATCGCCAAAATGAAGCGGGCGAGATAAGGATAACGCATCAACGTACCAAGGCATATGACTGACACCGACGACTTCTCCACTGTATGCATCGACTAACACGGGTATGATTATTTCTCTAGTGAGGGGAGTATCGCCATGCATAAAAATCGCGTAATGTTGCTCGGTTGAAAATGCACTGCCAGGGAAGCCCACAAACTGTAGTACCATTTCAGGCAGCAAAGCCTGTGCTTGTTTGACAGCGACGCCGATAGACGCAAACTGAGTTTGTTCTGCGCCATCGGCAAGATATTTTGTACTGCTTAGTAAGTCACTCAAGTTATTTGACTTCCATGCATCAAGAATTGGCTTTTCGAGAGTATTTATAACCCCTGTCGCGCCAACGACTAACACCCATGCAAACGTAACAACTCCTAACAAGTTATGGTGGTCGAGCCACCTGTGACGCCTCGACCTATTATGCCTCACTTCTCCAAAATCCATGTTGCGCATATATTGCCGATACAATACGACGCCACTAATAGTGGCTACAATGAAAAAGCCCCCCATTAAACCTAAAAACAGCATACCGGTAAGTCCTAAAAACATATCTGTATGCATTTGAAGAATGAACTTCATAACCGGTTCACCTCTATCACGAGGAGGAACAATGTTACCGCTTGTTAAATCATAAGAAGCGAAGTGCGTATTCTTATTTGTACTGTCTTCAATAGAGGCACTAGTCAAGTTTACTACTGGTCGTTCAATATCAAAACTTAGATATACTGGGATCTCAGAGGGCCTATAAGCCAGTCCTATTGCTAGGATCTCATCTAAGGTCAAATGCTCAGCATTTGGATTGGAGGGAGACCAAGTGTCTGTATTGAGTAATGCGTCAATTTCATCGTGAAATATTAAGGGTAAACCTGTGATGCACAGCATTAATATAAAAATGGTCGAGAGCAGACTCGACCATTTGTGTACCCATGTCCATTTTTTTAAACGCGATGCTTGCACGATAACAACTTGTAATTTTAAAAATCAAAATTTGCAGATAAAGAAACTGTTCGTGGTTCGCCAAGAACAAGGTAATTTGCACCAGGAAAACCGCCTGTTGATGCCCAATAGGCTTTGTTATTTACATTATTTACTCTCGCAAGTAGCGAAACAGCCGTGTCGTCGATATCGAAAGTATATTTTGCACCGATATCAAGACGATTCCAACTATCAATTTCTGAAGTATTTGCGGTGTTAATATACTGCTTTGAAGTATAAATCCATCTCACGTCGAAGGTTAATCCTTCGACGGAAACAACATCATATTCAACGTTAATATTTGTTTGTAGTTCAGGAATGCCTATAGGCGTATTTCCCTCGTCAAGATTTGCCTGGATACGCTTTAACTCAGCATCTATAAACGTTCCACCACCAATGATTCGTATCCCTTCTATCGGCTCACCAAAGGCACTAATTTCCAGCCCGCGACTCTGCTGGTTGCCTGAATCAGTAAGACGCTGCTCTTCGATTAAGGCATTAGGTTGTTCCAGTTGAAACACGTTTGCTGTTAAACCAATATGTCCACCATCATACTTCACGCCAAACTCGTATTGCTCACCGGTAAAGGGATCTAACGCCTCTCCTGCATTATCTAAAGGTAAGCCATTAGCTACTTCTGGAGCAATTGCACCGGGGTTTAAACTTTCCGCGTAATTGGCATAAATAGATAACGAATCAGATTGCCTATATACAACACCTAACATTGGCGTTGCTTTGCTCTCGTCATACTTCGCAGTAAGAACACCGTCACCCGCATTAAATGCCATTGTTTCAATTTGTTGGTATCGCAAACCAACGGTTAAAAGGACGTTTTCATCAAGTAATTTTACTGTATTCGCGATAGCGATACTTTGATTGTTGACTTTCTCGGTAGTCAGCGGATTGTCCAAGTCTCCCCCTATAAACGCATCAGTAGAAGGCGGAACAACAACTTGTTGATTGAATATATTGGTAGCAAAACCTGCAAAATCAGAAAACAGGAAAGCATTTTTTGCGGATAAATCCACTAGACTTGCAGACGCCACTAGAGTATTTTTAACGCCAGCCAAAGCATAGTTTGTACGTATACCGGCATCAATAGAAAATACGTCATCTTCCTTTACATTTACAAAGCGAAACGCGTTACCTAGCCCATTTTCATCACTTCTAGGGTTAGCAAGATCATTATTTTCCTCGCCTTGTCTGAAGCCAGCGCCTAACCAGATATTAGTGTTATCATTGAGATCATACTCTCCGCGTAATACACCAAAAATTTGCCGTTCGTCTGAGAAGGTCCATGGCTGAGCATAGTTTATTTTTGCATCGGGCGGTCGTGGAGCTTCATCCAGTGGCCTGACCTGGGGGCGAGGCGCTGTAACATGGTTATCTTGATAACCTAAATCAGCTGAAACTCTAAAATCATCCTTAGCATAATCAACATTGAGAGATAAAACGGAAAGCGTTTGATCTTGCCTATCAATAGTACTCTCACCAGACCTCACTACGCTGTTGAAACGAACACCCCATTCATTGTCGCTTCCATATCGTTGACCTAAATCAACCGCGCCAGAAAAGAGACTACTTTCATCATATCCAAGTGTGAATGTACGATTACCCACCACCTCGGCGCGCTTAGGGACCAAGTTAATTGTCCCCCCCGCACCACTTGCGCCAGGCGCGGCTCCGTTAACAAAAGCATTTGCGCCACGAAGCACTTCAACCCTTTCAATCATCTCTGCTGCGACATACTGACGGGGTAGTATGCCATAGGCGCCATTAAGAGTAATATCATCCGAAAATACCGGAAAGCCACGGATAATATAGACTTCTTGAAAATTACCAAAGCCTTTTGATACGCGTACAGTCGGATCATTTAATAGTACATCACCAATATTTTGCGCTTGTTGCTGTTGAATGAGTTTACTTGTGTAAGCGGTAGATGAAAATGGAGAATCCATTAAGTCAACATTACCAAATAAACCTAGTCGTCCACCGCGAGCGACTTGCTCTCCAGCAAAACGTTTTGTCAACTCGACTTGTGATTTTGAAGCAAACACTTCTATGATTTCAACGGCTTGTTCAGATATCTCCACGTTATTAACCTGAATATCTTGTGCAAATGCAAAGTGTACTAAGCCTGAGTAGGCCAAAATAACAAGAAAGAATTTCCTTTCTATGAATGAATGCATTAACCACCATTAATGATAATGAATATTATTTAGATTTGAACGAAGAGTATAGCCTTTGTGAAAGTATTTCAAGTCTACTAATAAGACCTGCAGTAGGTTACTTCTTTGTATTACTAATGATAGGAAACTGAAAGACTTTTAGTGGCGTTTAAAAACGTCTAATTAGAAGACCAAACGACCCAATTGAACATAAAATCTATGTTCTGTAGTCATTATTTAGGAGGTGGTTGAAGATTCAATAATCCCAAATGAGATACTTTAACTAATATTAATAACTATGATTATATTGTTTCCCTTTGATTGTTATTGTCTCAATCTATAATACGCGAATACAACATCAAACCACCTGCCCTGCCACAAAACCTGACGACCAGGCCCACTGGAAGTTATAGCCTCCTAGCCAGCCGGTGACGTCCATTACCTCGCCGATGAAGTACAGGCCTTTAACATCTTTTGCTTCCATGGTTTTTGAGGATAGAAAGTCAGTGTCTACACCGCCGAGGGTGACCTCCGCGGTGCGATAGCCTTCTGTGCCGTTAGGTTTTAGCTGCCATTGGTGAAAGGCTTGTGCCACATCATTTAGGCTCTTGCCTTGGTATTGCTTTAAAGGTCTGTTCTCAATCCCTAAATAGGGCAATACGGTTTGTACATAGCGCTTTGGATAGAATGCCGCTAAGGCATTGCTAAGCAGTACATCTGGCTGACTTTGTTGAGCTTTTAATAACTCTGCATGCAAATCGCCGTTGGGATACAAATCAAAATCTACGGCTTGGCCTGGCTCCCAAAAAGACGAGATTTGCAGCACGGCTGGGCCGCTTAAGCCTCTGTGAGTAAACAGGATATTCTCGTTGAAGCTGGTGTCGTTGCAGTTGGCGCTAGCATCAAGGGAAATACCGCTTAACTCGGCGAGTACGTTCTTGTCTTGTTCGTGCAGTGTGAACGGTACCAAACCTGCGCGCGTAGGTTTAACGGTTAAACCAAATTGCTCCGCGACTTTATACCCAAATGGGCTGGCGCCCAGTTTCGGCATAGACAACCCGCCCGTGGCAATCACCAGAGATTCACACTGATACTCGCCTTTGCTGGTTTGCAAGGTAAAGCCAGCATCCGTTTTTTCGATTTGTAGCACATCACATTGATTGGTGACTGTAGCGCCTGCTTTGTCGCATTCGCTCATTAGCATGTTGAGAATGTCTTTGGCGCTGTCATCACAAAACAGCTGGCCTAAGGTTTTTTCATGGTAGGCAATGCCGTACTCGGCCACCAGGCTGATGAAATCCCACTGGGTATATTGGCTTAACGCAGATTTACAGAAATGCTTGTTATCACAAAGAAAGTTCTCGTGAGAGGCGTACATATTGGTAAAGTTACAACGACCGCCACCAGACATAAGAATTTTGCCACCGATGCGCTTAGCATGGTCGAGCACCGCTACACTGCGACCACGTTTGCCCGCTTGCGCTGCGCAAAATAAACCTGCGGCACCTGCACCTATGACGATTACGTCTACTTTCTTCACGTTACTGCCTGTTGTCTGTAGGGATGTATTTCGCGCGGAGTATAAAGAATTTTGCTTCAAAAACCCAAATTAATGCTAAGTTGAACCCGTTGCCATTTTTGGTTTTGCGCTAGCCTAAGGAGCCACTTTGTCAGACATTCAACCTAACCAACGTACTTTTATCGATTTGAGCCACCGCATATACGACGGCTTAATCACTTACAAGGGTTTACCCGCGCCCATTATGTGCGATTACCTAAGCCGTGAAGAATCGAAAAAGATTTACGGTGATGACTATCAAGTACAGATTGGCAAAATCGAAATGGTCAGTAATACCGGCAC
>TARA_R110002012_G_scaffold162368_1_pt1 | contig 11010 bp, 5 predicted proteins | sample TARA_R110002012 | Tara Oceans TARA_R110002012 (sample SAMEA4396515) | marine metagenome | biome: Westerlies Biome; feature: [DCM] deep chlorophyll maximum layer (ENVO:01000326); material: water (ENVO:00002006), including particulate matter (ENVO:01000060) such as... | depth 40 m
AGAAACGATGAAAGGAACGACCCTGACCGGAGAGAGGGCTGAGAAAGTCTCTCTGGTTAACTCGAACTTCATTGCACTGCGAGCGGCACTGGATGATGGGGCGATGAATGAGGAGCAGGCCAGGGCTGTCCTCCAAAACATGCTGGTGGGCGAGTCTGACCCAGAAGTCAGAGCAGTAATAATGTCTTCTATGGCTAAAATCGAAGACTAAAGGTAGGGAGAGATGGCAAGAATAACAGAAGGTAGCGCATTCCGAAGAAAGGCAACGCCCCTTAAGTTCACGTCCAGGCGTCCACGCATGCACCCACTGCAGCAGGCACTTGCTGTGGTGAGGATTGCCAAGCAGGGTGGCGCATTTGATTTGGTAGATGTCGCAGCAAAGGGCATCACGCGGCACATCCGAAAGGGCCAACTCAAAACGGCTCAGGAGAAGGCGAGCTTTGATGCATGGAAGGAGAAGGCCGAAAGAGAGGGCACGGTCGATCAGGCACTTTACCCCGAGGGAATGCAGGGTGGTGTCTCGATGGCAGATGCTATCAAGAGCATGGCAGCTAAGGACATCGATGACCTTCGAGATAAGTCCGGGCTGCAGGTGACTCCTGGCCTGAGTGCCGGGTTGCGAGGAGGAAAGCCGCCTCTCCCTGTGGGTGTTCCAGGTGGCGTTCCACAGCTACAGATGCCCGTGGTTGAGCCGCCCGTAAATCCTGCACTTGAGGCCGAGAAGGCGAGGTGGGCGGCGATGCCCATGGCCCCCTCGACCCAACAGCATCTTGCCCTCATGGCGCAGGACCGACAGCAGGCAGCGGGCCCCCGGTATGAGGCACCGCTTCCATTTCCACCGGTTCCTTCGGTAGACCTGCGGGCACCCCAGGCCGCCCCGCCGTCGCAGCAGGCTGTTCCGTTTACACTAGGACAGGAGGAGCGGGCAGCAGCAATGCCACAGATAGCCCCCACCCCAGGAATAGTCCACTCTGGCGGGCCTAAACCGGCAGCCCTTCCAACGCTTCCTGCAGGCGCGGTTATGCCCGCTGGGACCAGGGCAAGGCGATACTACGCTGCAGCAAGAAGGGAGAGTGCAAGAAGGCAGGCCGATAAGGGGGATGTGATTCCCCAGACGGCAGAGCTTCTTAAGATGAGTCTGGAGGAAATGAGGCAGCTGGCTAAGTTTGGACTAAGCTCAAATCCTGCAATCATGAGGGCACAGCTTAAGCGCATAGCGCATGCAGCAAAGCTTGTCGGAAGGGTCGAGAAGACGCCTGGTCTTATGGGGACAATTGCCGGAAGGACGGGCGCAGAAGAGGGCCGGAAGTATGCGCTTGACCTGGCACGCCGAGACAAGCCAGGTGAAGAGGAGTTAGACATAGCCACAAAGATGGCTCGCCTTGACCGTCTTGCACCAAAGGTGCGCCGTCGTGGAGGTGTTAAGCGCCCATCGAGCAAGTCGTTTAATGACCTGTATTTTCTTAAAAAGAACAAGAATGGAAAGCTTAGGTGGTTTTCTAAGCTCAAGGACCCAGACTGGATGAAGGAGGCCACTCAACAGGAGAAGGATGCCCTGGAGGCCCTGCACAAGAGGCTCAGGGGTACCAGTCGGGGAGGGAAGATCCTCAACAAGGCTGCACTCCTGGCTCAACGCCAAAACAGACAGCGTGCAGGTGCCGAGGGGAGAGACAGTGGCCTAACACCCGAACAGATGCGACGACTGAAAGAGCAACAGGCGAAGAGTAGGTCCGAGGCAGAGTCGGCCCTAAGCTCGATACGAGCAATAGTGAAGGGTGATGCTGGAAGTCTCGACTCGCTCATAGGTCGTAAGGCAGCGTCGCATGCGGTTAGTCAATACCTGGGGTTTATTAAGAAGGAGAAGAGCGCGATTCTTGAGGCCGCGCCGAAAGGGAAGATGAGTGATGCAGACAAGGTTAGGGTCAAGAGCCTTGATGCCGAAGCAAAGTCATTAAAGTCGCATCTGAAGGTGGTTCGGAGTTATCGCCCTCCAGCTCAACCAGCAGCGCCTACGCAGCCAGACGGTGCGAAGGGGGGTGGGGGGAAGGGGGCACGTAAAAAACGTGGCAGAAGGAGAGTAGTTATTTCTACTGATCAGGTGAACAGAGATCTTGCGGGAGGCTCGGGCAAGTGACTGACGGAGGCGGGAAAAAGACGCGGGTAGGCCCAGACGGTAACCTGTTTGAATACTCAGACACGCTTGACGATGCCAAGATAGACAGGCACATGGTCATGAAGACTGGCGTGCGTGGCTCACCGTTCCGTCCAATGACATTTAAGCTGCCGGATGGCGACCTGCTGGAGTATGAGGCGGGAACACCTGAATGGAAGGCGCGAACCCACATGGCGAAGGTGTCCGGTGTCGGAAGGCAGTGGAAGAGTCAGCAAGAGCTAGAAGACGCACAAGACGCAGATAAGCTTTTGAAGCCGTTCTATGAGGGGGTCGATCTAGAGGAAGGGGCCAAGGCACTCGCTGGTGATGGCGGGGAGCTTGGGAGGATGGTTAGTGATCAGGTGTACAGGCCGCTAATTAATGAGTCAAAGCAGAAGGCAATTGACAGCTGGCAAAGCCTAGACCCGGTGCGGTTTAAGCGCCTGTACCAGGCGAGACATCCCGACAAGGACATTGCAGACGACGAAGACGGAATTCTGGAGTTCAGGAACAGGGCACTAAATGCAATGCGCCAGGACGCCAATGCGTACCTGTACGATCAGCTTCTAGCCATTGAGGGCACTGACGCGCTAGAAGGCTCCACAGGATTGCGTGCCCTTGGAATCACGCCAAGGTTTACGCAAGATGCTGTAGATTCGTTTGGGCTGGAGGAGCCTGAGAGAAAAGAGACGCAAGTCACTGGGTGGTCGGGGACAGGGAGGAGCGGCACAAGGTTTCATATCAGGAGGGCCCCACAGAATCTTATTGGGTCTGTTGCGGATGCGATGGAGGACGGGGAGCCCAGCATCTCTCCAGCAGAGAATGCGATGCGACAGCAGCAGCGTGCTACGGCCCTGGAGAGCCTCAAGAACTGGTACAGGGGGAATGTTTACGACCCCGACTCTGGCAGGCGGATGCAGCAGGTTCAGGGTGGCTGGCAGGGCGTTGGCATGGACATGCTCGATGGCTCTAGAATAGAGAAGGCAATAGACCAGCTTGTTCAGCATGATATTCTAACGTCAAAGATGGACGCCGTTCCCGGATTTGATGCCCACAGGACAAGAGGGTTGGCCGCTCGCAACGCAAGGCTGCAGGAGGAGAGGGGCCTCAGGGCAATGCAGGGCCAGAACGCCCTCCCCTATGTTCAGGCAGCAAGGAGAGGTGTTAGGCATATACGCCAGAACAACCCTGACCTCATCAGGTGGCTCAGCAGCCCGCGTGATGAGGAGACATGGCGCGTGGCAGAATCTATGATAGCACAGAGGCTGGTCGATGCGGTTGGTCACGGTCGGCTGCACAAGGACGCTATCAACTATCCGGCGCACGTATTCAAGCAACTCGCGGAAAGGAACACCACAGAAGAGCTGCATGACCTCTATGCAGGCGTACCTCAGGACCAAATCCAGAAGCGCAGAGAGTACATGATTGAGATGGCAAAGGCCTTCGAGGCTGGGGACGCATATAAAGGGGAGACGCTGGACCGTGAGAAGTTCAAAAGGCTGCGGTCCCTCGCAACCAAGCTAGAAGAGGGCGACATTGACTACACGACATGGGTGAAGTCGATTGTAGCGATATCGGGAGCGGAAGATGTTATCGACGAGGGGGAAAAAGAAGCAGGCATCGGCCTGAGCAACATCCTGATGGGCCCCCTGTTGTACCCAACTATGATGTGGGATGCAGTGTTTGGGAAGGACCCCGTAACAGGTGTCATGCGTGGCCTCACAGAGGAGGCGGGTCTTGAGGGTGACCCCTATAAGCAGTTCATGGACAGCAATCTTGAGACCATGTCTATGGACAACTTCGCCAAGATACGCCAGGAGCGTTACTGGTCCCCTGCAGTAACAGCGCAAGACATTATTGCTGGGCAGGTCATGGGGCTTGGCATGGGGGTAGCGAAGGGGATCCCGGAGTGGGCCCGCAAAGGCGTGGTCGATACCGCACTGGGCGCAATGGGGGTTGACCTAATCAAGGAGCCAGAACACTGGGGCCCCGAGCGCATGAAGAGATACCGCAACGCGGTGGGCGAAAACGCGGAGGATATATACAGCCGCGCACAGGCCGTAAGAGAGGGGGCTATCCCTGAGAAGCTCATACACCTGTCAAAGAACTCCGTTACGGACATGTACGACGTATACGCAGGCCTGGTACACATTGCTCGCCAGGGACTCGGCGCAGACTCGGAAACGAAGAGGCGCGTGTATGAGGCAAGGCTTCTCCAGCTTAAGCGCAAGCTGGGTGAGAAGATTGGGCCGCTATCACGTAACGAGCAAATGCTCTCGTACATGATGGCAAATGCTGAGGAGTACGCCAACTACGCCGCCTCGGCTGGGGCGTTTTTTGAGGGAATGAGTAGCAACCTGCTCCCATTCACGCCTGTGGAGGTTGGCGTCCCGGAGGACTGGCTAACGTCACCATCTGGTCCGGGTGAGGACATGATGACGCTTTACGATGCTGCTGGGTCTGGGGACACTGTAAGGAGGATGATGGCTGAGGCGCGTGAAGCCGGAAGTCCTGGAATGTCCAACACCTTTCTTGCACGACCCGTTTCGTCGCTAGCTGCGGCTCTTGACGGTGTGAGAATAGTATTGAGAACACCAGCTGCGTTTGGAATTGCGCCCAAGCAGAGACTTGCGTTTCAAAAGCTTGTCGCCCGTGGAGATGACCTCGTCTCGAAGGTAACACTTCAGGCTCCGTTCAGGGCCACATGGGCGGTAGCCAAACCGCTTTACCAGTTCTTTGTGGATAAGACCGTGACGGGCGAGCTAAGCTCTCAGCAGCTAAACCGTGCGGCGCAGTCAATCCCTTACGAGGCAGACGTTGCTGGACGCAACGTGCGTGCCAGGCTGGAGGCGGGAGACCCAACAGCCCTGCAGGACGTTCTTGAGGCCATACCAGATGCGGTGGACAGGAAGGTAACGCTGGCCAAATACATACATGGACTGTTTGAGGGAGAGGCGGCTGCCACTCCACGCGAAAGGATACAGATTGTCCAGGACATGTTTGGTGAAGAGGCTGGCCGCATGCTCTTTGACCAGCACGTAAAGAGTCTGAGCGATGCCGACGAGGTACTCATGCAGACGCTGGATGACGGAAGCGTCTCCACCACGCCTGCAGCCATCCTTAAAGGTGTTACGGACAGGGGGTCGGACAGGGTGCGTGGCACTATAGATGGAACCGACCTCGATGTTACAGCGGTTGCGCTTGCGGATGCCATGGCTCTGGAGCAAGAGCTTGCGACGCTTGGTAACGATGCCGCTGTTCCGCATGGGAGGCCCGTACTTCATGTTTCCCCTGCCGACTATGCAAAGCAACTAAGGGCTATAGGGGAGGGCATTAGGACCGGGGATGGTATCCCTGAGGGTCTTGCCCTCCCTGGGCTTACTGAGGCCCAGTTCCTTCGCTATCTGGAAAGACTGGAAGAGGCCGCAGCAAATGCGGAGGGGCAATACATAGACTGGGCCGACACGACCAATCCAGCCGTACAGGCAGCACGCTCTGCAATGAGCAAATGGATGGGCGCAAGGTGGGTCGATGGCGCACCCGTGATGGAGAGCTGGATTAAGGAGGGCGACGCTGGCGGTACGTGGATGCACGAGGCGGTGATTAAAGAGCTGGCCGACTGGAACGCAAAGTATGACACAATTCTGCGCGAAGAGATGGCACCAAACGTAGACCTGTCAGCACCAGATGTTCGTAGGCAGCTCGGAGGAATGCTTGATCAAAGCGTACATCGCCAGCCCTATGTCCCAGACGCCGCTATCCCCACCCCGGTTGCTGTGCAGGACTTCGTCAGGACGCTCAGAGAAAAGTCGAGACCGCAGCAGTTCATGAACCATGCTGCCTTGGAGAGGACGAAATACGCTGGAACATTTGCCCAGTGGCTTGCTGAGGGCGTTATACCGGTGCCAGCCCACACCCTTAGGCAGCTGCTTGAGTCGTACCCAGAGCTAATCACCGAGATGGCTGCTGATGACGCACTCCTGGGGCAGGTTGTGGACAAGTATCGCAAGGGAGACAAGGCGTTCACCCTAAAGGAGCTACAAGAGGGAACCATAGACCCAGCCGACTACACTGCCAGGGCGCAGCAAGCCATTGGCGAGGCAGAGGTTAAGCCGTTTGTCAAGAGGGCCATGGAGGGTGTAGAGGAGGCGCGCCCAGCGCCTATATTCATCGAGGGTACAGATCTGGCCAAGTCATGGTATAGGGATGCACAGGTAGACTGGAAGGGCAGAGAGCTAGAGCAGGCCATATATATTGCAGGCGGGAAAAAAAACGCCAAGAGGGATCGTTACCGCAAGAGGCTGCTTGAGGCTAAATACACAATTGGGGAAATAAATGACCTCCGCAAGATATTGGGTAAGCAGCTGAAGGATGCTTACGCAGAGAAGAAGCGACTGGCTGCCGCAGGTGATCCGAAGGGAGCGGAGCCGATGAAGATCGAAGGGCTAGAGAGGGGACGCGCACCGACGGCAGAGCGCAAGAAGCTGGCAGAACCAGGAGAGGTTACACCAGATATCGCCAGCATCCGAACGATGACGGAATTCATCAAGGCAGGAACAAAGGATGGCGACTTCACGGGTGGCCACAAGGTGTACAACGGAAGGTTCTACCCAGGTAAATACACCATGAAGGATGTGGACGACATCTTGTCAGGAACAGACGAGGCCAAAAAAGCCAAACTCATGGCCGAGAGCGCGGCAATTAAGGCCGACGTCATGCAGCGTTACATTGAGAAGTCCCAGGACTCAAGTGCGGGAGCAGAGTGGGTAGAAAGAACGCTACGCAGGGACGGCACCAAGGCAATCGACATAGGCGGTGCAATGAAGCCGTTCCTTTACAAGATGCCACCAAGAGTGAAGGCAACCACGCCCATTGTATCAGGCACCACACCACTGAAGACCGCACAGAACACGGGTCCCGCCATCGCCGCAGACGGAACAGCCATGGCAAAAGCCGGTGGCGAAGCCATGTCGAAGGGTATACCCAAGATACAGGATAAGCTTGAGGCAGCCAACAAGGCAGACGCCGCAGAGCTTTCAAGGGTAATGGATGATGCCCTCGTGCAAATGTCAAACAAGCCGAAAGAAAGCCTGAAGATAATGAGGGCCCTGGAGGATGACAACATCCCAGGGCTGGCGTCGAAGGTTACAATGCAGACCAGGCGCATCAAGGGAAGAAAGGTTCTCGAAGAGCAATCAGGTGGCTGGGTCGAGCCGGAAAACATCCCGGAGGATATTCGCCCAACCGTCCCAGACGGGATGACCGTAAGCGAGATGGACTTTATAAACAGGGCACGCACAGCCACAAGCGAAACAATCTATGATGTCATCCCAAGCCTGCCCCCGTTCCTGTCTATGCGGGTGGACTCATTTAAGAACCTCGTTAAAGCAGCCATCAAGGACGATGCAGTAAGGGCCAACATCAACGAGCGCCTGGATTCATGGATGGACATCGACCAAAAGGTCACAACGAAAAGCATATTCGGCAAGGAGACAACGTATGTGGCTGGGCAGTCAATGGCAGACTGGTTTGGGCTCGTCCCAGACTCAAGGAAGAAAGGCGTAAAAAAGAAGGACCTCCCGAAGGACCTAGAGATGGGAGACACATACGGCACAGAGACAAAGCTGCGCGTCCGAGCGTATCCGCGTGGCGGCATGAACATGTTCCATGCAGATGCCCAGTTTATCAAGGCAGTGACAGAGAACCAGAGCTTCCTGAGAAGGCTGGCCCGTGGAGTCAAGGCTGCGTTTACAGCCCGCTCCCTCCCAACCTTCATCAACAACATGATGAACAACCTCGTTAACGAGGCCATAATAGACGGAGACTCCACCGCCATCTTAAGCGTGTGGAAGAACAACACCATCTACAACCAGTACCTGGATGGTAACCTGTCCCAGAGCAAGGACGTGGGGGCGTTTTCTGCAGCCAGGGCAGTGGATGATGTCGGAATGGTGGATAACACCATGGCAACCGTAGAGCTTGGGCCTTTTGAGAAGGCTCTGGTAGAGACCATACCGGAGGCCATGCACATTGGCCTATCGAATGCCATCGAGAGGGGATACCTTAAGGGCACACCCCTGACAGACGCTGCACAGTCAGCACTAAAGGCGGGCCAGAAGGCTGCTCATGTGGTCTTTACAAAGCCAGGTGACCTGCTTAAGAAGGGATATAGCCAGTCAGACGTCATCTTCAAGGTTAACAATATATACAAGCATGTCAGGAGGGCGCAGGCCAGGATGCAGATGCTGGAGGTGGGCGACTTCTACCGGTTCCAGGTGGGTGAAGGCCTGTTCAGCACGCTAGAGATAGTGAAGAGGGAGGGAGACACCACAACAGTAAAGATAGACGGCAGGCAGCTCGACATAGACGGTGACATTGCCTACAACAGGGATGTCAACCTTCTTGCGGCCAGAGAGGGTGCCGTGATGACAAACAGGAAGCTGTTTAACTATCGCGACCTTACGCCGTACCAAATGTGGAGAAGGAAGTACATGCTCGACGCATTCTTCTCACCATTCTATACCTTTGCGTGGAAGAGCATGTGGCTACCGGGACTCAAGCGCGGCTGGATGCGTGAAATCATAGGCGGCGATACGAAGTCAACCACCAATAACCTGACGATTCAGAAGCTTGCAGCACAGGAGGACATTGGGCGCATCATGCGTAGGCAGATAGCGTTGCAGGCCCTCAGTGCGGCATCTAAGAATACGGAAGACCAGTCAAGCATGCTTGAGTGGATGGCTTCATTCCGGGTGGATAAGGAGATGCCCGGTGTTATCCGGTGGATGGCCCCAGGCATTGTGTCCATAGACTCCCAGTGGGGGATTGACCCAACAGAGTCTACGGGAGCGGCACTGAGGCAGTACGCTGAAGTGGCAAAGACCGTTGGTGGCCTGTTTGTCAACGGCCCTGCACCCAATGAGGTGCATCCCCTTCTTGTGGGTGAGAACCCCGGTGATGTTAACGAGCTGCGTGGGTACATGGAGAGCGGAAAGCTTGACCTCGCAAAGATATCTCCTGCCGACCGGGCGGCAGTCCTGGGTGATAAGTATAAGGGCCAGCAGAGCATCAGCCTTAAGGCCCTGAAGTTTATGGATGATGTGCCTGATGAGAGGATCAACCGCATACGCGACGAGGTTCGAGAGGTGTTCCCAGCCAACCCAAGCCCATGGGTTGACCCGCTAATCATAGCCGGTGGTAACAAGGGGATGATGGTAGACCTCATTGGCGAGCTGATGGGTGTCATTAGTAAGACAGACAACTCCTGGAGGAGCATCAGGCAGCCGTCTGACCTTCCCGGCCTTGTTAGGAGGATGCTCCCATACGTCATGGGAGGCAGAAGCACGGCGGCTGCAACAGACGTCCTCATGGGAACCATTGACCCAGACAGCCCCTTCACATCTAGACAGTTCGGAGTAGAGGGAGAAGGGAAGGCCCAGGAATCCCAGGTGAAGTTTGCTGGCCGCACACTCACCGGCATAGGAGGCTACTACAAGCGATTAGGGCTGGAGAAGGATGGCTCCATCAAGCGCGAAAAGAGTGGCAGCTACTGGCGCGGCGCATGGGTTGTAAGGAAGATTAATCAACTCAGAAAAGAGTGGAAGAGACAGGCAAGCGTAGTCAGCAAGGCCGAACTAGCAAAGCTAGAGAAGCACGACCTCGCAAGCTGGAAGGATGCACGGCTGGACCGAGTACTTAGGAACAAGGCAATCGACTACGAGTGCGACCTCCTTCTCAAGAACCTGGAAACAGAGTTTAGGAACTACTGGAAGGAGCGACAGTCATCGCCCACCCCAAAGCTAACAAAGATTCCAGACAGGCCGCAACGCCCCGAAATGTTTGAGAGAACCAGAGACATTCCGCAGGAAGTTCAGGAGTAGGAAATGGAAGAACAACTAACACCCAACTTTAACATCACCGAATGGGAGTGCCATGACGGTACAGGCGTTCCTTACAACCTTGTGGACAACGTAAAAGAGTGTGCCCATAATCTTCAAATACTTAGGGATAAGATTGGGAAGCCAGTCCACATTATATCCGGGTACAGAAACCCCACCTATAACAAGCGCATCGGCGGCGCAAGCAGGTCCTACCACATGAAGGCGATGGCAGCAGACATCAAGGTCAAGGGCATGACACCCAGACAGGTGAAAGCAGCCATCGAGGACCTCATCGCTGATGGCCTTATGAAGCAGGGTGGGGTGGGAATCTACAAGACGTTCGTGCATTACGATGTGCGCGGCAGAAGGAGCAGGTGGGTTGGGTGAGTCTTACAGATATTCTCGGTATTGTTGTGCCGCTTTTGTGTACCACTATCGGTGCCGTGTGGTATCTGTCCTCTCGCATCTCCGTCCTGAACCACAGAATGGAGACATTCGCAAAGCAGTTCGACGCTTTTGACAAGGGCCTGGCAGATGCCAGGTCAGCACGCTCCCAGATATGGGAGAAGCATAACTCCCTGACCAACAGGGTCACCGTAATCGAAACAAAGGTAAACAATTGAAGCCAGTACTTAAGAGCAAAACAATTGGAACCGCCATCACCATGGCGACCGCATCAGTAACGAGCCTGGTCCTGCACTATTGTGGTGTTGTTGCCCTCGCGCCAGAAACTCTTGGTGCAGCATGGTCTGCGGTGGTATCGTCCGTCCTGATGGTGGTGTTACGCATGGTGACACGGGAGCCTATTGGGTCAGAAGAACTTAAAGACAAGGCAGAAGAAACAGAATGAAGAAAGCTGCAATCATTATCGGTTGTGCGTGGATGCTCTTTGGATGCACCCGCTACGTCAAGGGTGACAAGCTGGACATCAGCATCAAGCGGGCACCGGTATGCAAGGTAACGGTAAAGGTGGATGGT
>TARA_R110002012_G_scaffold320543_1_pt1 | contig 11007 bp, 14 predicted proteins | sample TARA_R110002012 | Tara Oceans TARA_R110002012 (sample SAMEA4396515) | marine metagenome | biome: Westerlies Biome; feature: [DCM] deep chlorophyll maximum layer (ENVO:01000326); material: water (ENVO:00002006), including particulate matter (ENVO:01000060) such as... | depth 40 m
AGATTACGAACGAAGGAACTGGAACTATTAGTATTAATGTAGTGGCAGTAGGAGTTACAGGATAATGAAGCAAAGAGTTTTTGTCCCTAAAGGATGGGGATACGAGGATTGGATTGTAAACAAAGAAGAGTATTGTGGTAAGCTTTTGTTTTTCAAAAAAGGTAAACGATGTAGTTGGCATTATCATGAGTTGAAAGATGAAACATTCTATGTCCATAAAGGAGAGCTTCAAGTAATATATGGATGGACTGATGATAAGAGTGATATAAATTCAAAGATCATAATACTCAAATCTGGGGACACATTTCATATACCGATAGGATTAAGGCATCAAATGACAGGACTAACAGATGTAGAAATGTTTGAATTTTCTACTCAGCATTTTGATGAGGACTCTATAAGAGTTGAAAAAGGAGACTGATGAAAATATCTTTATTTCTAAATACAAGGAAAAGGACAAGACTCCTAGCAAATCTTCTTTCTTCTATATATAATACAGCATACAGCTCAGACAATATAGAAGTATTTGTGACAATTGACAACGATGATCATGAGTCAGAAGATTTTTTGCAAAGCTTAGAGTTTGATAATCTTTCTTTCAGGAGAATACAAAGACCAACAAATTTACACATATCTATAAATCAAATGGCTGAGATGTCATCGGGAGATTTCCTATTCGTTTTAAATGATGATGTACTCTTTAGAACTTTTAATTGGGACATCAATATAATTGATAACTACAACCCAGAAAAAATTCTTTACATAGCCACGCATGACAATAGTATGGATAAAACTAATCATGCAAGATATTCTTCATTTCCAATCCTTACACGCGCAGCGTATGATAAGCTCGGATTTTTTATGTCAGAGAAGTTTGTTTCACATGGAGCAGATGTTCATCTATGGAGAATATTTGATGCAATTAATGCAGTAGAATATTCCGAGGTGTTTCTTGACCATGTATTACACTCTACAACAGAGGGTTTGCAATCAATTGCAAATGAGGAGACAGCACAGCAAGCAATAAAAATGACATTTGATAATTTTGTCAACTGTTGGGATGAGGATATTAGTGAGGAGATTTCAAGATTAAATGGTAGCAAGTGTAGTTAGTTACTCAAAACATATTGAGTCTAGAGGAGAAATATATACCCTTTACGATTATCGTAAACTAAGAATGGAAACTTCAATATCTCAAAACAATCTGAACTTCAAACAGGATAAGATTTCAGTATCGTACAAGGGAGTTATAAGAGGATTTCACGGAGACAATGATACATGTAAACTAATTACATGTTTAGATGGTATAATTCAGCTAGTAGTCTATGATGTGGATAAAAAGCAAAAGCAGCAATTCATATTAGATTCTAACTCAGATGAAGTAACTACAGTAATAGTTCCTCCGAGACATTTGAATGCACATCAGTGCCTTAGTAAAAGTTGTATATTTATGTATAAATGGAGTGAATATTACACTTGCCCTGAAGATCAGTGGAGTGTCAATTATAATGATTTAGATATTGATCCTTCTTGGATTATACCAGAAACGGTAGTATCCGACAGGGATAGAAATGCCGGAACCCTAAAAGATTTATATGAGAAAATAAAATGAATGCAGAAGATCTAATCAATTTTGAAAAAGAAATAGCAGATATCTACGAGTCAGGAGATATTAAAGCTCCAGTACATCTAAGAGATGGAAATGAAGATATGCTGTGCAAAATCTTTCAACAGATAAGACAGCAAGACTTTGTGTTTTGCAGTTGGGCGAGTCATCTACACTGCCTGCTAAAAGGTGTCCCCGTAGATAGAGTTAAAAAAGACATTCTCGAAGGTAGGTCAATTACTCTTAATTATCCAGAGTATAATCTTTTCAGCTCTGCAATCGTTGGTGGAACCTCATCAATAGCGGCAGGAACTGCATGGTCTCTTAACCAACAAAATAAAGACGCAAGAGCCTACTGTTTCTTAGGAGACATGAGTTTTCAGACTGGCATTGCAAATGAATCAATAAGGTACTCAATAGGACATAACCTACCAGTAACTTGGGTCATTGAAGACAATGGCGTTTCAGTAGGAACTGAGACAGAGCCTACTTGCGGAATCAATACAAGGGATTTGGCAGATTCTTTATTTCAATTAAAGTCAAAATATAATGCCTATAATGTAGACATCATATACTATGCATATAAAATGTCATACCCACATTCAGGAACTGGAGTATTCGTTGAATTCTAATAGTAAGAAGCTAGGTATATTTATATGCACTAGAAAGAATATAGATAATCTACAGAGGCTACTGAAGTCTGCCTTTTCTCTTTGTAACAATAAGGATAACATCGAGGTTTGGATAGGATTTGATGAAGATGACTCTGAAACAGAAGCTTTTATTAAACAGTCAGATTTCAAGCTCAATAGTTATATAAATACTAAGAAGAGTGCTGTATGTTCACAAAGTAATGTGAAGTATGTTAATAGACACAAGGATGTCATACAGCCAATGGTTGACCAATGTGAAGCAGATTACCTTTGGGTTTTGAATGATGACCTTATTATAAAGACAGAAGACTTTGATCGACACATACAAAGTTCAATAGAAACTTTTCTAGAAAATAAAAATGATAGAATTTTTTATGGAATGGTTGAAGTTTTCATAAAAGATTCAGAAGGTGCGTTAAGGACTGCTGAAGAAGATACATTCCTAATAGCAAACCATGCTTCCACCTATGCAAGATATCCAATTCTCACAAAAGAGTCGGTGCAAACAATAGGATATCTTTTGCCAATATCATTACCAGCTAGTGGAGCAGACATAGTATTAGGTGCTGGATTCGCAAGATCCATATATAGTAGAAAGCATAAAATCCCTATTGTTTTATATGATATGTCTCCATCTGTAAAAGATGAATTATATACTAATAGAACCGAATATCACGTTCAGGACAAACAATATATAGAATATAATGAGATTATCAATATAGCTAATAAACTCGATTCTGCAGCAGGTGAGGCAGACAGCATAGCTCCGATTAGCTACGGGTTATTCGTATCGTATAAGTGTAATAGTTGTGGAGTCGTCTATAATGATCCTTTTTATGAAGAGCAGAACTTTACAGTTTGCCCAAACTGCACTCATTTGCAGAGAATAGATTTTGGCATAGGAAAGTTAGAACTCATCAAGGGATTATACTCTATAACTCGTCAACTAAGAGGGCTAACTACATTTAATAAGAGAAAGGAAGAACAGAAACGAAGAGACGATTTAATAGTAGAAAAAGTATTCTTCACTTCACCTAATCGTAGAGATAAAACAGAAGAAGATTCAAAGAAGAAAATCTATATCAATAAGGAAACTCTAGCGTGATATATATAGACGAAGTAAACAAAGGTATGGAATACCTGAACAGTCATGAAGATACAATATTCATAGGTCAGGCTATTGAGTATAAGGGAACTGCACTGACACATCAGGTCAAGAACTTTGAAGACCATAAAAAGCTTGAGCTTCCTGTAGCTGAAGAATTTCAAGCCGGTTTTGCGCTAGGTCTTGCCCTTGATGGACACATTCCTGTATCTATGTATCCTAGAATGAATTTTATTATTCTTGCAATGAACCAAATTGTAAATCATTTAGACAAGTGGGAGGCAATGTCTTGTGGTCATAGTAAGCCAAAGGTTATAATGAAGGCTGTAGTTGGTTCTGACTATCCTTTAGATCCCGGACATCAACATAAACAAAATTTTACACAAGCATTTAAAAGTTCTTGTGAAAATATAAATGTTGTCGAACTTGTACATTCACATAAAGTACTAGATGAGTACAAAAGAGCACTCGACAGGGAAGATGGAGTTTCTACATTAATAGTCGAGCATGGGGATTTATACAGATGAGAAAACTAGACCTGCTGATTATTGCTCCAAGCGCAGCTGATTTATACCAAGACTTGAAGACAGATTTTTCAGCTAAAGAAACAAATATTTGGGCTGGATTACTTGCTAATGCCTGTAGAGCCAAAGGCTATGGCGTTGCCATCTATGATATGGAGATTGTAAGGCCAAGCCCAGAAGAATTTATAAAAGATGTCGAGTCTTATGATGCTAGATTTATTTTGTTTGTAGTTACAGGACAAAATCCTAATGCATCAACAGCTGCGATGAGTGGGGCAGTATCCGCTGCATCCTGTCTTTCAGGCACAGGAAAAAAGATTGGCTTTGTCGGGCCGCATATAAATGCTCTGCCACTTGAAGTACTAGAAAAACATGATTTTGTTGATGTAGCTTTTACCAATGAAGGAGTATATGCTCTGGTGAATCTGCTGTCAACAGATCTGTCGGATAGCGGACTTAAGTCTGTGAATGGTATCGCCTACAGGTCCAGCACTGGAGATATTCTTATAAATGCTCCAGAGAGGATAGTTCCCCAAGACTTATTGGAAGTTGACTTGCCCGGAGTTGCATACGACTTAATGCCTTCTCTTGATAACTATAGAACTAGCAACTGGCACGCTAATTATATTGATGAAGACAGAACTCCATTTGCCAGTATATATACATCTCTTGGCTGCATATTCAAGTGTGAATTCTGCATGATAAATATTATAAATAGGGATGATAACGACCCCAATAAAGCTTCCTCTTCATTCAATAAGTTCAGATATTGGGACCCAGAGTTCACAATAAAACAACTGGATTACCTAGCGGAACAAGGTGTTAAGCAAATAAAAATTGCTGATGAAATGTGGGTTCTAAAGCCAAAACATTTTGAAGTTCTTTGTGATCTTATTATTGATAGAGGCTATAATTTTAATATCTGGGCTTACACTAGAATAGACACAGTTAAGCCAAAGTATCTAGAAAAATTAAAGAAAGCTGGTGTAAATTGGTTAGCACTAGGGATTGAGGCAGGGAATCAAGAAATAAGGAGAGAAATAACCAAGGGTAGGTTTGAGGATATAAATATTCGTGAAGTAACCTCTATGATACAGAACGCTGGAATAAATGTATGCGCAAATTATATTGTAGGTTTAGGGCATGACAATTGGGATACCATGCAAGAAACTTTAGATTTGGCGTTAGAACTCAATGCCGAGTACTCAAACGTTTACGCTGCTACGTCTCTTCCGGGAAGCCCTTTGTATCTAAAAGCTAAGTCTGAAGGCTGGGAGTTGCCAAGAGATTACTCCGAGTTTGGGTTCTTATCATATGATCACGTACCGAGTAGAACATATACTCTAGAATCTAAGGACACTCTTGCATTTAGAGACTATTTCTTTAGGACAATATTTGAAAACCCCAGATTTCACAACATGGTGAGGACTAAATTTGGAGAGACTGCACTGGACAATATAAATAAAATGAATTCAATAAAACTTAAAAGAAAACTATTAAAATAATTACAATACAATATAGGGTAAAGTAAATGATTAAAACAATCTTTTGTGATATAGACGGCACATTACTTAGGCATCACGGCGATGGTTGCCTATATAAGGCAATGAAAAATCCACCAGAACTTCTGCCAAATGTAATTGAAACAATAGACAGGTGGAAATATAAAGAGTATAGGGTCATACTAACTACAGGAAGACCAGAAAGCATGAGAAGAGTAACAGAACAGCAGCTGGAAACAGTAGGAATAGTATATGATATGTTGATTATGGGACTTCCTCATGGAGAACGAGTTGTAGTGAATGACTCTAAGCCTCACTTAAACGAAACGGCTATTGCTATTGTTGTAGAAAGAAATAAAGGATTTACAGAAGAACACATGTTAATCTAGATTAATATTTATATTACTAATATTAGGAAATTGACAGGCTATAATTATGCTAATTGACAAAAAAATATCTGATGAGATGCTTTCCATAATTGGAGATGACTCAAAAATTTTCACAATGAACCCAGAGGACAGGGAAGATAAATATCTTAAACTATCTAAACTCTTAAATAACGAGTTTGGAACTAATAAAAAGCTAGATCTCCTTAAAACTAATGGTTATCTAAGTCTCGGTCAAACAATGCCAAAGAGCTCAATAGATGCTATATTTTCTTCTCTGGAAGGAAAAGATATTTTTAATGGTCATGTACTGTGTTATGCAAAAGAAAAAATGCAATTTAGTACGGGGATGAATTTATATGATATACCTAGAACCTTTGGATGTGATGTAGCAAATCAGACAGGCATATATTCTTTTAATATGTACGACCTGTTGCAGATACCAGAGGTTCTCATGGCCTGTACAAACTCTACACTATTGGAACTAATATCCAACTATTTAGGTTGTCCTCCAGTATTGTATTCTGCAAATCTTATGCTAAGCATAAATGATGGCTCATCGGCAATACAAAATGCTGTGAATGGATTCCATAGAGACTATGACGATTTTAAATGTGTAAGTCATTTTATATATTTGACTGATACTGAGCAGGATTCTGGTGGACATATTTATAAGACAGGAACTCATAATGGCAATGAAGATGGCGAAGAGGCTTATCTTTTTGGAAAAGCCGGCTCATCATTCATAACAGATCCTTATGGCTTTCATAGAGGAGTAAAACCTAAGTCAGAATCTTTTAGAGCTTTGCTGTGGATCAGATACGGAATGTATGAACACTATATTTATAGAGAAATTGATCAAAATCACAAGTTTAGGGTTGAGATTGATAAACTATCTGATATTATAGATATAACATTACCAGAAAACCAATACTTACTAAGGTTAATAACTAAATAAATGTATTCCTCAGATGATATGATAGATCTAATACAATCTAATATAGATAGCTTTGTTAGTAACGAAAAGCCTGTAGGTCAGGATATAAATACGTTACAAATCCATGAAGACAAACTCAAAAATTTAATAACACAACTATGTTATTATAATTACAGCAACTGGCAACATGAAAACAATGCTAGATCTAGCGATGATTCTGTGTCATTGAAAGGATATAGATCTACTGTAGGAAGTAATCATAATAGGAACAAGACTATAGAAAAGATTGATGAACTTAATCTTGAGATTCAAAATATAGATGCGAAGGATATAATACCTACAACACTAGGTATAATATTAGATGCTATAACAATCTTATATCTAAAGTTAACATATGTAAAAGCACTGAAAGATAAATCCAGAGAAAATCAAATACTACATCAAATAAAAGAAATGTCACTAGGGTTGACACAGTCATTAAAAAAAGTATTTGATGACAGAACTTCTAGATTTTTGAGACTAGATAAAATAAAAGTTTATAATGGGAATGTAATATAATGATATTTTTTTATAATAGATGGCATCATGGAGACCTGATGACACAAATTATGCTAATGCAAAAGATTAAGAGAGAATATCCTGATTTAGAAATCGGGTGTTGCTGCTATTATAATCATGTCAAACTCCTAAAAGATATGGGAATAAATGTAATTCACGTAAGCCAAGTAATGCCTACAAGAGGAGCAATTGGCGATGATTGGTTCGTTGATAAAATTATAAAATGGAATAATAACAATAAAAGACAAGAGCCTTGTGTTATATTTGATACTTGGCTAGGGCAATTTGATGACACACGCGATCATAATTGGAATAATGTCATAGAAGCATTCAATAGATCTGTTGACAATCTTTGTTTTTCTCATGAAGAATTAAAAGATGTAATTGGACATATAAAGCTTGATGCAGATAGCGAAGATCATTACATAAGTTTTCCACAAAGCTATTGTAATTTTACAGACAAGATAGAAACAGATCCTAAAACAAATGTCTATTTTGATTGTTCAGGCCCTCACTCTGGACACAGTAGTATCGGCCATGGCAATTTTACAGATAAGTCAGAAGAGTACTTATGGCAGAATATATTTTCAAAGTTTCCAGAACTAAACTTTTTTACAACCAAAGATACCGGAGTTAGCATGAAGAATGTAAACGATGTATCTTCCAATAATATTGGTGAGCTGTCACACATAAGTAATAAGTGCGACTATATATTTGGTAGAGGATCAGGACCATACCTATGTACTTTCACAGAAGAGAATAAAAACAAAAAAAGATTTTTGATTAATTTCTTTAATCCTGTTCCACTAGCTAATTCAGAAAGAGATGTTTATCCATTTCCAAAAGCAGGTTTAGGAGGTAAGAATATTAGAGATGAACATGCACTAGTAATAGAGCTTTCAAGAATTTCTGATATTTTGAGAGGAAAGGACAAAGTCCTTAAGATAGGTTTATAGAGGAAGTATCAATGAGGTATCCAGAAATTCTAAATATATTAAAAACAAAAGACTGGAGGTCGAGAAGATCTGTAAGAGGTCACTATTGCGCTCAAGATGATACGAGATTCCTTGATTCCCCATCAAGGCAAAGAGGCTTAGAAATGATTTTGCCAGAGCTTAATAAAAATACGCAACATATAACAACGCCACTACAGAGGCTAGGACTTAATGGCTATCTGAAACTTCCCTCTCACGTACATCCAACTGTAGTTCAAAACATAAAAGACAATATATTTTCTAATCCTATTTACGATGGACATGTTAAATCATATGGAAGCCAGAACGCGTTATATCCTAAAGATGAAAATGAATTGAGCAGGCTCCCGTCTGGATATTATACATCCGATATTTCCACATTATTGCAATGCAATGAAATATTTAATATAGCTTCCGACCCACTTATTTTCAATCTTGTATCAAGCTATTTGGGCACTATACCGACCATATATTCCATGAATATGATGTGGAACGTATCCCAGAATAGACTAGACGATCACGGAGTACAAAAATTTCACAGAGACTGGGATGACTTTAGGTCATGTTGTGTGTTTATATATCTTACAGATGTGGATGAATCAATGGGGCCACATGTATACCAAGCTTCATCTCACCTCGAATGTACAGAAGAAGAGCTTGATGGGTCATATCCATCTCATATCGCCAATCCGAAAGCTGTTGATACAGTCGGAAATTATTGTCAGGAGATATTTGTTGGAAATAAGGGAGATGCATTTATTACAGATCCTTACGGATTACATAAAGGAAGTGCTATAGAAAATAAAGGCTATAGAGGTGTTCTTTGGATACGCTACGGCCTATATGATAATTATGTTTGCAGGAACTTAGATAAAAATACATCTGAGATCCCACCGATTTTTTCGGAAAAGTTTTATCCTTTAAGTGAAGACAATTATTTACATCACCTATGGAGACTATTTTTGGTATGACTAATTTTTTTGTAGAAAAACCAGTTGGCATTATACAAATAGGTGCCAATGATGGAGGAGAGATACCTCTTTTTAATCAGCATACACAAAATCAAATATATTTTGAACCTGTGAAAGAAGCAAGAGATACCTTAGTCTCTAAGCTTGCAGATGATCCTCAATTGAATATATCTAAATTCGTATTTCCTTACATTATAAGTAATGAAACAGCCTCAGTTGATTTTTTTCTGGGTAGAGAGCATGGTAACAGCTCATTGTTTGACTTAAATCCAGTAAGATCAGACCAACATTTACATAACATACATGATACTAAAATTACTTTACCATCCATAACTCTTGATGAATTTTTTATTAAACACTCTTCAGAAGTTAATATGGAGGACTACGACTATTTATTCATGGATGTTCAAGGGGCTGAACATCTTGTCGTAGAAGGATCTTCAGAACTACTAAAATACATCAAGTATATTTATATGGAAGTTAGCTACGAAGAGATATACTTAGGTACGATGCTATTTGAAGATATGGTTATCTTCATGAAAGACAAAGGTTTCTCTGTACTGGAACACAAAGTCTCTCCTTATAATTACAATCAAGGAGATTGCCTTTTCATAAAAGACTCAATAGAAAAACATAATCATGAATAAGACTAGCAACAACGAGCCAATCTACGTGCTTTTCAACCCTCATCATGCAGGAGACTTCATTGGACAGATGGCATTACTAAATAGTATATTAGAAACACATGGTGGCTCTAAAATAGGATGCTGTATCTTTGAAGATTTTTCTTATATGGTTGACCCTAAAGATTATAATATTGTCATTGAAGTAGAAGGCCCATACGCAACACCAGATAATAGGCGTAATTCAGATCATATATTTGAAGATGCTATATTAGAAGAAGCTAGAATAACTGGGAGGAATCTAGTTCCAATCAATACTTGGCTTGGGCAATTTTCAGATACTCATGCTCAGAGCTGGGAAAATACAGTAGAGGTCTTTAATCGAAAGATTTTTGATAAATGTCCAGAACTTATGATTAATATCGAACAGCAGAAGTTCCCCATTGTAACGTTTCCAAAAAATTCATGCAAAAATTCGCAAGATATACCAGATGGGTTAGTGATCTATTTCGATAATTCCAAGCCTCACTCCGCCCATAGTGTTGTAAACTGGGATTTAAAACATGTTATTAAAAGTTTTCCTAATATAACTTTTGTAATAACACAATCCATCGCTGATTTAGAATGTGATAATGTCATTGACTGTTCAAAGTATAATTTTGCACAACTATCAAAAATAAGCGAATCTTGTGATTTGATCATGGGTAGAGGTTCAGGACCTTTCTTCTGCACGTATACAAGGAGGAACCTTATGAAACGACGTTTCCTTTTAAATTTTTATAATAGAGTTCCACAATCTCTATTAGACCCAGTAGAATGGCCTTTTGTACACAGGCATGGTGTCGTTAACAATCTTAGATCACAAGAAGAACTAATGTCATTCCTTGAATTTGCACATGAATCTATTAAAGGATAAGTTATGAAAAGAATTGAATTTGGTGAATTGGTTATTGGCGAAGTAGCTAGAAAAAATTTGATGCACGTATGTGATACCAACTGGGCATCTGGTGGCCCAAAGGTTAAACAACTTGAAAGAGAATGGTCTCAAATCTTCAACTATAAAAGAAGTGTAGCTATGAGCTCAGGGACTGACGCCGTAATAGCATCCTGTCTGGCGCTATATGACATCGCAGATGCAAAGCGTGGAGATGAAGTCATTGTACCGGCG
>TARA_R110002012_G_scaffold75891_1_pt1 | contig 10999 bp, 20 predicted proteins | sample TARA_R110002012 | Tara Oceans TARA_R110002012 (sample SAMEA4396515) | marine metagenome | biome: Westerlies Biome; feature: [DCM] deep chlorophyll maximum layer (ENVO:01000326); material: water (ENVO:00002006), including particulate matter (ENVO:01000060) such as... | depth 40 m
ACACCAGGAATTTGAGCACATGCTATAAATCCTAATAGATATATATAATCATTTTCATTTTTATAGGATGCTAGACTAAATGTCTGGATAATCTGATCTCTTTCTGATGGTGTTAATATTGAATTGCTGGAAAATGGAATTGCTTTATTGGCTTCATATATATACTGAGTATTTAAATTGTGTTCAGTAATTGGAGTACTAGTTACTGTGTTGTCTGAATTGTAGACATGTAGATTTTTACCTGAATTAAATATAATTTGTCCGCTATCAAGCCAAGCACCATATCCACGTACATTTTCATGATTAAAGAACCCAGTATTACGTTGTTCTTGAAATAGAGATTCTGCTACAGCATCCCAGTCTGGTTTATTTGAAGGATTTCCCTCTTTATCGCATTTGAATTTGAATCTTTGTCCCCAGTATTTAGATGTTGCTTGAGCTAAAAATGAAGATGGAACATGTTGTTGAGATGATAAGCTGAATATTTCTGATGTTTGAGTGTTTACGTAATAGTATGAGCCTGAGTTATGGCCAAGAGAAATAATTGACACAAAATCGCTACTAGAAATATTAAGCTGATCTGAAACCTTGTCGATAGACTCACAAACGTGAAGGTCGTTAAAATCTGATAAACCATCACCATTATCAAAACTAGGCAAACGATAAATAACATTACTGAATTGCTTAGAGGCAAGGTTTGCATAATATTTTCCTGGGTTTTTTGGATTAGCGTGATCATTGTCAGCGGCTATTATAATTTTACAGTTTGGATTAACTGCACGAATTGAAACTATTGCTGGGATAATATTTCCTGCATTAAAGCAACAGATAGTTGGTTTCTTTATGGCCTTAAATACTGATGTTGCTGTTGCATACCCTTCACACAAATATATTAGATCGGTTTTTGCGAGGTCGAAATTTGTAATTCTGCTATAAGACCCTTTAATCCTGATGCCTTTGGTAAATATCTTGAGATATTTTTCCGAATCTTTGTCTTTGAATATTTGCTGACATCCAACAAGCCCATGTTCAGGATGTTCAATAGGGATAAGTAATGTGTTACCATTTCTAACTCGTCCCCTATAGTTTGAATCTGATTTTTTAAAGATGAGGTATGGATGTGTTGGAGCTTCAACGAGCTGATCATTGAAGATGGTCTCCCATTTGAGTTTGCAATCATCGTGGTTTTGGTTTTTGACTCTTGTAGTCTCCTCTTCAATTCTTTTGATATGCTCAGAAGCATTTGTTCTTTCTGCTTTAGTGATTTTATCTGTGTCGTAACTTCTGACTGTAATTTTTGATCCATCTCTCCAATCTCCTGCTGTTACGTATTGATATGTGTTGCCTTTAAATTCCCAGGAATAACCACATGCCCATATATGTGATGAGTTGGGTTCTTTTTTTCCGTTTTTAAAATGATGAAAAGATCCGTCCAGTGGGAATTGTACTACTGGCTCGCTAAGTTGATTATTTAGTTGTGATAATAGATTGTCTGATATAATATCCACTTTACTGGTTTCCTTATTGTTTAGTATCTAGGTTATGAGCTTGGAAAATTATGATAGGGAATCCAGTATCAAAAGTAAATCCAGAAAATTAACTAAGATAAAGGCGAGATGTTTTCCATAATCTCTTCCTTGTCACTTAGCCCCTGGCAGTCAGTTTCTTCCATTGAGCAATTTTCGGATGATGACCACAGTTCATGCAATAACCATCATCTCTTACTGGATTGTGATTCTCACCTATATATCTAAGACTGCAACATTTTCTAAAGCTCGCCTTGCTGTGCCGCCCATACCCATGCGATTACCGTAATATTTCAATGCTTTTTTTAATATTTCATTTTCTTTTTTAAGTTGCTCGTTTTCAGCAAATAGTTTTTCAGTTGCCTCTTGTTCTGGTGTTAGGTTTATGCCTTGTTTTGTTGTCATTATATTCCTTTTGTCGGATAAGGGAGATTATCGTGCTGCCTCATACAGCTATTTAAAATTCGCATATCTCTATATACTCGTTACTTAAATAGTTGCTTCGAGAAAAGTACATTGCTCCCGACTTAGTAAATCCGCACACATTAATTCTCCTGAATGTGAATTTTCTAAATAGTGACTTTTCTGCAATCTCAAGAGTGTTTGTTTTCGGGTTATATACAACTTTCATTCTTTCGCCTTTTATTTTTGTCAGTATTACCGTTTAGTCGGATAATATTCGTTATCGTCGTTTTTGAGTCTTATTCTTAGACCCCTTAGGTCTACCGCTTCGACCTTTTTTACCACACATCTTCTTACCTAAAACATTCATTGCGTGCATGTAATTTTCAGACTTCGTAACCCATTCTAGGTTTTTATAAAAATTATTATCTTTAACGCCGTCTTTATGGTTTACATCACACCTTTCATCAGTCATGCCATCCACAAACTTAAGTGCCACAAGCCTGTGTACAAAATAAGCCTTTCTTTTTCCGTTAACCGTCAACCAAACTCTTTGGTATCCGAGCTTGCAAGTTTGAACATACATTAGTTTTTCGCTAGACCTTTTTGAGACATGCCCAATTCTGCTAGTAAAATAATGCTCTTCAATTTCGTCAATATTTTCTGTCACTTTAACCCTTTTGCCTGATAAGAATAATTATCGTCGTTTTTCTTTCCACTCATTTAAAATAGACCTCTTTGCATCTTCAATTTTATCACCAATATATGCAAAGCTTCTGAATCCACACTTAGTTGTTCCAATTAGTTTATCTCTTGTTTTGGTTCTATTAATTACAAAAGTAATCGGCCCGTAATTTGTTGCTGGTACGTTTTCGTTCATGATAAATCCTGTGGGTTTATAACATTATTAACTTTACATTGAACCATATCTAAGTCTTTTTCAGTATCAATAATTTTAGCTATCTCTTTTTTTAATGCTTCATTCTGCATTTTCAACTCTTGATTTTCTTGAAACATTTTTACAATTTCATTATCAACTAAGTCATGCTTTTGTAGTTCAGCAAACATTTCGTTATCACACATATGATCTGCATATGCTGCTATTCCTACTCTGTGATCTGGGTTGTTAAATTCTAATTCTAGTCTATTCAAAACTCTCTCCTTTCTGCTTCATATTCAGCTTTCATAATTTTATAACACTCTTTACTGCAAGTTGTTTTGTTTGAGATAATTCCACAGTTTTCACATTCAAACTCTTCTAGTTCAGGCTCTTCTTCAAGTCCTGGTGGCTCAAGATACTCAGCTTCGCACTTGTCCCAATTTGCTGGATAATCAATCATAACACTCTCCACTATTTTATCTAAAATCGTAATTTTATACTTGCTACTAAATCATTTCTGTAATTAACTTTTCTCACTCGAACAAATCCTTTGTCAGTATTTGATCTTCCCTCTCCAGCAGATTCGATAATTTTATCATCACCAATCCCGAAAGCTACGTGTGTTATTTTGTTGTTCGACTCACCATAGAATACTAGAGTGTTCTTTCCAGTTCCAGAAGAATAATTCAACGATGAAAACTTTACATATATTTGCTGAGCAGTTAAATCTTCGTTGTTTAAAATCAAGTTTTCTACTCTTAAAATTTCACAAACCAAACCTGAACAATCAAGTCCTTGCTCTGCTGTATTTCCACCCCAAACATATGGAGTTCCTAAAAATGTTTTAGCGTATTCAATCATTGTCATTACTAATATCTCCTTAATCATCCAGCTACCGATATAAGCTTAAGCTTCACATCTTTATGTGGATCAGTAGAAAAACTATTTTCAGATCCAGCATCATGCCTTGCTTGTCTTGCCTGGGCTTTCCTGGCTTTTTGTCTTAACTCTTTTTGTTTTGGTGCTTGTTCTTCAACGACTGCATTTAACATCTCTTGAATTGTTAGCACCTTTTTCTCTGGTACAAATATTTCATTTTCTGAATTGATACCCTGGAAAGGCATAAGATCCTCAAGTGAAACTATCTCTTTTTTGTCCACCATAAATCTTTCAGAAAAATCCATAGGCATAAGTTTTGGCATCTCATGTAGAATGAAATCAACTTTATGAGCACATTGAACGGCCTGAACAGATGGTATAAAATCCATCTGCTCAATACATCTTCTTATATCTTCAGACCTAATTGGATGCGTCCACATGTACATTTTAGCTTCTCTATGTCTACATGCTATTGAAAAACTACGGTGAAAATCATAGCTTTCAGTTATAGAAAAGTCCCATCCAGCTTGTTGCATCTCATTTGTATGTCCCCACATTCCAGCAAAGTGTATTTTTATGGGCCTGTTCTTTAGAACAAAGTCCATATCTCTCATCCCATACATTTTGATTACTCTAAGTCAGCTTTTTCTTGCTCGATCTCATCTTCAAGATCTTCGATTTCTCTTTGAAGATTTTTAACAATTTTCTTTGCAGCATTAAGTTCTTTTAATTTTTCTTTGTACTTCTCAACAAGCTCCTCGTTGATTTCCTTCATGATCTCCGCTTTTGCTTGATCTTTTACGCTTAACCCTTTTACTTCGCTTAAATTCGTCATCTGATACTTCCTTTCTTATAAGTTGATATTTATAACCTTGAGAATAGGTCTCGTGGACTAACTCAAAATCTTCATTTTCTTCATTGTTAATATTAAGTTCATCTAATATTTGTTGCTTAATTTCCTGCACGTTTACATCTACATTTACTGTTGAGCCACCACTAGGTTTAAGTATTAGCTCATCATTGCCAGCCCACCATGAGTAAACGCACTCCTCTTGATTCCCAGTAATTTCATTTGTGTAAACCACTGGATACCAAGGGCACCCTCTTTCTTCAGATAGCCTTTTAAATTCTTCCATTGAACTACATATAATTTGCATCTAATCCCTCTTAAGTATTACAATTTTAAATGGAACCAATTTGTGCCACCATTTCTTAGCTCTCATCTTTTTTTTATAAACATCTACTGCCTTTCTAAACTCTTCATTTTTAACTTCAGACTCAGCTTGCTTTTTGATTTCTTCTAAATTCATAATTGATCCTTTTTTGTGATAGCTTTATATGCCTGTTCAACAAGTATGTCAATATGTTCTACATTATTTTTACACAAAATATAAATTCCACCACAACTCTCAATCATTTTTTGAAAATTAATCTGATCTTTATTTTGCACGGCATTCCCAGTTTTTACCTCTATACCTAGAAACAAACCCTTATAAACACCAATGATATCTGAAGATCCTTTTAGACCGAATCTAATTATTCTCTCCCCAGACATATCACGTCCTACACCAGTATTATTAGGCCATACACGACAGTATTTTGAGGTCATTTTTAGCAGTACTAATTTGACGACCTTTTGATGCTCCCCTGTTGAACCTTTTTTTGTATTATTCCCTTTAGCCATGATGGTAACCCCAGTTCCTTTGAGTAATCGAAGATGATCTCTCCATGCTCTTCGTATAGTTTGAAATATTTAAATGATTCTTTCAGATTAAATCTTAATTCTTTTTGAAGATATTTATTTAATGTTGTTTTAAGCCTAGATATATTTAAATTATCTGCTGTAACTCTCCTGAGTTCACCCTCTTCATGCTCTATCATTCGCTTTTTAACTTCATTTACATGGTCACAGTATGGACATTGTAATTGATTAAATTCGTACACAGCAAAACAAGCAGAGCAAGTTTTTGTTTTTGGAATATCTTCAACTATTTCTGCTTTCTTTTTGGTTTCAGTAGGTCTGGATAGTTTAGGTTCACGCTTATCATATGCCATGCCAAATCTCTCACAATTATTTGCATGATCCAGTATTATACAATCGTTTTTTATATCAGTAAATTGATCACAGCCACACCTAAAACATTCTGCTTCAGCTCCACAATCATTTTTACACCTAGCACACTTTTTATATGGCCTTAATCCACGACCTATTTGCTGTACAAAAAGTATTTCTGACTTTGTTGGACGTGCCATGATAAGGCAAGATGCTTTTGGTATATCTGTACCAGTAGAAAAAATCCCTACCGAGCAAAGAATTTTAATATCTCCATTTTCAAGAGATGCAACAGCGTTATCTCTCTCTTCTGATGAGTGAGATTCGTTCTGAGATATTGCTGGTATCCCAGCCTGTCTGAACGCTTCAGCACATATGTTTGCATGATCTTTATTTACTGCGAATAAAAGAGCTGGTCTACTTTCTCCATAATCTTGATATGTTTTTACTAGATCTCCAGTAACGCTTGAGCTGCTAGCTCTTTCAGCCAAGCTTTTTTGATCATAATCTCCACCACGGGTTTTAATCCCAGACACATCTATTTTAGATGGAGCATATACTATATCTTTTACCAGGAAACCATTATCCCTAAGCCATGATGACTCAATCGTTTTTACGACCTTTTCCCATCCAGCATCTTCAAGGTATTTTTTACCAACAGGAAAACATGTAGCAGTATATCCAAGCCAAACTTTATCTTTAAACTCATTTAAGAATGTTTGATACTTTGGGCTTGTGGTGTCGTGGCAATTATGGACAAGTAAGCCAGCTTTAAACTGCTTGTTGCCACTTACAATATAATTATGGTTATCCTCAACTTCTAAATCATACATGTTTTGAGGATCTATTTTAACATTTTCTTTTTTTGTGACAAGGTTACAATACATTGGTTTTGAAGTGACTGGTTTAATTAGGTCTCTTGTTTTTATTGGTACTTTATAGGCACAGTCTTTATGTATATAGTTTTTTATTGTGCTAAACAAAAGAGTATGTGACTCGGCATTTACATATAAATAGCAATACTTACCATCTTTATATTTGTTTATTTTAGTTTTTATCCCAAACTTATTCTTTAGAGCATCCCTTATTTTTTCATTTTGTTCTTCAGTAAAGTTCTCCGTGTGAATTCTAACACTTTTATTTTTTACTGTGATAGATCCATCATCTTGAAAGAATATGGCCAGAGATACTGGGCACAACCTGCTCAAGCACCACTCAAAAAGATTATCTGTATTTATGTAGTAAGAGATTGTGCCAAACTCTCTTTGCAAGTTATCAGAATAACCCCTATTCCTTTGTATCCTGGTTTTTGCGTTAAATACATTTGCCTTGGATTCACAGTAATCTCCTTGAGATTCAAGATCATGCCTAACCCTTAATCTAAAAGTGTTTTTATTTACACGGTGAACACCGCCATCTCCAAAAAACGACCCAACAAACACCTTTTCTTGAATACTATTCATTATGGTTATATTTCTGCTGGATTTTTCGTTTGTTAAAATAGCATTTCCAGGGACTATTTCATGTGCAGCCTTGTAGCCCTCAACAGTTCTTATTTTATGATTTTTTGTACATCTTATTTTCGATAGACCACATCTAATTTCAACTAACTCATCCTTCTTACTGTTTTTAAATACATTTAAGATCTGTTTGTACTCCCACTTTTTTGTTTCTTCATTAAAAGACATGGCCCTTGGTTTTTTTTTCATTTTTTCTATATGGCCAATTGTCTTGTTTCCTACATCTGTTTTTATATAGGTGTTTTTTGGGAAGCATTCATCCACAAAAACATAATCGAAATCTTTAAGAAATTGATATTCTTGTTTCTTTATCCTGCCAATTAGTGTGTCAATTGATCCTATCTGGAGTGGGTTTTTCATGTCATTATCTTTATGTCCTGGCATTATCACACCACCACCAGAACCAGTAAATTTCTTAAATGATTTCTGAGTTTGCTTAACAAGCTCTCTCCTTCTCATTACAACTAAAACTTTTTTGCCAGAATCTAATAGTTTCTTTGCTGTGTCTATAAACAAAACTGTTTTTCCACCACCTGTAGGTAATACATTAATAATCCTTTTGTATCCCTGCCTTAAAAGAACTCCATCTTCTTTTTGAATGTCAGATTGATACTGTCTTAAAGCCATTCTTTAAACCAGTTTAATATTCTAGTTAATAAATTAGGCTTGCTTTTCATTTCTACTAATTCACCACGCTCAAAAAACACCATTCCATACATTCCAGTTTCATGATCTAGATCTAATCCACACATGATATCGAAATTCATTTCATTAAACTTTATAACGAATTCTGCTGTATCCATTCCTGGTTTTAGTTTAATTTCCTTCACCATGTCTCCTATAATAAACTTCACACTCTTCACAGATATGCTTTTTCTTATATTCTTTTTCTGGTGTCACGTAGGTAAAAACCTTTGCATATGATCCAGCTAATAAATTATTGTCACAGTCACTACACTTTCTACCAACTCGTGTGACAACATCTTTCTTGCTATGTAATTTCCATTCTTTGTTGGACATTTGAATTCTCCAATATGTATTTAAAAACAGCAAAGCATACATCAGTATCAGACTTTACTTCATGATGATTTAATTCTAACCCTAATTTTTTTGCCCATGTAGGTAGCTTGTTATCTTCAAGCTCAACACCTAAACGTCTGGCCATGTGAATCGTTGATAATCTGTAATCATCTTGAAACACTTTCCAGTAGCTCTCTATGAGCATTTGATTCATAAAAAAAGCTTTGAGAAACCTAGAGTCAAAGCCGCTAGTATCATGACTAACAAAAAGAATTGGTGCATTTTTTTCACTCTTAAAAGGCTTGATAAAGTGAAGTAGTTGGATGGCTGTTTTTCTAGGATCAGGGAAAGTAAGAGCCTCTTGTAATTGGATTCTATGCCCATGGTCACACGCTGCCTGAGTCCATCTTTCTTTTTTTGGTTTTGCATATACTGTTACCTCGTCTTTTATATCTAAATTCAAGTCACATATTTTTGCTGAAAAACTAATCATGTCATGTTTCTTTTCACTGAAACCAGTAGTCTCAAGATCACATGTCATAATATAAGGGTTCTCGATTGAGAACCCCTTGCTTAAATAACTTTGTATAGCTTGCCTATACATTAAAAAGGTACGTCCGCTTCTGAAACAGCATGAGCTGGAGCAGTAATAGTTGAACCTGTTCTTTGTTCAGACTGAAGGATATGAGCATCAAGATTTAAACCGCCTAATACAGTTATTGCTTCATCTTCTGCTAATTGTCCCTTCATCCCAGACTTGTCTGGGTTGTTGATAAATTGAACCTTAGTGTAAGGAGCACCTTTATCATTAGTTTGAACATTTCCATTGTCATCAGTCTCATGAGCAACAACAATTTCTAAAACGATAGCTGTATCGAAAGCTCCGCCTGATAAACCCTTTGCGATGTCTGTAAACTTTTTGGTTTTCAGTGCACCTGTTTCGATAAGCGTATCCATAAGCTTACTGAAATATTCAGAATTGGTTGTACCTTCAGTTAAGAAGTTCTGAAAATAAACAGCTAGCCCAGTTTCTTCCGTCTTGAACTTAACACTTAGCTGTGGTGTTTTCTTTTCACCAACAGTTCTAATGGCATAATCCTCAATCGTTGCCTTGTAACGACCTGGCTCAATACTCATTATTTCTTGCTCACTTTCTTAGCTACTTTTTTAGTAACTTTTTTAGCAACCTTTTTAACAGGAGCTTTTCCAGCAGCTTCGATTTTCTTATCTAGCCATTGAGTTCCTTTGTTTGCCTTTGTTAAAAGACCTTTTACCATTTCTGCTTGTTTCATTGTCATTGTAATCATAATTAACTCCTATTGGTTTAGTACTATTTCTTCAACTCTAATTAAATAGGCTTGAAGTTTGTTAATATCTCTTTCAACTTTCACTAGTTCTTCAATTTTTTCTCTAGTAGTTTCATCAGCAATCTCAGTAATCATTCCATTTATCTGGCCAATAACTTTATCAGCAGTAACAACTGAAACTGCTTTTGTTGCTTGATAGTCTTTCCAGCTTAATGGCATTTCATATGGAAGATTGTATCTGTTCTTAGCATCATGTCCTGGTCTACGTTCAGTAAGTAGTTGACGCTCACCAGTCTCAAGACCTTTCCCATCTTTAACCAGTGTTTTGTAATTAGCAAAAAGAATTGCTTTAACATACTTTCTGATTCTTGCTGATGCTTTTTCATGGATATCAATTTCATATCTCATATAACCTTCAGCCAGTGTAGGATCATCAAACTTTTTAGTCTTACTATGGCCAATTAAGATTACACCCTTACCAAAACTTCTGGCCTCTTCACATGCATCAAGAAATAAGTTCCATTCATCAAGACAGAAAATATAACCTTGTTTGTATCCAAAGTCCTCAATTGATTTGTAGTTCTTACCTGCAACTGACTTTCTTTTACAAGTAGCATCCCAGATTAACTCTTCAACTTTTGAAAGTGAATCGATGATAATGTTATCAAACCCTGGACTCTCTTGAACTGATTTAATCGCAGCAATAACTGAGTCTAAACTTTTTAAATGTTCTGATTCAATTCTTGTCGTATCAATCTCTGCTGAACCACCTTCAACATCAATGATAATTGGTCTACTTGAGTCAGTAGCAAAAGTTGTTTTACCAACACCTTCAACACCGTAAACAGCTAACCATTCTGGTTCCTGCTTCACACCTTTACTTAATGGAAATTGTGACATTAATTTCTCCCTCTAGAAATTGTTTAAGTTTTGATTGCATGTGCTTTGGAATAGACTTTCTTCTGATCCAGTTTCGCACTGGAGCCGTGTCTGAATATCCCATTAAAGCAGCAATCTTTAAAAAAGCTTGATCGTCTTTTTTAACGTAGCGTTCTAATTTTTTTAGCATTATTAAATCCTTTTGTGTTTGACAAATGAGTAACAAAGTTTGATTATGTTCGTCAAGGAGAAATTATGAAAACAATAAATGAGTCTGAATTAGAGCAGGGAAGTAACGCTTGGCACGAGTGGCGTTTGCAAGGAATCGGTGGATCTGAAGTGGCCATTGTTATGGGTATCTCTCCTTATAAAACAGCCTACCAATTATGGGAGAACAAACTTGGAATTAGAGTTGATGATAATGCTAGTAATTTTATTTTTGAAAAAGGTCATAGGCTTGAACCTAAAATAAGAGCAATGTATGAAATCCAAACTGGTAACACAGCAGCTCCATGTTTGGTTATGAGAGAAGA
>TARA_R110002012_G_scaffold97790_4_pt1 | contig 10993 bp, 4 predicted proteins | sample TARA_R110002012 | Tara Oceans TARA_R110002012 (sample SAMEA4396515) | marine metagenome | biome: Westerlies Biome; feature: [DCM] deep chlorophyll maximum layer (ENVO:01000326); material: water (ENVO:00002006), including particulate matter (ENVO:01000060) such as... | depth 40 m
ATTTATCAATTCCGGAATCCAATTTAGAAGTAAAAGATTAATAGATCCACCCTATGAAATGACTGGCTATCAGGCCGATTGGGGAGAAAACTACTGGGCAAGCCTCTATGATGAATCCCGTAGAAACAAGACGTTGATGGCCCCAGATTCTACAAAAGTACTCGAATGGATCAAGTTGGACGACTGGAACGATTATGAGATTAGGGCCGAAAACCGTAGGATACGCCTCTACATCAATGGCCATATGACGGTTGATTATACCGAAGCTGATACTAATATCCCACAGTCGGGCTTAATAGGTCTGCAGATCCATGGCGCCGGAAAAGCACTGGTTGCCTTTAAAGATATTATTATTGTAGAACTCAAATAAAACAGGATACCCCAGCCAAAATAACCAACCATTCTAAATATACCCCCATGAGTAATCAATTATCACTAATCCGTACTTCCATTGTATTGCTCCTTATGGCCTTTACGATAGGTTGCAAAACAAAAAACGAAAAAGAAACTGCAGACAAAATTGTTCTCGACAGCACCATTATCGACCGGGACTACGCCTTGGAAGCTACTATGTTGGGCTATTTCGCCCAGGACGGAACCAGAAACCCGACCTTAAGGGCTAACCAAGGAGATCGAGTTAGAATAACAATAACCAACGGCGAAACCATGACCCACGATATTGCCATGGAGAAACTCGGTATAAAGAGTGGCACTCTCCTGGAAAAAGGATCCAGCACCAGTATCTCCTTTTGGGCGAATGATAACGACACTTATTTCTGTACCGTACCGGGACATCGCGCAGCAGGTATGGTGGGTAAATTTGAGGTCGTGGAAGGTGACCTTTCCGGACCATCCATTGCAGGTGTATTGCCCACAAAAAATGGAAAAAATCTCAACCTAGGCTTTGAATCGGGTTCGCTTCTTGATTGGACGGCCACAGGTGATGCTTTTAAAGCTCCTCTTTACGACCAAGACCCTTCCCCAAAACACGAAGCCAATGCTAAAATTTCCTTTGATGGTAACTATTTCCTAACAAGTGGCGGCAATACCAATTACAAACTTACGGGCACAATTACTTCTGTCCCTTTCAAGATTACAGAACCTTTTGCTGCGTTTAAAGTGTCCGGTGGAGCTTTGGCCGATACCCGTGTGGAATTGGTACTTGCTGAGAACAATACCGTTATTTTTAGTTCCACCGGCCAAGGTAGGGCTACCCTTCAACCAGTGGTAGTAGCACTTGAGCCCTATTTGGAGCAAGAAATCTATATCCGAATTATTGACAACGAAACCGGTATTTCCCAAATTCCCTATATAAAGGATGACCAATGGGCGCATATCAATTTTGACGACTTCCGGTTCTACCCCTCTCGCCCCTATTTTCCAAATGAATTGAACAAAGACGATATTATTGTCCTGCCGCCTTTGGACCCCATTTTAAATTCCGGACTCTCCGGTAAGGAAGCCGCCAAAGCCATGACCTTGCCGGAAGGTTTTAAAATAACCCTGGCCGCCTCCGAACCGCAGGTGGTAAGGCCCATTAGTTTTACTATGGATGCCCGTGGGCGACTTTGGGTCGTAGAAGGGCATACCTATCCTACCCCGGCCCCGGAAGGCAAGGGAAAGGACCGAATCCTTATTTTTGAGGATACCAATGGCGACGGCACATTGGATAAGAGAAAAGTATTTGCGGAAGGCTTAAATCTAGTTAGCGGTATAGAAGTAGGTATGGGAGGTGTATGGCTGGGAGCTGCCCCTTATTTGTTGTATATTCCCATTGATGCCGAAAAAGACAGGCCTGCAGGCCCACCACAAATATTATTGGACGGCTGGGGCCAGGACGACACCCATGAAGTATTAAATAATCTGCGATGGGGCCCGGACGGTTGGCTTTACGGCGTGCAGGGCGTATTTACCCATTCCAATGTCGGCAAGCCCGGTACTCCGGATGAACAAAGGACCAAAATTAATGCAGGGGTCTGGCGCTATCACCCAACACAACATGAGTTTGAAGTATTTGCCGAAGGGAGCAGTAACCCATGGGGCATCGATTTTAACGATTACGGTCACCCATTTATCACGGTCTGTGTAATTCCGCACCTCTACCATGTAATCCAAGGGGCACGATATCAGCGGCAGGCAGGGAACCATTTTAATCCGTATACCTATAACGATATTAAAACCATAGGCGACCATGTACATTGGCTGGGAGACCGTGGGCCCCATGCCGGTAATTTTAGGTCGGCAGCAGCTGGTGGCGGCCATGCCCACGCGGGTGCCATGATATACCTGGGCGGCAATTCCTGGCCCGAAAAATATCGCAATACCATCTTCATGAACAATATTAATGGATCCAAACTTAACAATGACCAACTTACCCGATCGGGTTCCGGATATATTGGCTCCCACAATCAGGATTTTTTGTCCATGAACGATTCCTGGTCCCAATGGCTCAATTTTAAATACGGTCCCAGTGGCTCCGTATATGTCATAGACTGGTACGACCAGAACCAATGTCACAGCCCCAATCCTGATGTACATGACAAAACCTTGGGACGGATCTTTAAGATCAGCCATAAAAATGACCAATGGGTCAAGGTTAATTTAAACAACGCCTCCAACCTGGCGCTGGTAAATTATCAGCTACATCCCAACGAATTTTATGTAAGGCAGGCCAGGACCATCCTCCAAGAGCGGGGAGGCAATCCTGAAGTCCATAACGCACTTAAAGCAATTCTAGCCGATAATCCGGACATCACCAGAAAATTAAGGGCCCTATGGACATTACATGTTACCAATGGGCTAACGGAAAAGGAACTGGACCGCTTATTGACCCATGAAAACGAATACATTAGAAGTTGGGCCGTACAGTTAACGACCGAGGATAAAAAGGTGTCATCGACTACTATGGAAGTATTTCTGGACATGGCCAAAAATGACACTTCTGCCCTGGTAAGGCTATACCTCACCTCTGCCCTGCTCCGTTTGGAGCCCGGCCAACGCTGGCCAATTTTAGAAGCTTTGGTACAGAAAAAGGAGGATATCGCCGATCACAACCTCCCCCTAATGTTATGGTACGCCACCGAACCGCTTATTCCATTGGATGCGGAACGCGCCCTACAATTGGCCACAAAGGCAAAGACCCCTAATTTGTTAACCTATACCATTAAAAGAATAGCCGCATTAAAAACGGTGGCATCCCAAAATTTATTAAAAACTTACAGGGAACAATTGAAGGCTGGGGAATCACACGAAAAGCATGCCCACATCATACAGATTGACAGTATATTAAGTGAATAATAGCATACCATGAATAATTGTAATGTCCAAAGGCTCCTCCCTTTGATCAAAGGTGGATTCGTCAGGGCGAATACGGAGGAACTATTTGCCCAGACTTTTGCAGCTAAACCGAAATTGTATTGAAGCGTACAGATTAGATTGCTTAATCTCCCCGTCCCGCCCCTTCTTTTTAAAAGAGGGGAGCTTTTATATGGAGTTACCGATAACTAGCAGTCGTTTTTAATCCTTGTTTACCATTAACAATGAAAAAACAACTAATTTTAATATTGTAATCGATCCAAAAAATGAAAAGGAAGATGATACGAACTATTATAAAGTCCATTATACTAATTTATTTCTGTTGTGTTTTTGTGTCCTATGGACAGGAAGCATCCTTGGAATTCAAAAAAACCATCCTAACCCGCGATTTTATTTCTGAGGGCGTAGCCGTTGCAGACCTCAACAAAGATGGACTAATGGATATTGTTGCCGGCTACTATTGGTTTGAAGCACCCACTTGGAAACGCCATGAGATGGCTCCCTCCCGTACCTTTGATCCCTGGAAGGAATACTGCGAATCTTTCCTTAACCTGGGCATGGACGTAAATTTGGATGGATGGGATGACGTAGTGATCATAGATTATCCCGGAAAACCAGGTTTCTGGTTTGAAAACCCTAAGAACCGGGCCGGGGCATGGAAAAAGCATATCATTGCCAATGGAATGGGCATCTCCAATGAATCGCCCGGTTTTGTGGACATGGATGGGGATGGTAGGTTGGATATTCTTTGCGGGGATGTGGACAAAAATCAAATTGTTTGGCTTCAGGCTCCAACAAATCCGGGCGACACCCACTGGAAGCGTTTCCCCATCAGTGCCGAAAATGTCCCGGGAACGGAGCGATTTTCCCATGGAATTGGACTTGGGGATGTTGATAATGACGGTTTGGAAGACGTGCTAATTGCAGAAGGCTGGTTTAAGGGCAAAGCCGACAAGACGGAAGGAAATTGGGAATTCCACCCTACCAGCTTAAGCGAACCTTGTTCCCATATGCAGGTTTTGGATGTAAATAATGATGGTAAAAATGATGTAGTCACGGCATCGGCACACGCGCTTGGAATTTGGTGGCATGAACAAGTAGACCCAAAAAACTTTAATACACATTTAATAAGTAATACCACTTCCCAAACACATGCTACCATCATGGCCGACCTAAACGGCGATGGCAAAAAAGAATTGATCGCAGGCAAGCGGTACTTGGCCCATAACGGCAATGATGCCGGTGATAGTGACGCCCCTATACTTTTCTACATAGAATTTACTCCTGAAGAATCGCCCTATTTCCAGGAACACATTATAGACCATGACTCGGGTGCCGGACTCAATATTGTTGTAGAGGACATGAACAAGGACCATAGGCCGGATATTGTAATTGCCAACAAAAATGGGGTTTTTCTTTTTGAGAATAAGATAAGGGAACATTAAGGTTTGGCCATAAAAAATATACTATTGACCATTTCAAAAAGACGAAACATCTTGAAAAATCAAAAAAAGCCGTCCCAATTTTTGAGACGGCTTCTTCCGTTATGAAATTAATTTTAGATTCTATACCAACAAATAAAACTACTCATTTTATTGTTGCTGTGCCCACCATAAAGGAGTAAACACAGATTCTTCTCCTCCTAACAACTCTACTGCCTGTTGGTATCCAACCGGTACATTGTTCTCCAAACTACTAGGATATTTCAATCTCTGAGGAAAGAATGCCACTGAACTGGTCATATAATTTCCACTGGTAAGTGCCGGTAAATTAGGTAACGGATTTTCAACCGCAGGGTTTTCAAAAAATGGCAATCCTAACCTTCTATGGTCACTCCATGTTTCTAAGGGCAACCATGGGGCTTGTGCGATAAATTTTTGAGTTATTACCTTGGTCAACAAATCGTTCTTTACAGCCCCCCCCTCATAAATGGTATTATCGGGATAAGAAAATGAAACTGTTCCGGTTGCGTTGGTATAACCATCTACATAGTCCATTGTTACACTGGCAGGTGGCTCAACAACATGTGTCCAACTTACTGAGGTTCCAGCTCTGTTATAATCATCGGAGGCCAAGTATGCCCCTAGGTACTGTGAAACGCCCCAGTACTCAAAGCTTTCTCCAACACCAGCTTCATATGCCGCTTGACCGCCCATTGGGGTATTCCACCCACGAACTGAAGCCTCGGCTATCAGAAAATAACTTTCCCATGAAGCAAAAAAGATACGCTCAGATGTATTGTTCCTAAATCTATTGGCCAATCTTGGAACAGTTCCCTGCCAGCCATAAACTTGGTTCCTACTTCCTTTTTCCCCCCAACTACCAATTGTTGGAGCATTCCAGGTAAAGGCACCCTCTATTTCCTTTACAACATTGTCATTGTTATCAAATAAAGATCGTTGTGTAGTACCTGTAGCGTTTAAATCCCAAGATGGATATCGGTTCATTTCAGGGTTATCAAAATCCCCGGGAACAACAAAGGCTTGATAGGCCCTTGGATCAATCCTTTCGTGTAAACCGTCAAACCAGTATCCCGCAGAAGGATCATTGGTCCTTGTTGTGAAATGATCGTCCAATTTAAGTCCCATATAATTGGCCGGCTTTACATATGCGGCATAATCAGGATTCTGATCGGCAGTAAGGATTCCGCCTAAACCGATCATTAAATTGTTCATAGTGGGAGATAGGTATTGTGCATTCCATTCCCTGGTCATAACACCGGATAGATCGTCCCAACCCGGTCTTTCCGCTACTTTGAAATTATCATCCGAAGTTGCAATAAACTCCCCAACGGCAACTGCAGCTTCAAATTCCTGCTGGGCCTTGCCCGGATCCACCTCGGATAAACGCATTGCCAAACGCATTCTTAGAGAGTTGGCGTATTTCTTCCAGCTTGAAAAATCATACCCATAGGCCGGATCCAAATTACCAATATTCTCAGGAACAATAATGTCCACATCCAACTGTGCCTGCGCATCCGTCAATTCTTCCAAAATATAATAATACACCTCCTGTACACTGTTAAAATCTGGATTTACTCCCTGAAAACCATTTAAAGGTACTGGTCCAAAATTATCGGACATTTCACTCATCAGATAGGCCCTCCAAATTCTGGCAACCTGTTTTAGGTTTTGTGTATACTCCTTTATGTTGCCAGACTCAATTTGCTTGTCCGCTATATCTATGGCATTGTAAGTATGCCTTAACCAGGTAGACACTCCATTATAGTAGGCAGTGGTCCAGCCATCATTGTAGGTACCTACTGGCAAGCTGTTGGTACGGTCCTGTCTCCCGGCCGCCTTCCAATAAAGCACAAAGGAACGCTCGGAAATATCAGGATTCATTTGGGCACCGTTTATAGAATTATTGATGAAATACTCCACCTGCACTTGATCTTCAGAAGCGGCGATTGGATCTTGGTTAATTTCCTCAAAATCGGAACAAGAAGTAGCCAATACCCCTACGCTAAAGAGAAGTCCTAACTTATTATATATTTTATTTTTCATTTTTTTTATTTTATTGTTTAGAAGCTAATTGATAAATTAAAGAAAACCGACCTGGAAGTGGGAGCAGTTAGATTTTCAAAACCAACAGCATTGGTGTTTGTAGCAAAAACAGATTCAGGGTCTACTCCATTCAACTTACTATCTATCATCCATACATTATTACAGGATACTCCTGCCTTTGCTCCTTGGATCGGCATCCCTTTAAGCCATTTGGCAGGTAAATTATAGTTTAACTGTACATTCCTTAATCGAATGTTGGTGGCATCGTACACATTCGCCTCAGTAATACCTAAATTCCCAGATCTAGTACCTATTGTTGACCAGTAAATTTGAGGGGATACCTCTGTAGTATTTTGCACATAGTTTCCATTTCCATCATCCACAACACCATCTACCACAATATTTCCCCTTTCACCATTAACAACCGTAGCAGCACCTGTTCCGGCCGTATTAATAGCCAAATTGGTACCTGAATATATTTCCCCACCAATTCTAGCATCGATCAAGAAACTAAGCGAAAGATTTCTATACCTAAAAGTATTGGTAAATCCAATAAGGGCATCCGGTTGTTGATTACCAAGCCTTTCCCTTTCAGATGTTGCCAATGGAATTCCATCCCCATCCACTATGATACTGTTGAAATTTGGACTTGTCTCATCCTCAACACGCTGAAACTTGGTACCATAAATTTCTCCATAAGGAGCACCTGCAACTGCCAATACAGAAACATTGTCAAATCCTCCTAAATTATATTGGGTTACCTCGTCGGTCAATGCTATGATATCATTCTCATTTTTGGAGTAATTTAACATCATATCCCAGCTAAAACCTTCAGGATTATCCAAAAGTCTGGCATTTACCATAAGCTCAATACCCTTGTTCTGAATATCTCCCGCATTGGCCTTCATTGAATTGTAACCACTTAAAGGATTCAAGGGAAGGTCGATCAATTGACGGGTTGCATTGGACTTGTATAAAGACAGGTCAAAAGCCAAACGGTTGTTAAAGAATCGGGCTTCCAAACCAACTTCGTTCGATTTTATCAACTCGCTTCTCACATCGGGATTGAACAATACCGGATTACTACTGGCAGTGGTATGGCCATCAGGATCCTTTCCAATACTAAAGTTATTATATAACTGATACCTACTCAAATCATTACCTACCTGGGCATGTGAGGCCCTTACTTTTAAATAGGTAAACCAATCCGGAAAGTTACCTCCCACCTTATCTACCATATCCGAGATCACCAATGAGGTACTCACGGAAGGATAAAAGAAAGATCTGTTCTCCTTACTAAGTGTTGAAGACCAGTCGTTTCTCCCGGTTACATCCACAAAGAAGAATCCGTCATAATTAATTTGAGCGGTTCCATACAAAGAATTGATTCTTCTTTCACCAAATTCCTGACTCACCGTTGGCAGATTTACGCCATTGTTCAGGGAAAAGAGATTAGGAACATCCAATTCACCTGAATTGCTGCTCAATCCTCCGTTTTCCTGGGCCATCAGGTTACCACCAACTGTTAAGGCTCCTCCAAATTTACCAAAAATATTATCTTTGGATGCACTTAACAAAGCACTATAATTACTTTCCACAAAAGTCTTTTTGCCCAAACTATACCTTCCGTTTGCAGAAAGAGGACTTCCGGAATATAGTTTTGACTCTGTAGTGGTCGTATACATATCCGAACCCACTTTTATTTCGGCAACCAACCAATCGGTCAATTGATTTTTAATGGAACCGTTCAACATAAATCGATCTCTGGAATCGTTATTTGTATTGTACTCAGCTCCCCAATAAGGATTCACCGCATTGGATGGAACAAACCATCTCATATTTCCAAACTCGTCCACTGGATTCCTAAACTGTGTTACATCCAAAGACCTTGGCAAAAGGTACATGGTACTAAAAGAGTTGGAAATATTAACCCCGCTCAATGGCCTGTTTTGGGCAGACAACTTTATGTACTGTACTTTCACATCCGTTGTCCAGCTATTATTGTTCCCAAAATTGGATACTGCCCTGGTCATTAAGTTCAATCGGTCCATGGAAGCTCCCGGGATTTTACTGTCATCACTAAAATATGAGGCCGAAGTATATAAAGAGGTAGCATCACTAACTTGCTGTTGAAACGCTAGGCTATGGTTTACACTCATACCCGTCTTAAAGTAATTGTCCAAATTATTGTAAGCCCCTAAAGACTCTTGACTACCATCCCAAGTGGTTACCTGCTGCCCTTCTATTTTAGGACCCCAACTGGATAAGGATTGAGGATCAAAATTACCATCCGTACCTTGACCAAAATCGTTCTGAAGTTCGGGGGAAATAAAAATATTCTCAAAACCAGTAGTTACGGAATAGGTAATCCCTAATCCTTTCTGACTTGTTCCTGTTTTAGTAGTGATCAAAATTACACCATTACCGGCACGGGATCCATAAAGGGCCGCAGCCGAAGCGCCCTTTAAAACCGACATACTCTCAATATTCTCTGGGTCTATATCCCCTAAACCGTTCCCCATATCCGCAGGTGGGTTCCAAAAATCGGCAGACCCCCCGTTAAAGTTATCCATAGGGATACCATCAACTATTATTAATGGTTGGTTGTCCCCCGTTAAGGAATTATTACCCCTAAGTACAATCTTGGAAGAACTTGAAGGACCATTACTTCCCCTTACCACTTGTAAACCTGCAACTTTTCCAGACAAGGTATTGGAAAGGTTACTTTCCCTTGTTTCTACCAAGGCCAAACCTTTTACCTCCTGCATGGCATAGCCCAAGGATTTTCTTTCCCTTTTAATACCCAAGGCAGTAACTACCACTTCACCTAATTGTTCAGCATCCTCCTCCAATGATATGTTGATCGTGGATTGACCTGATACTGCCATTTCCTTGGTGGTAAAACCCAATGAAGAGAAGACCAAGGTGGCATTGGTGGACACCTCAATGGAAAAGTTTCCATCAAAATCCGTAGATGTTCCGTTGGTTGTACCCTTTTCCACCACGTTCACACCAGGTAGTGGGGTACCCATATTATCGGACACCGTTCCCGAGACGGTCTTGTTTTGTGCCATCAATCCCTGAGCTAAGAAAAATGCCAACATCATAAAATAGTAATGAAATTTTTTAATCATTCTTATAATTTTTAGTTAGTTAATTGAGTTTCCTGGGAGTTATCCCTACGTTAATTAATTCCTAAATTTTCGTTTTCTTAGGTTAGTAAGGAAATTAATTCGACTAATGACGGCACAGAAAAGTCCAATGACATACTTTTGAAAATATTTGGATTACGAAATCGCAATAAAATTTTCATTTTTTTTGCATAAAAAATAATCTGCCAAGTACAAATACTATCAAAATATGGGGGATTTATTTTACCCCACCCCTCCCATATCGGGACTGTCGAAAAGGCATTCCAAACCCCCGCGATATTCACGGGGCGGGCTCTCCCAAGGATAGTTAGAATCGGCCGTACCGGCGGACCTGACTGAAGGCTCAGAGAAGCTTTAGAGTTAAACTTTTTGTGCCGAAGGAAAAAATGAATGGTTTTCATATAAAACATGTACTAAAGTGTACACCTGCCCAACTTCGTTCAGTTGGGGTTTAAGACATTAAAGAAGATCACTAAGATATATGGTACCATCCTTGGGTATACAAGAGGAACCGAACTTAAAGGATGCCATATACCTTTTTCCTTTTCTATAAAAGGCTGTGCTGTCTATGGACAATTGGATAAAAGTTTAATTAATTATAATCTCATCCGCAAAGAGCCAAGAAGGCAGACCTGCCGCATGGTGCCAATATGGTGTTTGGGTATTCTTAGCCCTTACCTTAATGTATCTGGCATTTCTTTTGTCAAAATCCAATTTAAAATACTGAATGTCGTTTACCTTGCTTTCCTTGGTTAAGGGAAAAGGATTATTAATAGTTCCAAAATTCTCAAAATGCTCGTTATCCAAGGAGCCAGAATAGGTAACCTTCTCGGGAAAAAAAACAACGTGATTTGTAACCTGTAAAAAGGCCAAGGAAATGGTATTTATGCCCATAGGCTCACCTAAATCTACCACTACCTCCATATCATTGCCCTCATACCCCAACCAATTGGCATAAAAACTGCTTCCTCCTAAAGCCCCATCCGTAAGTGCCATAGGGTCTTCCTTTGCATATTTTTT
>TARA_R110002012_G_scaffold82942_1_pt1 | contig 10989 bp, 9 predicted proteins | sample TARA_R110002012 | Tara Oceans TARA_R110002012 (sample SAMEA4396515) | marine metagenome | biome: Westerlies Biome; feature: [DCM] deep chlorophyll maximum layer (ENVO:01000326); material: water (ENVO:00002006), including particulate matter (ENVO:01000060) such as... | depth 40 m
AACCGCTGGCAGCGCTACCGCTTCGGCGTGATCCCGCAGATCCTGCCGGTCTTCACCTCGCAGTTTCTCTATTACGTGGAATCCAATACCCGCTCGGCCACGGTGATCGGCGCGCTCGGCGCCGGCGGCATCGGCCTTGTCCTGGTGGAGACCATGCGGACTTCGCGGGACTGGGAAAACACCTTTTATATCATCAGCCTGATCATCGTCATGGTGTTCATGATGGACGGTGCGTCAAGCTGGCTGCGGCGCAAACTGATCGCTGGCGGGGAGAGCCGATAAAGAATTCAGCCGGGCAGGGCACCCCTCTGTTGACAAGCCCCGCCCGCCTCGCCTATATGCGTGCTTCCGCGCGGGCAAGAAGGCCTCGGCCAACCCCTCGCGAGCCCCATGGGGCGGAGTAGCTCAGCTGGTTAGAGCAGCGGAATCATAATCCGCGTGTCGGGGGTTCAAGTCCCTCCTCCGCTACCAACTTTCTCTCATAAAAACAGTAAGTTAAATTTTCTCCCTGCTTCGGCGAGCCACTATTTTTGGCTCTTGGGGACAATTTAGGGACAGTAAGAACCAAAAAGCTTCAATGCTCTGCGGTCTTCAACATGCTGCGTTCAGGCGCCTTCGTTGCTGGCTTTGAAGGCCTCATATGACTCGCGCTCTGTATCCATGAGTAGCGGACCTAACTCGTCCCTTAGATTGAGCAGAATGCGTGCCATGATCAGATGGTCCATCGTCGGTCTTATGCGGATCAGGGCTTCCGTCAAATGGCAAAGAGAGAAAGCTGTCATGTGTGCGGGATCGACAGAGCCTGAATTGCTGGGGCCGATGAGGAGGACCTGCTCTTCAGCCTCAACGAGGCCCAAATAGGTCTGCGAGGGTTTGTAGTTGGCGTGAGTATATTGCGATGCCCAACGGTATCGCGGGCGCCAATGATCGAGACCGGTCGCGACTTCCAAATCAAAAAAGTTAGGTTTCTCTTTATTAAGTGCTTCGGAAGCCCAGCCATATTCGCCCCTGATGGAGGCGCCATATCGCTCAAGGGTTTGCTCATACCTCTGTTCGATATCTGCGATTTGATCTTCGGTAAAAGGGGAGAGATTTGCTCGCTCTCGATATTCCTCGTACTGATGCATTGCCCGCCGCGCCTGAACATCAAAGCTCGCTAGATATCGTTCGGAGACGATCTCGTCGTTGCCTGAGAGGAATTGGGCAATCACCGCTGTTTCGTGCAGTGTGCGCCATCGCCCCATAGCTCCATCCGCAAAGCCGTTCTGCAAAAGGCATATGGTCTCGTTCGAGACCAACAATCCGCGAACGTTTAGGGATATCAGTGCTCCGAATTTGCAGTCCTGCTGCTTAGCGGCGGATGGCCGGTACTCGGCATTGAAGGTCGTACCAATTTCCTCACAAATCGCCTGAATCGTCTCCAGGAGGTCGAAGGCTTTCTTCCACCTTTTCTGATGCCGTTTGGTAAAGTCCCGCCGCATTTCACGGCGATCAGAAAGTGGGCCTTTGGACGTGCGAGTGATCTTACCCTTCAGATGATCGGCAAATCTGCGAACAAAGCCGTCATATTTCTCTTCGAGGATTAGAGTAGCCTTATCCTCGTCTAATTCACCTGCTTTAACCAGCTCGGCTAGGCTTTTCTCAACAATCGACTGGATCGTTTTCATTGTTGAATCCGGTGGGGGAATATGAGCCGCTAGTGTCCCAAGAATGTCCCACAGACGGTAGCTGGAAAAGAAAAAACCGCCAAGTAATGGCGGTTTTCCAATGGTGCCGGCTGTCGGACTTGAACTGACGACCTACTGATTACAAATCTTTTTATGAGCATACCTCTCAACAAAAGGAAATAAAAACATAAATAAATACAAGTAAATGCATGCATGTGATATTGTGTATTTATAATAAATATTGGTGTTTTTGGAATTTTAGTGTCCCAAGAGTGTCCCAAGAATTTTAAACTGGAAGGGTTATTGTGTGGCGGTTATTGAGGAGAGGAAGGGGCGAAACGGGAGCCCGGTTTATCGAGTAAAAATACGCCTGAAGGGAAGGCCTGCGCTCTCCCGGACTTTCACGCGCAAGAGCGATGCGAAAATCTGGGCGCGGAACAAAGAGGCTGAGCTTGAGAAAGAGCGCAGTTTTGGTGTCTCTGCGCATAGCAGCAAGCCGGTTTCTGTGCTTATCGAACGTTACATGCGGGAAGTCTGGCCTCAGAGGCGTTCGGAAAAGGCGTATGTCAAAACCTGTTTGTCCTGGTGGAATGCGGAAATCGGTCAGATAACAATCGAACAACTGTCTGTTTCCGCATTGAGTGAATGCCGCGACAAGCTCTTAGGCATGAAGCATAAGAGCCACAAGTTCGCGGGGGCTTCGGAGAAGCGGAAAACACCGAGAACCGTCATCCGTTATTTGGACGCGCTCTCCCACGTTTTTACTGTTGCGGTTCAAGAATGGGAATGGATGGAGAGCAACCCCATTCAGAGGGTTAAGCGTCCGCAGTTACCACGGCACCGAGTACGCTTCTTGAACGACGACGAGCGCGAAGCGCTATTGCAGGCCTGCAAGGAAAGCTCGTGCACCTACCTTTATCCGGTCGTCGTGATCGCGTTATCAACGGGTGCGCGATATAGCGAAGTCATGCATCTTCGCTGGCGTGATGTGGACCTGGAGCGCGGCGTTGCTCGCCTAGAAAAGACCAAGAACCAGGAGCGACGAGCTCTTACCCTGGCCGGGAGAACGCTTGAGGTCATCCGTGAGCTTCATGAGGCCGCTGCGGAGAAAGACGGCGTTCCGCCTAAATCTGCATTCTTATTCCCTCGTGAAGATGGCCTCGGTCCGACGGACATTCGCAAGCATTGGGGCAAAGCTCTGAGCAGCGCAAAGGTCGAGGATTTCAGGTTTCACGATCTGCGCCATACATTTGCTTCCTATCTCGCGATGAATGGCGCCAGCTTGTTAGAGATTGCGGCAGCGCTCGGTCATAAGACGCTTCAAATGGTGCAAAGGTATGCGCACCTCACCGAACAGCATACATCCGACGTTGTGACCCGGATGAATGAGAAGATGATGCCTGCGAATGACAATCAAAAGGAGCCAAGAAACTCAAACAGGAGGCGATCTTAATTCCTGAGTTTTTTGGTTTCACTATGCAGCTGAGAGAGCAGGTTCAAATCCTGATCCCGCAACCAACACAAAAGAGCCTTAGCCTGCGACGGGCGACTGGGCTTTCTGCAAGTATGCTCTGACGCTCTGCTCAATGTCTGGAAACAGGAACAGAATGGTATCAACCCACTCGGGGTCGGGTTGATAGCCAGGGTCATATGACCTGAGCGCTGATCTGACTGATCTTGAGCGCGTGTTCCATTTGCCGGTTGTGTCCTGCTGGGCGAGGGTTTCACGGTGCCCGAAAGCAGTTAGCGCGTGACCAAAGTACAGAAGGTTCTCCGGGTATTTGTCGGCCAGATGATGTGCAACCTGATTGAGTTTCTTAAATCCATATCCAACCGGCTTTCCAGATTGCGCGCTCAAGATGGCTGAAACGGCATTGTGGAAGCTGTAATTCTCTTGGATGTAATCCGGCAACAGAACTCCAGCGTTCAGTACGCCGCGTTTTCCGGAGATGGCTGGGGCAGAGAGCTTGCCGTATCTGTGATCATGTTCCCTTAGCTCTTCCCAGTGTGCAAAGAACATCTCCCGCGCCTCTTCAGCTTGGCGAGCCCGCCGCTCTGTGCGTTTGGCAATAAGCTGTTGTTCGGCTTTTGTATCCTCGCTCTCGTAGTCAAAAAAGTATGCGCGTTGCCTCTCAAGATCGAAGGTCAGTTCGTCAAAGGGGATGATGGCGCTTTGCCAGATATCCTCGATTTTGTCTTCTTGGATCACCGGCTGACGGTAATGAACTCGGACATAAAAGCGCTGCTCTTGCTCTGAGCGGCGCGTTGTTTCCTCGTCAACGACAAGAACGTTGGAGTTGTTCATGAACAGGATCCGGTCGTCGGTAATCCGACGATAGTACGGATCGAACCAGGTCATGATCCATACCAGGAGCATCCTCTCCTCGCGGTAGAACTCTCGGCGTTCAAGAACCACGTCGAGGAATGTCGTGGATAGCTGAGCCTCAAAGGCAAGCCGAAGCTCGCCGAACTCCGCCTGAACGTCGGGTTGCCGCCATCGGCCCAGGCGCTTCGTCGATCTAAGGCGTTCTTCCACACGCACGTTGGAGAACTGAGGGGAGGCGTTCAAACTCCGCGCGATCCGGTGTTTCGCGCGTACGTGAGCATCGCTTTCTCTCGCCCCCATGTACTTGGCTGCCGCCATTTGCTGCGGTGTTCTGCCGTCGCGCGTGACGGCTGGGCAGGAACCGTCTTCGATCTTGTGCTTGAAGAAGAATTTTTTGTAAGGGCTTGTCGATATGTAGACGGGCGTCCCGCACATCGGACAGTAATAACGGGTCTCATTCAGGCTGAGTAATCGGCGGGTTGCGCTTTGGCGGTTGATGAGGTGGTCATACCGATGCCGCTCGATAAATCTGACGGCATCGAGGATCTGGCCGGACTTTTGGCTCATCACCTCCCGAATCTCAGGATTCTCAACGGCGGCTGCAAAGGCGCGGGGATCGATTGTGATGTTCCTAAAGCGCGCCATACCTTTTTCAGCTCCTGATACCAATTTCCCATTCGGGCCTTCGAAAGGAGGTTGTCGCCCTCAATTTGTGCCTGCAAACATCAATTGCTATCCATCCTCCTCGACCAAGCCTTAGCTCATAGAGGTGGCAATTGATGCCCTGCGACTAGCTGATCGGTTAGCGCTTGTGCCCGGTTTCGCGCTGCTAAATCATAGAACTCAATCAAGAATTCTCTGAGGGCGGATACCCATTCATCCTTGTCGAAACTGCTAAGTTGGTACCGCTCGGAAATGCTGTCTGATTGTATCGGTCCGGCAGATTCTGCGGTCGATGGGAACTCAAGGCTTGGGATTAGTAGGTAGTGATCTTTCAATCCCGTGGCGCCGAACTCAATCATCAACGGGGGGGTGAGCGTCAATTCTCTTTCGTAGATGAGGCGGTAGTTTTCGAGTGCCTCCATAAAGCCCTTTTCAGCGGCGATGGCGACGAGCGCATCATTGCTGCGGAATGGCTTTTCGCTGACTCCCCATAACTCGCCGTTCTTAAATATCTGGGTGAAAGCCGTGATGCCATCGCCATGGGGCTCCAGATTGATTGCTCCCCATTCATTCCGATTGCTTGGTGAGTTGAAGACATGCAGCGGCGGTTTCAGTTTTCGAGCGGTTTCGATTGCCCGCGTCAGGCCGACCCGAGGTTGGTCTGCAAAGGTGGGGAACAAGCGAATGTAAATGGCCCGGTCCCTCTTGAAGCGCAGCTCCTGTTCGCCGGGATTGCCAAAGTTGACCAATACGTCCTGCGGCTTGAAAAAGAACGCGGGCGCACGTGCCGGTTCTTCCGGGATGAAAAGGGGCGCGTCAGCACGTGATCGGCTAAGAATGTCCTGGATCGTAAGCCGAAGGATGTCCTCTAAGGTTTGGGAGAGTCTTGTGCGCTCTTTGCGCCTCGGGCCATCGGAAATATCAGGCGCGGCGCAGTATTGGGTCGGGTGCCGGACGTGCCCCATATCAAACGGCAATTCCTCCGGTACCCCGAAACAAGTGTTCATCACCGGCATCATCGCCTTGAACGTCAGCGCTCTGAGTGCGTAGCCATATTCGATCATGACATTCGGGTTGGGTACGAGCTTGCCCGCTTCGGTCTTTGTCACAAACGTCAGATCGGGAACGAAGATATCAGCCGCACCGATCTTCTTGAGGATTGTCTCCGTCACCGGCGGCGTTCCAACCACGCCTTCCGTATCTGCATCGATTAGGATCTCTGCCTCTACCGATGAGTCCTCCGTGATCCTTGCCGCTGCCTCGTCGAGGGCATACCGAATGAAGTTTCGGTTGGTTTTTCCCGGCAGATCGCTCTGCCACGCATAAAAGACGGTAATCACGCGCCGGGACATTCTCTAGCTCCTGATCCCAGTTTTCCCTTCGGGCCTTCGAAAAGCGTGTCATTGCTCTCAATTCGTGCCCGCAAATCTCAATAGTCAGCCAAGGCCCAGTTCGCAGATGCGAGATGAAAGGGCTTTAAACCGCAGAAATCCGCCCCCATAATAATTGTATACAACTTAATGGTGTAAACTAAATTGGGGAGGGTGGAAATGAATGTTCAGAATATTTTGACGGTATCACAACTGGCTGAGCTGAACCCCGCCTTTACGGAGCCGACTTTGCGTTGGTGGATATTTCATGCGGATCGTTTTGACTTCAACAAATGCCTAATTCGCATTGGCGGGCGGGTCTATATCGACCTCCGGGCTTTTACCGAGTGGCTGGACGCGCACCGGGCGGAAGCCTTTAACGACAATATTGAAGTCGTTGAGTGAGCCGGATCATTGAAATGGGGTTGGTTTAATTAAGTGGGCCGATAGCGAGATCGCGATCAAACAATCTGCTTAGAAAAGCCATCACTACCGACCCTTTTTCTATTCTGGTGACGGTATCCGAAAATTTCTAGTGCACGAGGCTGATTAAGCCTTGTGGAACCGCTTCCGGGTGCCGGAAGAGGAAGGATAACTCTATGTCATTATTGCGCTTTTTATGGCGATTCTACAAAGTCGCTTCTCTTTACCTGCCGCTGATTGTCGGATGTATGTTTGTGGTGCTTGGTGCGCTCGGCGGCGATTGGCTTCTGCATCCGGCCCTATGGGGCGCTCTTGGTCTGATTACTCTCATGGGCGCGCTGTTCCTGCGCCGCTCGGTCAATCTCCCGGCTCGCGACACGCACGGTTCCGCATCATTTGCCCATTCTCGCGAAATAGCACGCCGTGGGCTCTTTAAGCGCCGTGGACTGATCATCGGTAAGCGGCGCGGGCGGTATCTGCGCTTTGCCCGCGAGGGGCATTTGCTCACCTTTGCGCCGACGCGCTCCGGTAAGGGTGTCGGTTGCGTGATCCCGAACCTGCTTGATCACCGGGGCTCGGTCGTGGTTTCAGATATTAAGGGTGAAAACTACCGGGTCACCGCCCGCTGGCGTGCCGGGTTTAGCCAGGTGCTCGCTATCGCTCCGTTTAGCCGCGATATTGCGGGCGCGTGCTTCAATCCTCTGGATTACATCCGGACGGGCCAGCCCGAAGACGTGGACGATGCGGCGATGATCGCCGATCTGCTGGTTGTCCCGAAGGGCCAGGATACCTTCTGGGACAGTGAGGCCCAGAACCTGATCGTGGCGCTCTTGCTCTATGCGGCCCACGACCTATCGCCTGAGGAGCGCAACCTCCATCACGTCTGGTCACTGCTCATGCGGGATCGGGATGAGTTTGATGAGGTGATTGCCGATATGCGTGCAAGCGATCACCAAGCCATCCGGCGTGCGGGCGACGGATTTTCCCAAAAGGAAGAACGGGAGCGCTCGGCGGTGATCTCGACCGCGCAAACCCACATGAAAATCTGGAAGAGCCCGCTTCTGGCGGACGCGACCAAACACTCGGACTTTGCGCTCGAAGACATCAAGCGCGGCTGCCTGTCTCTCTACATCGTCATTCCCCCGGAACTGCTGGGTGTCTACCGGCCCTTCATGCGGCTCATGGTCGGGCTTGCGGCCTCGGCCATGACGCGGGTTGCCGAGCTGCCGGAAAAGCGCGTGCTGTTTCTGCTTGATGAGGTGGCTGCACTCGGGCGCATGTCGCCGATTGAAACGGGCATAGGCTATCTCGCCGGGTACGGCGTGAGCTTGTGGCTGTTCTTCCAAGACTTGGATCAGCTCCAGAAGACGTATCCGAAGTGGCGCTCTGTTATCGCGAACTGCTCGGTACGCCAGGCCTTTGGCGTGTCTGACTATCAGACCGCGAAAGAACTCTCCGACATGCTGGGCCAGCGCACCGTGCCTGCGATGAGCAAAGGGCTCTCGCGGGATTGGTTGGTGCCACTGCCGGACGGCGTAAGCCATCATATGGCCGAAACGGGCCGCCCGCTTATGACACCGGACGAGATCATGACCATGCCGGAAGACCGTCAGCTGATCTTCGTCCAGGCACTTAGGCCCATACTGGCGCGGAAAATCCGCTACTTTAGCGAGTGGATGTTTCGCTTTCGGGTTTAGTGGGGCAGGGCCAGAGGCATGCGGTTTAAAATCCCGGCACGCCAGCCATCAAGTTTTCGCGCCTCGGCACGTTATCTCGCCGGGCGCACTAAGGGCGTGACGCCTGAGCGGGTGGAATGGGTCTTTGCCCAGAATCTGCAAACGACCGATCCGGACGCAGCTGCTGCCATTATGGATGCGACCGCCGCGCGCTCCACGCGCTGTCGCACGCCTGCCTACCATTTTATTCTGACGTTTGACCCAAAGGACGCCAGAGCGAAGAAAATCAGTCCGGACATCATGCGAGAGATTGCTGAGGAAACGATCTCGCGCATGGGGCTAAAGGAGCACCAGGCGCTGGTCTATGCCCATCGGGATACAGATCACCCGCATATGCACTTTCTGATTAACCGGGTGCATCCGGTTGAGGGTAAGGCTTATAGCCGTCATGAGGATGGCAAGCGCCTGACCGAGCTCTGCCGCGACATTGCAAGAGAGCGCGGCCTCAATATCCCCAATGACCGTACCCGCGTGCGCGAGAATGAGCGCAACACCGGTCTCGACGATATTCCGCCGATGCCGACAGAAGGGGACTATTGGCAGGCCAAACACGGTGAGCGTGAGCCTGAGGCCGCTTATCCCAAAGCCAAAGCAAATGAGATGCGCCAAGAGCTGCACGGGCTCTTTGGCAACGCAAATTCGTGGGAGCTTTTGTCCGACGGTTTAATGGAGCGCGGCTATTACCTGCGAGAAAAGGGCCAGGGCATGGTGATCTCGGACGGCCTTGGCTATGTGAAGCTGTCTGACATGGGGCGCGGAGTCCGCGCGAAGGGGCTTGAGAAGCGCTTTGGGGAGAGCTTCAAGGCATTCGAGGTCCGGATGGCGGATAAGCTCAAGCGGCAGATTGATCGGGCACAGCCACCGCTCGATCTGCCGCCAGATATGAGTGAGCAAGAACGCCGCCGCGCTGAAAAGCTCCATCGCTTGAAAGAACATGCTGCGTTTGAGCGCAAGGATCGTGTCCCGGCGCTGGATGAGGCCGACATTGAATTCCGCTACTGGCACATGCTGGAACAGGGTTTGCGTCGCAAGGAGCGCGATGTGGCGTACTGGAAGCGCCGTCATGGGGCTTTGGACGTGACCGTCGCCCGACGAGGCAAGCGCGCGCGTGATCAGAAGGTGGCTTTATCGAAGGAGCTGGCCAAGACCTATCGCGATCCTGAAAAGGCCATGTCTCTCTGGAACAAGCTTGAGAAGGCTTACGGTGCCCGGGCCGCAACCAATATGGTGCGGAAAGAGCCGTCTATCATCGGACGTTTGCAGGGTATCGATGTGCTAGGCCGCAAGTCCGGCAAGCGAGAGAAGGCGGAAGCCACGCTCAAAGACCTCACCAAGCGCCGCCGCCAATGGAAATCTGCCCGCGACGGCCTTGCTGACACTCAGGCCAAGCGGGAGCAGGCGCTTCACAACCTCACTATCGCCCGGCGCGACCTCGACATGATGTATCTGGCTGTCGGCTCACCGGATCGGTTCCGGAAGATCGTCCTTGAGAAGATCAAACGCCGCGCCCAGGCGCTCAACCGCGTGACCGCCAGGATGATCGAGCAATCAAACCTCACCGAAGAGCGCAAACGGCAACTCACGAAGGCCTGGCGCCAACATCGCGAGCGTCAGCGGGAGAGGGGTCGGAAGCGAGAGATGGGGTTACCGGGCGAGTTTCCTGTGTGAGTTAAAGGCCACGACCTCGTGACCGTTTCTTCTCTCGTTGAAGGTGGCGTTCTAGTTCCCGGCTTTGATGCAGAATAGAGGTGACTTCGATTTCGTCTCCTGAAATTCGATATATGGCGAAATGCATCCCGATCTTCAGGCTGCGATAGTTGGCTTTAAGGTCTTTTCGTTCAACACCCGATTTTGGAAAACGGACAAGCCGTTCAAATGCAGACTTGAAGCCTTGCTGGTACTTCTTGGCTTGTGCTTTACCAAATTCAGATTTGGTGTGTTTTGCAATCTCGGCGAGGTCCGCCTTCGCTTTCTCGGAGAGCCGTAGTTTTGCCATTTACCAACCAGAATCCGATAACAATTTTTCGATCTCGTCTTCGCCGTATTCAGTGAATTTTCCATCAGCAATTTGCTGTTCACCAGTCTCGATGGCTTTGCGCAGAAATTCAAGTTTGAGCTCTTCTTCTTTTTCCTTTTGTTGGAGGAGACGCAATGCTTCTCGGACAACCTCACTAGCGTTGTTGTATTTTCCGCTCGCAACCAAGTTTCGGATGTAGTCTTCTTGTGTTCTCGTAAAATTAACGTTCATTAAATTCCCTTTCTTATGAAATAATTATGGAAATCAATGCAGTGTATGTCAATCTTTGACTGTCAAAGATTGACATACACTGCTGAAAATTCAACGTTGCTGAGACGATTAAATGTCAGCAGGCATATCAACTACTTCACGCTGCTTGCCTTTGCGTGGCTTCTCGGTAGCAAGATGCAACGGCTCAAGAGCGAGGCGAGCGGCGCGTAACGTATCGAGCCGGTCGTCTCTACTGATCTCGGCACCGCTGTTTGCCCGCCGTGCGAGGGCATTTACAGCATGACCGGCAGCGTTGATCTCGTCCATCTGCTCCTCGATCAAGGGCGATAGGTCATCGCGGCCAATCAGCATCTCAACCAGGGTGCCACCTGTATAGCGTGCCCATTCGAGGTAGCTATCATCGTCCAGGGCATCGGCCAGTTGCTGGAAGTTCGTCGCGATGGATTGCAATTCATAAAGCAGCTTTTGAAAGAGCAGGGTATTGGCGGGCTTCGCCCGTGGTCGCCGTCCAAGCAGTGTCTCGCGGATATACCGCCGCGTGGGCATGCCCGCGTCC
>TARA_R110002012_G_scaffold56291_2_pt1 | contig 10987 bp, 14 predicted proteins | sample TARA_R110002012 | Tara Oceans TARA_R110002012 (sample SAMEA4396515) | marine metagenome | biome: Westerlies Biome; feature: [DCM] deep chlorophyll maximum layer (ENVO:01000326); material: water (ENVO:00002006), including particulate matter (ENVO:01000060) such as... | depth 40 m
GTGCAGATGTCAAATAAAGCAGCACAACAACAGGAAACTTTAGAGAATTTAAAGGTTGAAAACAAAGGTCAGAGTGAGACAATAGAAAACATAGAAGGGATGATTTTAAAGTTAATTTCAAGATGGGGACAATCTGATGATAAACTTGATCGCAAGTTTGATGCTATGACCAAGAGTATCAATGATTTAGATAATCAAGTCTCTCGAATTGATGGCAGTTTAAGTCGAATTAATGGGAAGCACTAATGGATACATTGCGAATAGCTGGAATTAACTTTACGAACTACGCACTACATATGGGGCATGTAAATGATGCGCTTCAAATTGTAGTAGCTGTGTTATCAATATTTTTATTAATTAGGAAAATAAAGGAAAGGTAATGGATATAAAATCAATGTTAGTAGAATTTGCAGAGGCTCAAGCTGATAAGATGCAAGAACAAGCAATGGGTCACTTAGCATCCGATGAAATGCGTGATAATATTGCAACTGCAATTAATAAGAAAATTGACATCCCATTTGTAAGTGAAGAGAAAGAGCAAATCTTTTTTGAGAAGATGGTAGATGTTGTAACAGACGTACTTGAAGGCGTATTCAAAGGAAAATAACATGCTATCAATACTATTAACAATCATGCTGGCTGATGCAGATAGCGTTAAAATTGCATCAACAATTAATCCGACATACAACGTAATGGCTTACCACATGGAAGACGTAAAGAAAAAGAAGAAGAAAGGAAAAAAAGTAAAAGGCAAAGGTAAAAAAAAGAAGAAAGGCTTTTTTTCAAAAGTATTTGGTAGCAAATAAATGATTACGTATCGAGGTGAAAGATTTTCTGGTTATAACAAGCCAAAACGCACTCCGGGCAAAAGAAAAAAGTTTGCTGTACTTGCGAAAAGCGGTAGTCGAATAAAGTTAGTGCGCTATGGCGATCCTAAAATGCGAATCAAAAGATCAAACCCAGCTCGTAGGCGCTCGTTTCGCGCTAGAATGAAATGCTCAACAGCAAAGAACAGATTAACAGCGCGATATTGGTCGTGCAAAAATTGGTGATATTATGGCAAAAAAAGTAAGCTGGACATATGGCGGTAAACGCTATAGCGGTACGTTAATTCGTGAAACAAAAACACATAAGTTTGCACGAACTAAAAGTGGCAAAATAAAGAAAATAAAAAAGAGGAGCTAGTTATGCCAAGTAAAAAAGGATATGGTAAAAAGATGGGTAAGAAGAAACCCATCAAGAAACGAACAATGAGAAAACGCAAGTGATAGACGCATCACAAATGCGTGAGGTCATCACCGATACTTTAAGCGCTTTGGGGTCAAAATACGCTGACCCCAAGGCTATTGAGCTTATATACAATACTGGCTTAGTAGAATCCAAATATGTCTATTTAAAGCAGATTAAAGGCCCGGCGCGCGGTGTGTTCCAGATGGAGCCTTTTACAGCAATTGATATTTGCACTAATTATCTTAAATACAGAGATTCATTAATGAAGAAAGTAGCCGAGGTCTGTATGTTAGATTGGAAGTATTTCTTAAAACCAAATGAAGATGATTGGCAAAACATATTGACCAGCAATCTACTAGCTCAAGTTTGCATGACCAGAATGCATTATCGCCGCGTTCCTAAACCTCTTCCACGTACCTTAGAAGAGCAAGCGATATACTGGAAATCATTTTATAATACGCACAAAGGCAAAGGCACGCCACAACATTTTGCAGAAATAGTAAGTAAGTATGGATGACGCTGATCAAATAGATAGGTTACTTGAAGTCATGCGCCAATTAAAGGAATTAGAACTTATGTATGCAGAAAGCTCAGATATAGTTATTATGAGTTTAATACTGGCATTGATACACTCTACACCAGTACCCAATGTAACCATTTTGCCTAATAATAGAACCATGGCACAAGCATGACAAGATTCGAGGCATTCTGTAATATAACAACTGATCTCCAAGCGATCTGTGACGTAGACTCTTATGATCGCAAGCGAGTCCTACCCAACAATTGGGTTGCAAGTGGAACCTCAAATTTGTATTACTTGCATAATGCTGGCTATGTTTCGCAGCTGTATATGGATGGCGCAGAGCAAACATTGGTAACGGACACGCCCAATGCTATGGGTGAATATGAGTATCAAGCGGCAAGCGACCGTTTGGACGTATACATCGGTGGCAGTAGCGTAGCAGACATGAATTCTCGCAACTGGGAAGAAGCGCAAGACTTTGCTACATTAAAAACACAAGTGGTCAATGAGAGCGCAGACCTTATTCGTTCTTATATAAACAGACCTATCTATCGCAGAAAAAATGCAGACCTACAAGGCGCATCATCTAGAGAGTATGATTTTATACTAGTGCGCATCAATGCACTCCTCGCAGCTGCTGACCTGGTAAGAAGATTTGACGAAGAAAAAGCCGATGAGGTATATGAAAAAGCATTAAGTCCAGATGGCGAGGGTTTACTTGATAGGCTAAAAAGACGTGAGTTTGCTTTATGGCATGAGACTACAAATAGAACGGAAGATGGCGTGGTGCAAATTGTAACAGCGCATGCCAACTCAACTGGGTTTCCACGTGATATAAAAATGCATGGACCACCATCTGTTGATTACGATGAGGTCAGATTAGTAATATCCACTGGTGGAACATTTGCACCGGGAACAACGAGTCCAGTAAAATACGATGTGTATGTCAAAAATGATAATGGACTACGAATGGAAAAAGTTGTGGATGCTGAGACAATGAATGGTTCATACCAGCAAATGGCTTACGGTGCAAAAGTAGCTTGGCAACCGGGTGTGTATACTTCGCTTGATGAATATACGGTCATATTCCAATCTTCTGATGTGGCTATTGGTAGCGTCAAGTCTGGTCAGATATATCGCTAATGGCAATAACATTCACCAATCATTTAGATACCAATATCTTAACACCGCTACAAGCGCTGCTCAAAACAGAGTTTACACAGACCGTGAGTTATGATGTTGATTACGTTCAGCGTGGTACAAATTGGTTTAATTTAAAACCGTTAACTGATACCATAGAAGAAGAGCAAGCCAATGGCCATACACGTAATTATGAAGTGCTAGTACAGTACTATCGTATGGTTAGTGGTGAACACAGACGTGATACACATATTGATACCGTTGCGTCAGTTATGGAAAGAGTTAAAAGATTAATTAGAAATAACACATCGCATGAAGCATTTTTTTTTAATGGTAAGCTGGATAATATTAATTATGCTCCAGATATTGGAGATCTGTCATCCGATGTGCTATTAGTAGAAGCAACTTTTACAGCAAATGTATTTGAGGTAGTATGAAAATTAAATTAAAAGATAAAGTAAGCGAATTACCAAAATATAATAGTCACAGTGGTTTTTCACGCGAAAACTGGAATAAATTAAACTCAGGAAAAGTTGCAGATGTAGATACAATTCCAGAAGTTGCAAAAGATTATGTAGAAGAGGTAAAGAAAGGTAAATAATTATGGCCAATAATAATGCAGCACACCAACCTAATGATTTTGGAATAGCAATAAAGTCTGAAACAACGCTTGGAAGTCCCATTGACGACCCAACTCAACTTTTTACAGATAGCGTAAGTCTTCCATCATTTGCTCCAGATCAAGATTTGTCAGCCAAGTCAGGCAAATTTGTTGCAGATTTTGCAGAAATATATTCTAGCAATAAAAATACAGCATCAGAAATAACTGCTACTGGTTTATACAATGATACTGTTGGAAGTTTATTTGAAGGCATTTTACATACTGCCCAATCAAGCGATGTTATTACAGTTACAGATGCGTACACAGCTCCAAATTTATTTCATGGAATGAGCAACGCAGCTGCAACTCGCACATATACAATAAAATTGATTTCTCCTACATTAACAGATAATACTGGAGGATCACCTACTACTAGTGCGGGTTGTATCGAGCTTGCTGGTTGTACAGTTACTGCGCTTTCGGTTTTTGCAGATGCTGGCAGCGATGGAGGTCGTTTGAAGTATTCTGTAACCTTTAAAACCGGTTATTTACCAGTTTTTTTACACGCACCGGGTACAGTAACAGCACCACTTACAGCTGGTATGATTACAATACACGATTTATCGTACCGCAAAATAGCTGGGGTTACAGCTCCGGTAGTATCAAGTTTTAATTTAAATGTAGAGAATCCAGCTGATTATGTTGGATATGACCCAAACAATAATAGACCATATACTATTAGTCGAAGCGTACCAGAGGGGCCAATATGTACATTAAGTTCTACGATTAAACTAGACTTAGACACTAAAGACCTACTTGGTAATTTTATGAATGCATCGGCACAAACCGGTCTAGCTAATCACATGTCAGACAGAAGTGACTTTGACATGGCTCAAGTTGATAACTTTGCATTTGACTGCGACAAGGCCATCATAACCGGAATGAGCTTAAATGAACAAGCTGCAATGATGTATGATGTAGAACAAAAGCTTTTATTCGGGACATTAAAAGTAAGTATTACATGACACTAAAAACCGATCACGGCTCTTTCGAGATACGTGACCTTACCTTTGCCGATAGGCGTAAGCTCCACCGCTTGGAGTTGGATGCCATCAACTTAAAATCAAATGAAATGGATTCGGGTAAATTCTATGACATGCTAGAGTGGGTCATGGATTTTGCGTTCACGAAACCAAACGAATTATTTGCTGACTTGGATGACAACCAAATAGACGAAGTTCTTATTGCAGCATACAATGAATACAAGGCTGGCGTATCTAAAAAAAAGAGTTAATGCACCGCATAGGATTGTGGTGTAGTTATAAACGCGCAAAGCCAAACGACCTAACCTTTCCATACCGGGCCATTAGTCCCACGTTGGGTGTACCAGTTATGTATACTGAACAAGAACTGTGGTCCGAGATAGAACGCATATTAGCAGAGGATAAACAGAATAAGTTCAGCGCTGGACAGCAATGCTATTTTAACCTTATACATTGCGCAAATCCGGGGTATTTTTTATCTAATGAGGTAGTAATGGCCTTAGAAGAATACATGGCCATGAAGCGATTTGCTATTCCTTTTTCATCTACGATTGACAGCGCTGATTACCATCGGTTAGTCATCTTTTCTGCTATAGATGACGAGTACAATAAGGCTACAAAATCAGATGTCTAAATTTATAATAGAAATACGCACCAAGGGTTTCGGAAAGGCCGAAGCAGAACTTAAACGTACTGGCGAACAAACGCGCAGTTTTGCAAGAAGTGCCAATAACGCAAAAGATGCTGGCGCAACATTTAGAAAAGAGGTAAGTCAACTTCGTAATAATATGTTGCTATACGCTTTTGCAATTGGTGGCACGATTACAGCAATGGGTCGATTTGTCAAGGCAGCTTCTGACGCAAGAGAACAGGCAAGTAAATTTAGAGTTGTGTTTGGAGAATTTGCGCCAGAAGCAGATGCATTTGCTCAAAGTATCACTAATTCATTTGGTATTGCAAAGTCTGAAATGATACAATTATTAGCTGGCTTACAAGACACATTGGTTCCACTTGGATTTAGTAGAGAACATGCATCTGAATTATCTCAATCCATTGCGCAATTATCATTGGATGTTGGTTCTTTTAATAACGTAGCAACTGGAGATGTAGCGCAACGATTTACCAGTGCTATCATTGGTAACCATGAAGCAGTAAGAAGTCTTGGTATTATGTTAACTGAAACTAACATAAAGCAAGAAGCTTATCGCCTTGGTCTTGCTGAAACTGGTGAAGAGCTAGACCAAACGGCCAAAGTGCTTGGTAGAATGAGTTTGATTTACAATAACACAACAGATGCACAAGGCGATGCAATACGAACTCAAAAAGAATTTGCTGCACAATTAAGAGCTGTCCAAGGTCAATTAAAAGAAGTCAAAGAGAGTATAGGTGAATCACTTATGCCATTTGCAGAATTTGCATTAAAATTAACTAGTATCGCAGTCGAAGGTAATAACGTAGGTATAGCGTTACGAGGAGCAACGGTAGCACTTGTAGCTTATGGCGCACAAGCACTGATTGCGACAGCACGACAAATACAATTTAATCAAGCTGTTAGTAGAAATGTTTATATCTTTGCTGGTACTGCATTTGTAATGGCAATTGATTTTGCAATGAGAAAGATAGAAGAGTATGGTCGTGGCACTGTTGAAGCTGCGTATGGAGTAGATAACCTTGGTGAATTGGTTACCAAATTAGCCGATGGCAATGTTAAACTAGCTGGCAGTACAGATGAAGCTGCAAAAGCAGCAGCTGCTCATGCAGAAGCTTTGGAAGAGCAAGCTGAGTCACTAGAAAAAAGTGAACGTAGTCTTGCGGTTAGATTAGCCGTCATGTTAGAAGACACGAATTTAGGAAAAGCACGCGTCACTGCTATTTTAGGCGAAAGTAGAATGTTAAGTGAAAAAGAAAAAATTTTATTAACAGAAATAGACCGTATTATAGCAAAAAATAAAGCAGATAAAGAAGCCATTAGAATCGCAAAGGAAAAGAAAGAAGCAGAATTAAACGCTACAAAAGAAATGATTGAAGGCATGAACGCTATAACAGAAGCACAATCAGAAGCGGCAATAATACAAGCACAACTTGATGGTGCAACTGATTTGCAAATAGAAAAAATGCAAATAGTAAATAGTGCTGCAATGGATCTTGGCAAAATTATTGGCGGTCCGGGGGGTTTAGGTTCTGCGTATACAACATTAAAAAATAAAATAGGTGATTCTACAGAGGCTTTGACATTGGAAAGTCTTGGTATTGATACAACAAACGCGTTATTAGTAGAGCAAGTTCAAGCTGTTATTGACCTGGTGAATCAAAAACTTGCATTAGCACAGGCAAATGTTACAGCTACAGATGCAGAGAGAGAAAATGCGAAAGCAATGAAAGATGCACAAGACTTGGCTCAAGAACAACAAAGGGACATGGCCATATTGGCAAGTGGCATTTTGGGTGTAGCAGCTGCGTTAAAACAAGCATCTGATCAATCAATGGATTTTGACCAAAAACTTTCACTTGCTATGCAAACCGCTGGGTCAATATTAATGATGATTCCGGGCGGACAAGTTGGTGGAGCAATGATGCAAGCTGGCAGTATGTTTATTGGTCACACTGGTGGTTTAATAAAAGATAGTGGTATACAGCGTTTTGCTACTGGAGGTATGGTACAAGGAGAAGACAATGTACCAATCATGGCGCAAAGCGGTGAATTTATTATGCAACGTAGTGCGGTACAGAATATTGGAGTAGACAATTTAGCAGCAATGAACTCCGGTCAAAGCAATGGTGGTGTAACAGTAAATATTCAAGGTAACATGGTTGGTAATAAATCATTTGTTAGGGATGTAATGATACCCGAGATACAAAAGTCCATGAACAGAGCATAATGCCTTTAACATTACCATCAGCGTATTCCAATGCGATCAAGACAAAGAACATCGCTGAAAACTGGCTTATTGATATTTATGGTGATGTTGATAGCGGCTATACGTTAGATGAAGAAGTCTCTATTGACGAAACTGCAAGTATTCTTTTAAACCCACGCGTAGGTGGCAGTAATGACGACAAAAGCGATGCAATAGAAGCAGACCTACCAAATGATACGGTTATAAGAATCAATGATGAGTTGATGGCCATTACCGCACAGCAGCATGTCAGCACAAGTCTAATTAATGTAACGCGCGCACAAGGCGGAACCATACAACGTGTACATGCTGATGATAGTAAATTGTTTACCGCAACCAATATTAACCTAGCTACATCCAATACGATTGTTGGTGGCGTGCATTATACAGGATGTGTGTTAAATAATCCTAGCATCCGTTCTAGTATAGATTTAAATAGTATGACCAGTAGTTTATCAAACGTCACTATTACCATACCTAACTTTCAATACAATGGTGTTTCAATAAGCCAGGAGCTGATAAATGGAACTAGAACGTATTTAAATCGACCAGCACGCATTACTAGTATGTTATTTGGTGAAGATACGTTAAGCAATGGTTGCACAGTATTTGTAGGTAAGATTTCTAATATTACAATGAACGGAGATGGTGACACACTAGAAATTGAACTTGAAAGTCCAGCTCCTTGGCATCGTGTTAATTTTCCACAAGATAAAACTTCAAAAGGAAATGTATATATACCAGTTGCTTATGGAGCATATTCTGCAAACAGCGATCAGCACAAAGTAAGAGAAGCAACAAAAGAAGTGCATCCAGTGCCAGTATTAGCATTGTCTGACCCAGAAATATTATTAGTTATGCCAAGTCAAAGCTATAGCGACATACGTCCACACTTGTATGAAGAATCAATGGATTCATTTGTGCAATTAAATAGCGCATCATATCAGGCCGCAACAGAAAATACAAATGCAAATTATGACAGCAATGCAAACATTGGACTTATTGATGTATCACTTCGTAGAAGATTTGGAGCTGGACCAATTAGTTTATCAGATACGACCGCAGCCAGTAACTGGAATAATATGAGTAATTTATTAGCGCATTCTTATAATAGTAGTGGAGCAAGTGCAACCTTTACAAATCTTAGTGGTAGCGCAGTTCAAGAAAATAACATTCATTTTAATTTTCCACAAATAAGAGGTAAGTATAACGTACTAAAATTTATCGCTAAAGGAAGTGTTCAATGGGTCAATAACAACGGAACTGCATTTGTAGATTTTAGAGTAGGGTATAAAAATCAAGCCGGGTCGTTTAGTTATGGGTCTTACTTAGATTTAAATAGTGCAACAGCAACCTCATATAATAATTCATTAGGAAGTGATTTAAGCGCAGCAAGTAGTATTTATGCTAGTGACTATCAAGACTTAGATGCACTAACGGTATACAATGACAACAACAATCAACTAATGCCAATAAGATTGCAAGCAGAATGGTCAGTTAACAATCAAATTGCATCAACAATTACATGCAATGATTTTATTATGTATTTAGATGTGCAATCTGACTTTGATGGTGCAGCAAAATCTAAAGCTACTTATGGAGACATAGAAAAAATTAAATTTATGTACTGTGGTACAAATGGACTAACAGAAACTTATAGCGGTAGTAGTGGTTCAGTTCAACATGGACATGAAGCTCATCGAGATATGTTAGTTCGCTTTGCTGGAATGAATCCAACGGAACCAGTAGGCTGGGCAACTAGTTTTCACGATAGCTCTGAAACTGGTGGTGGTTTGCATGATAAGAGACACGTAGATAATTATAAGGTCAGGTATTGGCAGTTAGAGCCTGTAAGCTTAAAAGAAAAACTAGACCAACTGGCCTATGAGTTTAATTTTATATTCAAACATAGACCGGATAATACAATGGCTTACATTATGCCGGGTGCTGGTAACGGTTCCAATAGCGCATATCAAGCTGGCGATGTAGCAGCAACCATTACAAAAAGTGATATTGAAAAGAATTCATTCTCATTTTCACAGACCAGTATTGATGACCTTATTACTAAGGCCGTGGTAAACAATGAACTACATCCAGCTAAGTCTAGTGAATACGTTACCAGCGCAACAGGAACCAATGCGACCAATAGAGAAAAATTTGCATTTAATGACAAAGAAAATATTGTTGAGATTGACCTGGATATGAATGTTGGAACTATAGCAACCACGCCCGCTGCGGATCACAATACTGATTTTTATAGTTTCTTAGACCATTTACACGGTGATATAAAAGATATTGTATCGTGCAGAGTTATTAATCCCAGCATTGCATATGCAGTTGAGACAGGCGACATAATCTTGTTTTCTGATATGCCTTTTAATGCTGGAGCAGATGCGTGGACCAGTAAGTACTTTATGATCATTGATTTAAATAGAACACTCGGTGGAATAGACATCGTAGCAAGAGAGGTAGGATAATGGCAAACAATTTACCCATAGCAAGAGTAAGATTTTACTGTGACCAGATAAGTTATCGCTTATCTCGTGGCATTGCGGTCAATGGTAATTATGATGTACAGGCAACCAATACAGGAAATAATTTAGTTGGTATCAAAAGCGGTGGCGGAAGCGAAGAAGACCTTTTTGACATGAGACCCCACAACTTGGTCACCTTTGATACCTCTGCAAGTACGGTATCAAGGCTAGACCACGTTGTTATTTCTTGCGACATGACAGGAGAATCAACATCAAAACGGTCTTTTATTGCTATATTGAATCACAACATGAAGTCAGCTGGTGCAAAGGTTAGAGTATCAGCAAGCGATACCGAATCTCACATAACAAACGATGATTTAACAAGCGCTACTGCAAGCAACTTAACAGAGGTTATAAACGCTAATGGAGCAGATGGTTCATCAAACATTGTTGCGCCCGGCTCAGATGGACACACGTTAATTACTTGCGCTGAACACGACCTACGCTATGTTGGAATACAGTTTGAAGGTAATGAGAATTCAGATGGGACTAGTACCGGGAGTTACTTTGATGCATCGACCGACTTGACCGTAGGCTGCATACTGGTAGGCGAATATTTTGACGCAGCTCCTGTAGATGTAAATTTAAGTAGAACGATAGATTTTGATGGGGTCAATGTTCAAGAAAGCATTGGTGGGCAAAGATTTTCATTAATGGCACAGCACGGTCGTCAAGCATCCAGTACATCCAAATCGCCATTTGTGACCACAACATCGCAGCAGCAAGTGTTTGGTGGGCGTATGATATATGACATGACCATGAGTCACGTTTCACATGATGAGGTTATGCCTACACAATATAATACGTTTGACCCAACTGGTGATAGCTTTGTGAATGATGTGTGGAATATAACCAATGGCCCACACTTACCATTTATATTTAGCATCGATAACACTCATACCGGCAGCAATGCTGAGAGTTCACATATTTTTGCTAGGTTTGGTCAATCAGCTTTGAAGATGAATCAAGTGGCCAGTAATACATTCAACTTTAAATTAAAAATAGAAGAAGAGTTTTAA
>TARA_R110002012_G_scaffold117630_3_pt1 | contig 10983 bp, 2 predicted proteins | sample TARA_R110002012 | Tara Oceans TARA_R110002012 (sample SAMEA4396515) | marine metagenome | biome: Westerlies Biome; feature: [DCM] deep chlorophyll maximum layer (ENVO:01000326); material: water (ENVO:00002006), including particulate matter (ENVO:01000060) such as... | depth 40 m
AACCCCTAAATTTCCGCCTGAACCTGCTGTCCGGGCGTTTAATGTCCCTTCTAACATGTTAGCAGCATCAGGAGTTACACCCTCTCCCTGAAGAGGAACGTAATATTTATAAAAATTTGAAAGAAACTCAAAATCAGAATCAGTTAATAATCCACCTTTGTGAGAAATTGCTAATGATGTTTGTTGTATTTTATCTATCCTGTCAGCAAGACGTTTTATTTTTTCAGATAATGAATTTCCTCCAACCCATTCTCCTGTGTCTTCATTCCATGTCATATCATAAAGACTGTTCATTTCGGACTTAACATAATTATTTGTAAGTTCGTTTCCATTTCTAAAACCTGAGCCAGCGTCTGGCATTGCAGGATTTATTCTTGCAATTTGTTGATTTCGTTCTAAAGCATGTCGATATATAAGAAATGTGTCTAATTCATCAATAGACACACCTAATCTTGCCATTTCATCAACAAGAGGTTCTAATTCATTTGCTTCAAAAGCCCTGTTTAACTCTCCTAACTTTCCAGCAATTGTTTCTTCACCAATGTAAGCACTTTCAGAGGCTAATAAAGGAGCAAGCCCTTTTTCTTTTCTAGAAATATTAATATTATTTTCTATATCTTTTAATGTTGTTAACTTGTCAGCAACTTGAAATATAAGATATTTAGATAAACCACTTTTAAGAGTTGATGAGGGCGTTTCAAATGTAGCAAAACCATCTTCTGTGTCTGTATATTCAGCTCTTCTTGCATACAACATAGGGCCAGCTTGCATTGTTACTGCTAATATAGGGTCTGGAGAGTTGTCTTCAATGTATTTAAATAATGCACGTTTTTCTTGTTTTATAAGAGCCTCTGTTTTGTTTTCTGCTGCCCTGTCAGAATATGCTCCAGCTACAGCTTCTCTTCTTGAATGGAGGGGTTTTGATACTTCTTTCTGTTTTCTAGCGTCTGGTATTTTTTGACCAGACGCTCCATAGCCCTGTCTCCCGCTAGCATAATTTCCTTTTCTAAATTCTTTGAGTTTTTTGTCTGTAAGTTTTGAGATTGTTTCATTTGTATTTGCTCCTTTATACCCTGCTTTTTTTGTAGCTTGAATTATATAAAACCATCTTATTGCCTGTAATGCAGACGGAGGAAGATTTGTTTTATTTTTCTTATTATATTCTTCATTAAACATTTTTGAAAAATCTTGAAACAATGCATCTTCTTCAACAGTAACAGGAAGTCCGGTATTTTTTTCAAAAAGATCATTAAAATAACTTCGTATAAACCTAGATTCCCACACATCAATAGTTGTATAGCGACTGTCTCCCAAAAGATTTAATGTATATGCTCCAACCTTTTTTCCAAACATAAACATTCTTGGTATTTGTTTATCTTGACCAGTTACTTGTTTTACAAGCCCCCTAATAGGGCCAACGCCAGTCATTCCTCCCGCATAACCTAAAGACTTTTTATCAGCATTTATTTCTGCTGACGTTGCCGTTCCCTGCAAATAATCTACTGCTTTTTTAATTCCTCCTTCTCTTTTAATTAAAGTTTCAAAAGTTTTTACCATTTTTGCTTTATTTGGAGCGGTTGTTCCAGAAAGCTCAAAGGGAGCTTTTTTAATAACTTGGTTTCCTTTTTTGCTTAAACCAAATTCAATTTTATCAAAATTACCATCTTGTTTATATAAATCAAATAACAACACTGCATCTCGCGTATTTGCAGGTAAACTTGTAGCTGGAGAAGAAGCTCCAGAAACAAATTGAAACATCATTATTTCTTCTTCAGAAATAGGCCCATACGCTTTTTCTAAAGCCAATCTTAATGCATTCATATCTGTCGAATAATAATCTTGATATTCTGGATTTTCTTTAATCCAGTCTTCAATATCTCTTACCGCTCTTCTTGCTCCTAGCTTTATCTTGTCAACAGAAGTTGTGCCTTTTGTTTCAGCCATAATTTTAGGCCAAAACTCTTTAAAAAATATTTCTTCTGACGCTTGTTTATAATCAGCATATTTTCTATCTGCTATATCAAGCGCACTTTCTATAGGTTTGGCGGGAGTTACCCTTGAATACAATGGGCCTGTTTCGTAAAGTGGCTTTCCTTCTCTAATTTGCTGAAATCCTGTTTCTAGCTCCTGACTAGTTACATCTAAAACACCTTCTGTTGCTCTAAGAACTGCTGACAATGCTGTGTTGTTTTTAACGCTCAAACCTAACATCTTTCTAACAGCTTCTACAAAAGCACTCCAAAGAGTTTCCTTTCCCTCTTGAAATCCTTTTTGATCTCTTTCTGTAATGTATGGTATTGATTCTAAATATTCTTGAAAATCTTTATCTGTTAAACCATAAGTTACTACTTCATGGACATTTGACAATGGATAAACAAAACGCTTATTTCTATCTTTAAAGGTAAGAGCTGTTTTTCTTATATCTTCTATTTCTTCGTAAAACTGAGTAAATTTGCTTAACTTTTCTCCTTGTTTATTTACCCTGTCAACAATATTTTTCATTGTAGCTTCAACTTCAGCACGTTCTTCAATGTCAGCAAAGTTATATTCTCGCATAGCTCCAAAAATAGACAGCTTAGATAAAGCAGGGTATTCTGCATTTCTAGCAGCAAGATTTATTTTGCTTTGAAGTAATCCAAGCCTTAAAGCGGGAGTAGTTACTGAATGAACTATTTCGTGAAGAACCGTTTCTTCTAACTCTCGTACTGGAAAAATATTTGTCTTATAATCAGCCAAAGTAACAGGTGAATTAGACGATAAGGCGCGAAGCGAAGTGCCAGCAATTCTTATTCTTTCTGGGAATTTAAAATGGTCAAACGAACCAGAATAATAAGCCCCTAATCTATTGCCAAGCATTTCTTTAACTTCTATTTCAAAATCACCCTCAAATTTAAATTCAGATACTTGATTGGGAAAATCCGCTGTTCGCAGTTTACGATTAATCTTTTTTAATTCTTTCTCTGAACCTTGAGCTGAGTCTAAAACATCAACATCAAAAGATTCAACTAATTCCTTATATTCGCTTGATGATGTAAATTCAAAAAGTTGATTTTTATCTTTTGCGTCATCAACACGAGCAATTAAATCGTCTTCAAGACTTTTAATTTCTTCCATTGTTGTTGCGGGAAGATTTATTAATTTAAAATCAGGACGAAAACCATCTGTGTCAACCAAAAAAACAGCCCCGCCATCTTCTGTGTCAGTTATTTTTTCTCCAAATTTTCTTTCTGCGGATGGAAGAACTTCTTTAAATACCTCAAATGTTTCTATTTCTTCTTTTGTTCTAGATACAAGAATTTTAGAATTTTCTTCTTGCATCTTTATTGTTTTTCTTATTGCTTGAATTATTGGCTTGTGTTCCTTAGTAGTTCCAAGTTTTTCTAATATATCTAAAGCATCAAGCCTGTTATTAACAAGTAACAAAGCAACTTCTAGTTCACTATCTGTTGCATGTATAGAAAAATTTTCTTTTATAAATTTAGTTGCCTTGTCTTCTGGAAACGAACCTTCTAAATCTTTTACTAAACTTTTTAATTCATCTTTATCCATTGGTTCATCTGGTCTGGAATAAAGAGCTTGCCCTTGAAGAGTTTCTGTTACACCATAATTTACGTTTACATATCTTCCTAAAGCCGATTTCAACCCTGTAGGAGGGTTAGGGTCAATAGACTCAAGTCCATAATCAAATACTTGGGAAAACAACTCATCAGCACTGTCGTATCCATAGTAATCTTCTTTTCTAAAAGCCCTTATTAGCCTTCTGGTTTCGGGCGAAACATTTTTTAAATCAGCATCTGTTATCTCTTGAAGAGACATTCCATATGCGCCACCCACCCCTATTTTTTCAAGATCATCAACCAATTTGTTTCTGGTAGCCCTGTCATCTCCAGCTTGTCCATACGCTGGAAGATCTCCTGTTCTTGAATAAAGAACCTGTCCCTCTGAAGATGCATTTAAACGTAACAATTTAAGCTGCGACTCAAGCTCTGCTTTTAGTTCTACTTGTTCTTGTGCCTTTCTAGAAAGATCATTTGCTTTTTTTGCAGACAAATAAGGCCCGTCATTTCTTAGCTCAGAGTCATAACGATATATTTTTTCATCTGCATCTCTTATGTCTTTTTCTAGCTGTGCAATAGAGTCCCTAGAAAACATAACCTGACTAACTCCAGCATCTTCTACAAGACTTTCTGCTTGTGTTGCCCTTGTAGTTGTTCTTGGAGTTGGAGGAGGCAAAGGCTCTTCTTCATCAATTCCTTCACGAATACCTTCGCTAAAGCCCCCATAGGCAAGTTCTTCTCCAAACAAGCCTGTTTTAGTTTCATATCTATGAAATGTTCTTACCTCTCCTCTTTTTCTTGATCCAATAACGCCAGAATCTAAATCTGCTAAAAAGTTAGAAAAAGAATTAGCATCTGCCTCTCTGGTCATGCCAATCATTCTTTTAAAAAACTCGACAATCTTTCTTATAATATTTCTTGGCTTTCCGCCTATACCTATAGGTGTGCCATTTTCTGAATAAACTCTTCCTGCTAACGAATCTCTTACTAGCTCTGCCGTTGCCTCTTCCATTCTTTCCACACGATTTAAGTCAGCATATGTGTTATTTGCCCACTGCTCATAAGTCCTTCCATCTGCTCTCTTGTATCTTTTTGCAAGCTTTTGAAGTAACTGATATTCTTTTTCTGTAATTAAATCCAGATTTCTTAGTGCATGAATAACTTCGTGGTTTAATATTTCTGTAACTGCTGCTTGAATATCGCCATCTTTTCCTACCCTAGCCGCCACAGTGTCAATAGCAATCTGTATTGCAGGATCTCTTGCAGTCTGTCCAGCACCAAACGCGCCTTCAGCCGCTTCTCCACTTGGGTCAAGATTTCCTGTAAATACAGTTCCTTGTGTATCTTTGTTAAGACTTCTTATTAAGTTTGTTACCACCAATGGAACATCAGAAAGCCCAATATTCTTTAATCTCTGCTCAAGAGCCGCCTGTAGCTCTTTTCTTTTTACTGGAGTAATAGAAGCAGGTGTAGTTGGGCCGGGAAGAGCTATTGGCTCTCCCTGCTCCTCAACTAGTTGTTCTGGTGATAAACGCTTTTTGGAAGGTTTTATAAATCTTGGGAGTTTTGTAGGGGTATTAAAAGAGGGTAATTGATTTAATTTTGACCAAAGAAGTCTTTTTTCATTTTCTGTAAGACTGTTAAACCCTTGGTCACGGCGAAGCTTGTTTCCTGTTAACTTGTAAATCATATCCCTTATAGACTGGGATCTTGGTGTTTCGTCAATATTTTTGCGATTTAAAAGATCTTGAAATTTGTTTTCAAGCAAAGGGTCTTTATCCCATATTTCAACGCTTGAAAGCCACGCACCGGGTTTTTTTTCGTTCAGCTCCTTAACATGTTCATATGCATCACGATAATCTTTAAAGGGAACTTTGCGAAGTCTCTTATAACGAGATCGAGTTCCTTTTTCTGCCGCTTCATCCGCCATTTCTTTAAGAGACAGCCTTCTTTCAAATATTGGAGCAACGTCTTCCTGTCTTCCATACTGATCGTATGCCACAATAGCTGGCTTGCCATTAATCATTTGAACATGCCAAGTAACTGCATCCTGAAGCCCAGACTCAACTCCAGCTAGGTTGCCTACGTCATTATTTAATACGCTTCTTATCTCTTGCAAAGAAAACCGATTAACCTCAGGTAATCCTTTTTGAAGTCTTTTACGATTTATTCTTTGGGAAGCGGTCATATTTTTGGGAGCAATCTTGTTTTCTGCTGCTTCTTTAGCTGAAAGCCCTTGGTGATGATACCCATCATCAAATGTAGTATCTGCCGCCCAATCAACTTGACTGGCGGTATAGGTAGACTGGCTAGGAGAGAATAATCTTCTTCCTATAGTAAGGAGGGTAGATTTTTGTTCGTTAGAGTATTCTTGGTTAGCATTGTTAATTATATCAAGGGCTTCTGTTCTTGCTTCGTTGTTTATTCCCTGTTCTTTAATTGCCCCTGCAAAAATAGCTGCCTGATTAGGATCGTTAAATATAGGCCCGTATCGATTTCCTTTTGTGTCAACAACAGCTAACTGGTCGGCATTTAAACCGTACCTAGATGCTGCATCTGCCTGAGATCCATAAACTACTTGAAAATCTTCATTTATAGGAAACGCATTGCCTAACTTATTAACAACAGCCGCAGCTCTGGCTTTTGTTTCGTCACCAAACGCTACCCTTCTTATAGGCTTAAGCTTAGGCGTTCCCTTGTCAAAATCAACAACTTCCTGTTCATCGAATATAAGAGGATCTGCATCTGTTATAGTTGGCGCACCCCCCGGAATAATAGGTGGCGGGTCTTCTTGTCCTGCTTCAAAGTTTGCTCTATCTAGTTCTATTTGAGCTTTTTCTAAATCTCTTTTTCCCTGTTCTATTTTACTAAATTCATCTCGATCTATATTAACTTTTCTTCTGCCAATGCCGCCTAAAAGAACATCAGTTACAAAACCCGCTCCAGCACCAACAGTAAATTCTTGTTTTGCCTGACCAAAATCAAACATGTCTCTTTCAGGGTCATAGTTATATGAAGCAGCTACATCTCTTGCAATGCCAGCTATTGCTTCTTGTCCTCCCTCAAATACAGCACTGTCAAAAGCATTTGCTATTCTTTGTTTTATGTATTTTCCTGTTTCAGAGCTAAGAACATCTCTTGGAGCAGTATCAACAAACCGCCTTAATATTCTAGCTGGCGCACCCAATGCTTCAGTACTTCCAATTAATGCGTCAGTAAATTTAGCTAAATTTTCCTGACCGTCTTCAATTTTAACTCCTGTTCTTTCTTCTGTTTGCGCTCTATCTTCTGCGCCAATACTTCCAGACGACAATACTCCAAGAGTTCCAGCAGAAACTAATGCTGCTGCCGAACCAAGTGGAGCGGCTAAAGCACCACCAGCAATAAAAGGAATTGTTGAACCAGCACCTCCAAGAATTTGAGAAATTGTGCTGTTTTGAAAAACTTCCTCATCGTAACCAAAAAAATCAGAAATACCTTTATCTATACTTCTTTGCTTTTCCAGCATTCTTTGTTCAAGAGCTTCTTCTTCTTCTTCGCCATAAGCTTCGGCAAGATACTGACCTGCTCCAGTATACATTCTAGCAAAACCAGAAGCCGCTTCACCCGGAATGCGGCGAATACCTTCTTCAAAAGCTTCAAGATAACTTGGCTCATCATCTTCTTCTTCTTCTACAGGCTCGCCAAATAATCCCAATCCAGCAAAATCTTCTTCAGTTGCAAGATTATTTCTAATTGCAATCCTTGCAAGTTCAGATTGAGTTATATCTTCTGGGGCATCTTCAATAGTTACCCCATTAGGCAAAGTAACATTCATTATTAAATTATATTACCTGTGTTTAACTCACCAAACTTTTTTGTTTTTGGGTTAGGAATTGTCAAACCATAACCTGCCATTGCACTTTGGATTCTTGTAATAATTTCGTCTATTCTTTTCTTTTCTTCCTCATCAAAAGTAGCGGCTCTTAAACGCATTTGTTCTTCATACATTGTTTCTAACACTTGAAGATTTTTCCTTCTAGTTACTGCACTACTAATATCTCTTTCTGCTTCAATTTTTGCAATTGAAGAAAGAATGTCTATATCTCTAGACTTTCCTTCTTGTTGTAAAGCTTGTTCAGCAACAAGCTGCTGTTTTCTAAGATCTCTTGCCGCTCTTCTTGACTCTAAGGCGGAAGCTCCTGCTCTTGTTAATCCTCCGCTTAAATCGCCACCAGCTATACCTGCTCCAAGGTTAATCAAAGCATTGCTAAGGGCATCATCTTTGTATTCATCTATTAAATCAGTCATGTCAGGAACTTTTCCATAATTTTTAGCTCCAACAAGACCCCTAAGTTCGTCTATTGCGTTTCGTTGTGCAATATTTGAATCTATTTGATCTAATTTGTCGTTTCTAGCTTGAGCTTGTATTTTGCTGTTTCCTGTAATACTTTTAGATGTTGCTTCTTTCTCAACAACAGGTTTGATATTATTTTCTTGTGCGGCTTTATATATTGGTAAATTATCTGTTGTAAGATTATTAATATCAGGAGTATTTGTTAGGTTTTTAGTAATATTTTGATTTGGCGAAATTCCCATTACACTTTTATTATTATTAGACCCAAACAAAGAAGGCATTCCACTAAACAAATCTTTTATAGGTACGTTGCTTCCAGACATATCGGGCAACATAGATCTAAGTTGTTCAATATTGCTCATTGCAGCTTTATTTTTTGCGTCTACAATTGCAGGATCTTGAGTACCATAAGCTAACTGAGTTCCAAACTCTTCTGCAGCAGGAACTACATCTTCTCTAACAAAATCTGCCGCTACATCCCCAACATCTTTACGAACTTTACTAGCCCCAGTAAGGTATGTTTTTAAAGTGTCAATCCCTTGTCCACCAACAGATCTAACTAACTGTCCAAGTCCTGCCGGAATTCCTTCTTCTTCAAATGCACCTTGTACAGCTCCAACCCTTTCTCCAGCTCTTCCAAGATAATCTCTTACGTCAACATAAGGTTCGACTACATCCGCTAAAGCTCCTATACCTCTTGCTCCAACGTCTGCCGCATCGCTTACTTTTTGTCCTGCCCTAGCAATAGCAAGCTTTTCTCTTAATACATCAGATTCTGTAACAGGAATGCTTTGTTGACCTATTGATGAATTTTTTGCGCCTAGTGACCTAAGTTTTGTAATTGGCGTATCAAACCCAACTGTTTCGGATTCTGGATAAATATATCCTTCAGGTGCATTTTCATACACAAATTCTTTATTTTTGTTTATTGTATAACCGGGGTAAATTCTAGGTTCAGACTGAACAGATAAAGGTATATTTCCTGCAACATCTAAATTAGTAATACCACCCTCATCAATTAAACCCTCCACTGCACTAGGTGCATCACCATATTGCTGGAGGGCATCTTGCACAGACATTTGCATTGGATTTACGTCAGTTGTGCTTGCGTAGTCGCCAACATCATATTGGCTTACAATATCTTTATAGGCATCCATTTCTCCTATGTCACCTTGCATTGCAGGATTCAAAGAATACATGCGAAGATCATTAATTAACCGCATTGCTTCTTCTTGTTGGCCGGAAACAATAAGATTATCAATTAATCCCCTAATTTGATCAGGGGTCATGTCTGAAATACCAGAAATAGGTAATCCCCTGTCATAATAACTAAACTGCTTTCCTGTCATCATGTCAGGAACTCCACCATTAGCCATCCTTACAACACCGCCTTGTGCCATGCCCATATTAGGCATTTGAGGTTGTTGTGGAGGCATTTGTGGAGGCATTGGCATCATGGGCTGCTGTTGGGGCGGCATTCCCTGTGGAGGCATTTGAGGGGGCATAGGAGCTATGTTTTGTTGTGACATAGATGACATCTGTGGCTGGTTTGGAACAGATGCAGCTATTCCTTGCTGCATTATTTGCTCTGCCACTGTATTTTCTGGTTGTTGCTGTTGTGCTTCATAATCCTTACGCATGTTAGATCTGCGTTGTATTTCTGAAACAAGCAAAAACTGAGGTATTTCACCTGAAGGGTTCTGTGCTTGTTGAAATAAAGTTTGGTCGGGAAAACCTTTAACCATGTCTTCTACTTCTAACAAGTTAGGTCTGCCAATCATATTAAATACTCCAGATTAAGTTAGGGCTTTGTACAGGCCAACACCAGCAATGCCCGATCCCATTAATTGTTGTGCTGTGCTTGGGCCGACACCATAAGAAGTTTGTATTTCTCCCGGCTCTATAGGCAATCCTTTTAACATAGCATTGTAAAAAGTTAACTGTTCTTTTGGATATGCTTGTTGTCTCAAAAAATCTGCATACCCAATATCTAGCCCTTTCTGATACAGTTCTCTGTCTATTTGCCCCGTTGCCATCAATGATTTTAATCTTTCTAATTCCATTGATTGTTTTTGAGCTGCTGATTTTGATAATGCATCTGCCGCCGCTAATCTTTGTCTGTCTCCAGAAAGCAACTGTCCATAAGTAGACTGGGCTAATTGTGCAGCTCTGTTAGCTGATGCTCTATCTGCTTCATAAGCCTTTCTAGCATCATCAAATGCACTTTGAGAACCCCTCATTTGAATATCATCCATTTGCTGGGCTAAATTTCTTTCTCTTTCAGACTGCATTATGGCTTCTCTGTAGCCCCCTAAACTTCCAGCTTTAGCCGCGTTTAAACCCATATCTCTACCTGAAATATCTGATTGCCTTCTGGCTTCTCTTTTAGAAATATCAGTAACATATTGTTGATACGGGTTCATATACATGCCCATTAAACCGGGGGCAGCAGAACTAGGCATTGCTTGGGACATCTGTGTTGCTCTTAACATGTTAGGAACATAAGGGTTTTCTGCTCCAACTTGACCTGATATTGCTGTAGCCGCCTCTAATTCAGGCAAAGTTCCGCTTGTTCCTAAAGCCGTCATTCTATTCATAGCCTCTTGTTCTTGAGGCCCAAAATACGCTAAACGCTGACCCGGATAAGGTGTATAAGGAACGGCACTTTCATATCCTGTTCTTGCAAGAAGGTCTTTAAAATATGGCTCTGCATAAGGAGGCAGAGTAGACTGAGTTACCTCAGAAGTCGTGTGTGTTGGTGCGCTTCCTCCGCCCTTAGACATCGTTAAGCTCCTTTTCATAAAACGGAGTTTCTTTACTAAACCCGTCTTCTTTAAACCATTTCCAAAATCCTTTTCTAGCAACTCCTTCTAATGCGCTACAATTAGATTCTTTTGCAAATTTGCTTATTTCAGCTAATAAATCAGCATACCAGTTATCAAAATTTACACCGCCACAAAAATGCATAGCCAAATTAGATCTGCAAGGATACTGAATAACTTGTGTTGCTAAAACGCCATTAATAGTTTTTTCTTCATCATAAGCAATCCATAGTTGATATTGTCCCGATACTAACGCAGCTAAAAGATG
>TARA_R110002012_G_scaffold125325_1_pt1 | contig 10982 bp, 1 predicted proteins | sample TARA_R110002012 | Tara Oceans TARA_R110002012 (sample SAMEA4396515) | marine metagenome | biome: Westerlies Biome; feature: [DCM] deep chlorophyll maximum layer (ENVO:01000326); material: water (ENVO:00002006), including particulate matter (ENVO:01000060) such as... | depth 40 m
TTAATGGAGTAACACCTCTGTTATCGTATACCATACTATTTTCTTTTATTTTTTTTACAACTTCCTTTAGCACAAGGTTTTGTGCCAGGAACCCTACTGTAACCACTCCAACAGTTACAAGTTTTTTTATAAGGATTATGGTCATAACCCTTTTCTTTTAAAGCTAAATGTTCCTTATTGGTTTCAGCTTTTTCAGTTTTATACATATTGTGGGCTTCAAACCCTTTCATTTTAAACGCCATAATTATATTATTACATGTTTATTGGTGAGCATAACATTTTTTATTTTTGTTCTCTGTTTTATTCTTACACTGTTCACCGTTTGTTTTAGTTGCCGTACATCTATATTCTTTTAATCCATCATTATCTCTATCCATACCATCCTCAAACTTCATGTGATGCATGCACTTCCAGGTTTTTTCTTTTATATACTGAGAGACTAAACCACAACGCTGTCCAGCTGAGTTTATACCAGAACATTGAATCTTTTTAAAACCCTTCTTCTCCATCTCCTTATGCTCGCTCTGCTTATCTATTATCTTTTGTTGTTTCTTTTTCTCTTTCTTTTCAACCTTAACCTCTGCTTTAGCTGCTTCTAATTCTTCATCTTTAACTCCAAGATCCCATCTATTCCATCCCGATATCATAGCAACACGTTGCCACATTTCATGATTACCAGTTAACGCTTCTTCCACATTGTTAGCTTTGTTCACCAACCTAGCTAATGGTATGTTAGTTAATGCCTCCGTTACATTAGCTGCTATTGATAATTTTGGGTTTTCAATTCTCCATCCTAATTTTTCACTAACACCTTCATTAAATCTTTTAGTTTGTATAGCACCATATATTTTACGTATTTTACTACCTATTGGTGGTGAAAAGTTTATAGCTTCTATTATTGTATAAGTGTGGTCAGCCATAAAACCCTTTTCTTCTTGTTCTTGATACTTAAGAATAACATTCTTTAGCGTGGCAACTGCAGCACCATAAACGCCAGTACCTCTAAGTAAACTATCTAATGCTGTATTTAAAACTCTTCTTTCTTTCTTATCCATATCTTCTTCGTCTTCGTTACCTCCAAACATAGCAAACATTAATCCAGATTGTAATGCTCCAAATATTAAATTTTGAACTACACCGTAGTACATTATTTTAGAAACATTAGCTTTCCAGTTACCTCTTTTATAATACAAGTCTGCAATAGCTTTTTTAGTTAATCGAGTCATTTGCATTGGTGTGTTTTGCCAAGCTAATATAATACGACCAAGAGTTCCTGATTGTTGCATTGATATTAAATCGGGTCTAGAAGATTGTTGTGTTTCCTCAGCAACCTCTTGGAAATCTAAGAAAGCTTGTTTTTCAGCATCTGCTTTTGACATTCCATTTTTCATCAATTTGTTAATTCTATTTCTATAAAAAGTAGAACCACCCATTGCTATAGCGAAACTATCCGCTATTCTTGTTGGTGTAAAACCAATTTCTAATAAGTGTTTAATAACCGCTCTAGCTTTTTGTATATGCGTTTTACCACCCTCAGCAAAAACATTAGTTAGCTCTGATGCTGAAACATCTATAGCTAAACCAGCTCGCCTCTGCTTTAACATATCTGAATTAAATATTGTAGCGAAGTCACTCCAAAACTGCGGTTGATTAGCAAAACCTTTTGCCGCTGCAAATATATTATTATCCTCAAAGTTAATAAAGTTAACCATTGATATAGTTTGTAGCGCAGCTGATCTTATATTAAAAAACATCACAGCACCAACAGAACCATTAATCCAATCTAAAAATCCGTTTACAAGTTTGTCTTTTCCTTGAATTCTATTTCTACCAGTTTCCATCTTATAAAGCATTCCCTTTAAAGCATCAGTGAATCCAGTGCCATATATTGATTCTATTTTATTTAGATTGTCTGGTGAAAATATAATATCTTTATTGTCAACCCAATCTTGTAGGAACTGTTTTCTACCAACACCTCCCACAACGGTATTTAAGTCACTTGTAATGGTTTCAATAGACCAATTATTACTAGGAGCAATATAACCATCTTTAGTTTTTGTAATTTTACTTAATTCATCAGCAAATCCTTTCATTTGAGGATCGTTCTCAACTTGATTTATTAGAGTGTTTTTTAACTCAGGTGATATACCTGGAACATCAAATCCAGCTTTATTAAATAAGTATACTCTTATAGCTGAATCAAATGTAAAATTTGTTCCAGGTACATTTTTATTTAACTTCTTACTAACATCCGGATACGTTTTTCTTAAAGCAGCATAATCGTCAACCATACTCTGTTTGTACGTGTTGTAAGAATTAATTGCCTTAGCAAAAGGATCTAGCAAGGCTTCTTTAAAAAACTGCATATCAGCCTCTCCTTCTTTTCCCTTGCCTAAAAACTTGTACAATAATCCCTTAAAATCCTCTGCTGATGGTGGTATAAATATATCAAACCCTCCAGCCGTCTGTCCAAGTCTCCTTGCTTCAGCCATTGAAACTATTTTATTTGCAGGAACACCCACTACTCTTTCAAGTATTGTGTTAAACTTATTACCCATGTCTTGACTAAATTTTACTTTAGCTTGAACAACTTTTGATTTAACATCTAGTTGGTCTAACACTGTTTTTACGGCTTCAACATTACCAAGAGCATCGTCAACAAAATACATGTCATTATATCCTTCGGCAAACTTTCCTAACACCCACATGGCTTTAGCATTAAAATCACTATTAGCTAATCCAGTTATATTTTCTATTGGTATGTCTATTCCTTGATCTTTTAAAAAAGCTTGTATAGCACTAGCTGACTCAGCTGGTCTAGCCGTTAAAACAAATACATCTTTGTTTCCAAACTTTTTTATTCTTTCTCTCGCTTTTTCTAACGAAGGACCAGGTGTTCCATCAACAACATCATTAAATTCTGAGAAATCAAATACCCCACCAGCTTCTAATATACTGGTTCCTTGTTCTGCAAATTGTTCAGCATCTAATCTAAGAACTTCGTGACCTTTAACAAAGTTATCCATTTTACCAGTCAACTCTTTAGGCATGGAGTCTTCCTGCTTTAAGTTATCAGTATTAACTTCCATAAATGTTTCACCAAATATTTCTTTAAAGCTTTCTTTATTACCCATAACAGACTCATGGTTTTTCTTAACTATGAAATCTAATAAAGATCGTTCAGGTCTAGCTCTATTACGTTCTAAGGCCACATCTAAGGACGTTTCTACAAAAACCATACTAACATCATATCCCTTAGCTTCAAATTCCGCTACTAATTTCTGCATCTGTTTTAATGAGGCTCCAGTTCCATCAACAACAACACCATCTCCCTGGCCTTGAAACTTCATCATCTTTCTTTTAGCAATACCTCTAGCCTGATGTCCCAATTTACCAAGAATACTTTTCTGCTCTTTGTTTAAATCGTTCATGTTTTCTGGCAGTCCGTGGTTTTTCTTTAACCACTCTAAAGATATATCTTGATTAACTATTTTAAAGCCTTGTTTTTCTAAACCCAACTTACTAACAACATTACCTTTACCACTTCCAGCTCCACCAGCTAAAAATACAACTTTTCTTTTTGGCTTTGGTTGTCCATCTCTATTTGGTACTCTAGCTCTAACACCAGACTTAGTAAATGCTAATGTATCATCAAAGTCAAATATGGAAGCACCTCTTACATCTTGAGACATTAAATATGTGGTTCGATTATCAAGTGCTTGATTTAAGATTTCATTATTACTAGATCTATCTGAACTAAGTTTTGCAAAAATTTTTTGCTCCTTAGTGATTCTATTTATCATAAAATCAGTATAGCTACCTCCTTTTGTGTCTACTATATTATTAATGTGTTGTTTTGGTAAGAATTTTACTCTATGGAAATTAGTTGTATTGTTTCTTCCCCCTTCATCAATTAAATCGGTTATATATTTAGGAGCTATTAATTGTGAGTGACCATCCAACAACCTATCCATCTCAGCATTCATTTTCGCATCAGTTATTTTTCCACCAAGAATTAAGTCCAACATACCACCAAGTGTATTAGCGCTTGGCCCTAAATGCTCTCCTTTCCATATTAGATTTTCTATAGCTTTTGCTCTAGCCTCTTTGTTGGTTAGTTCTTTAAATTTTTTACCTTTACCTTTTCCTTTCTTTTTATAAAACTCAGTTGCTTCTTTAATCATTGGAAGCATGTTAGGATTTATCTCATTAGCAACTTGTTTTTTATTTTCAGTTCTAAACTTACTATTAGTTGGTTTTCCTTTTTTATTAACATACAAAGCTTGAGAACCATCCGTTACGTACATTAAGTCTAATCTAGATAATCCTCTTAATCCCATTACTATATTAGTTTGCATCTGTAGAAAATGTATTGCACCGACCTTGCTCATCTCTCCAGAATCAACAAGTTTTTTAACACCCTTAATAATATGTTTGAATAGGTTTATATTAGATGTATTAGCAGCATCAATTGTTGGTCTTAATTTTTCGAGCTCAATCATCTTATCGGCTCTAGTTTTATTTGATTCAAGTATACTTATAACATTTTGAAAAACACCTTTTGCGTTTTTATTCATTATATTAATTGCATCAATATCAACACCTGGTATTTTTGATACAATGTCTCCAAACAAGCCCATCATACCTTGAAACTCAGCGTTATAAGAAACATCATACTTTGTGTCAAAACCAGGGTTCATGTATCTACTAGTAAAACCAAATAAGTCAAAACGAAGAGAACCTTGTTGAGGTAAATTTAATTTCAACTCATCCATTAAGATAATCATTTCTTTAGAAAATGGCTCTAAAGCAGTATCATTATCTCTATGTAGTGTTCCATCACTTATGTATTCTCCTTTAGTATCAACATCAATAACAGTTGACTTGAGCATATTGGCTATAAATCCAGCAGTAACCTGTTCATTTATATTTCCCTTTTCAAACAAATGTTGTGTTATGTTTATAGATGTTTGACTTATTCCATCTATTTCGATACCGGGCGCTAACTTTCCATCTACAATGACGTTAGCTAAACCTTCTGCTTCAATAATATTAGCAAGCTGCTGTACATGTCTAACATCTAGTGAGTGTTTATATTTAGGGTTTTGCTCTACAGCTCTTTTAATATTGTCAATATTTTCATCTATAGTGCTTCTTCCAAGAGCTTTTAATCTATCATCTATAGATTGTTGAACTTTAGATTCTGTAATAGTTGGAATTGTTTCTTGCATACCAAGTATCGCTCCTAGTCTACCCGATAACGCAGTCTTTCTTTCCCCTCTTGTATTATCTTTCTTGCCTTCAGGTGTTTTTAAAGGTGGGAAAAAGAAAGCTAAAAAGTCAGTTTCACTTGGTGTTAGTTTATCATAAATAGCAACCTTGTCTTGACCTTTCATTTCCGGCCCTATTATCCCTTGATCTATAGCATTTTGCACGGTATCAACAGTTCTCAACTCTCCAACCTTAGTGGCAAATATATCTACACCAAGTTCTCTTTGCATAGCAACTAAATCACTTATTGGTAATATATTTATTATAGCTTCCCTATGTTTCTTTAAAAACTGAACATGCTTATCTCTTGTACCCATCATCTTTTTAACTTTATCAGTTAATAGATTAACGTATTCTTTCTTTATAGCCTCTTTAAATTGTGGTGAGTCAAAATCAGGTAATACACCAACCTTACGAAACGTTGATATTACACTGTTTTTTAATTCTTCTCTAAAATTATCATCCAACTCTAAGTCGTCTTTGAGTAGATTAACCTGCTCAATCTCTTTATCAGTTCGTAGCACGTCATCTATAGTGGTATCAAGATCAACACCAGAATCTATTTGCATAACAGGAGCACCTTCAGCCGTTGTAGCGTCAACATCAAAAGCTCCAGCCTCTCCAGTCTGCAACTCTTTTACATATTTCTTTTGAACGTCTAACTTTGCAACATCAATTGCGTATCCAAATAACCAACCAAATATACTAGCACCTTCTGTTATTGCATCTCCCTTGTTCACCATAGTTCCCTCTGGAACAATAGATTCTTTTGTTTTTGGTAATTTATATTCTTTTCTAGTACCATCATCACTTTCTATCTCTACACCAACAATCTCACCTTTAGCATTTCTTTTATAAAATAATATTCCATCTATATCTGCAGTGATGGGTTTTATAGCATCATAATCAAAATTTGTTAAAAATCTATCGTGAAGAACTTCTCTTACTCTATTTGTAAATTCATTCATTGCTGACCCAGATGGTATACCTTTCGCAGACATACCTTTCTGAATCTCAATATCAATAATATCTCTAGAGTCTCCAGTAAACTTTTTTATAGTTTGTCTACCATCTAAATCTTCTTCTATACCTCTAATTGATGCAGCAGCCTTACCACGTGTTCTACCGTTGTCATGATTAATAAACTCATTGTTATTTTTAAATCTAGGTGTTCCATCTGGATTTTGAACAAACTGATCTACTTTTCTTTTAGTATCTCTTCTCTTTTTATTTTCAGCCGACTTCTTTGGACCAACATCTTCCATGTTGTCAAGTGTTTCTTTTGCTCTATTTAATTCAGCTGTTTCTTTTTTAGTAATAGTATTATTATCTTTTTTAGCAGATAATTTATTTACAGTATATTTTAATTTTCTATTAGCAACATCTTTTGCTGTTATTTTTCTTTTTACAAGATCGGATAGTTTTCCTTTTTGAAAAGATCTTATGTGGCTAGTAACAAATTTAAGAGCATCACCTTTTGTATTTAATTTAAAATCTTTACCTACAACTGGTATTCTACCTAATATAGTTCCTCTAACCATGTTACCAATAGATTGTTTAGATTTCTTTTCAGCCGCTCTAAGTAAGTCTCTATTATTTTTATTTTGTAATAGGTCTTGAACAGACTTTATGTATTCATCATGGAAAAGTTCACTTTGATTTTCAAAATCTAGTTCATCTTTATATAGTGGATTACCATCTGGTCCCACTAGATTACTTAACCTGTTAATGGCTAAAGTGTGAATCACTTGTAAGTCTTTATCTACCACTAGCGCTCCCGCTAAATTACCTGCAAACTGTTTAACCTCACCCTCTTTCATTGTTACTCCATCTAAAGCGTGGGAGAACTCATGCAAGAAAACTGTCCCCATTAACATGTGAGATTGGTTTGGAGAAATAATTCCACTTATATTATTTAACTCTCTCTGTGCAGCATCCTTCTCCCCCATTATAATATACTTACCGTCAAAAATCATACCCTTATTAGTACCATCTTTAAAACCTTGAAGCATATCATTTTTAACCTGTTGGATAGAAACACCTTGTTGTTGCGCTGCTTGTTCAAAGTAATAATCAGGCATTCCATCTAACACTTTTTTTATTTCCGCAGCACTTTTAAATGCTGTTATTTCTAAATTTCTAATAGCATCAAGCCCACCATTAGCTTTTATGACTTGAGTTAAACTTTGTTGTCCGTCAACAAATGTTTGAGCAGCAGAAATCCTTTGAGAGTTTATATATCTAGCGTTAGTATAGTATATATTGTTTTCTTCTTTTGTTTTTCTATTTTTTATTAAACCTTCTCTTTGTAGTGTATTAAATATACCATTTTCAAAAGCCTGTTCTTTTAATTTTTTTTCAGCTTCAAGATCTCTTTTGGTATCTTTATCTACTTTACCGTAAAGTTGACTATCAACCCATTTTTGTAGTAACTTTCCGTATACATTATACTCAACGTGACTTTGTACTACCTTATCACCTTTAACTTCTCTTATTATTGCATTTTCAAAATTCTTTTGTATGTCTTTATGAACGAGAGCTAGTTGATCTCTTAAATCTAAATCTGCGTTTGCAGGATTTTTTGCTAATAATTTTTGCCACACCTCTAGACCTTTATTACCGTATTGCTCTAGTATTAAATCTTCTGCTTCACTATTTTCTAGTTTATTTCTAGTTTTATTTTTTATATCATTAATAGCTTTGTTAGCTCCATCTAATCTTGATTGAAAATCTCTAGCGCCATCTGCATCACCTTCTTTAATAAGCTTTGCTTTGTACTCTTCTGTTTTTTTATCTATAGTGTTTTGATTGTCTCCAAAGTTTACACCAGCTTCAGCATATAGAGCTCTTAAATCAACTGAGTTAGATAATATAACCTTCATGCCATCCGGACCAGCTAATAACACGTCGACCTCTAAACCTGTTTGTAGAAATCCTATTTTATTAATTAACTCTTCCATCTCTAATTGAAGTTGAGATCTTCTATTAGCATCTTTCTTGCCTGGCTTTAAGCTAGCTAAATCATCTTGAACTCTTTTCATGTCTGTTTTGAGATCATTAAGTTGAGCTCTAGCTTCATCACCTACTACAGCTGTGGTTGCAGCTGTATATACCGTTGGAGCTACATTCATTCCTCCTCCAAGTATCATTGAATCCCACGCAACATCCCAACCCATACTGTAGTCAGCTTCTTTACCTAATATCAGTGATTGAGATGCTTCGGTAGCGAAATATATTATTTCTTCTTCTGCTACCTCTGCTGCAGATCTTCCAAGTATTGATTTAGTAGCATCAAAAAGTATAGACATTCTAGTTGTGTTGGCTATATCAATTAAATTTTTAGGTTTTGTTTTTTGAAACATTTTGACTATTCTCATAGAATCGCCAAACTTTCCATAACCAAGTTTACCAAATCCCCACATAACGCCACCCTCAATGGCAGCTGCTGTCCAAGATGCTAAATTAATTTCCGCAGGACTCATGTTACCTTGTGCTATGATAGTCTCTAACGCTATTTTTTGTTCCCTAAATACACTAGGTGCCATAGAACCTTCATTTGCATGTAGTTTATTTAAAGAGATTTGAGCATCTTCTTTAGCATCTACCATGCTGTATAGTGCAGCTTTGTTTTGACCACCAGATTGTAATCCAGTAACTACCGCATATATAGTATTACCAGCAACAGGACCAAAGAGCGAGGCACTTCCAATAGCAGCAACAATAACTGGAGCTTGCTGAGCTGTCATTCTTGCTGTTCTACGCCACTGCATGTAAGCTCCTTTTCCACCTGTAGCTCTTTTGTTAACAGCTCTAGCCTCACTCACTGTCATATATTTTTCTAAACCTATGTCTGCTCCTTCTCTTATTTTATTGAGATAGTCAATTGATTTTTTATGGCCAAATATTGCTAAAGTGCCGTATGCTATACCATCTTTAGCGTTTGCCCAGTCTTCTAAAAGAAGATCTCCAAGATCATGCTCTCTAGCTAAGGCATCCGCGGTCATATTGTACTCTTGCCAATCAGCAAATAGTAGTTGTCTTTCTTCAAGAATTTTACTAGATCCCTTTTCGTATTCACTGTAAAACTTTTTAGTGTACCCCCATTGCTCATCTAATCTAGCTTGGAGTATAGCTGCCATCTCCTCGCCTTTAGTTTTATTATCTTTATCAAATTCTGCAAAAAGATCATTATGTAAAGTCAACTTATCGTTGTAATCATTAACGTCAGTTTCATAATCATTAGCCAACGCCTGTATGTCGTTTCTTAAAATCTCTATTTTTTTATTTGCTCTATCTGTTTGTTCTTTAGTTGTATAATTTCCAGCTAATATTTTATCTATTTCAGCTTGTTTACTTTTAACTTGATTTTCATAACTATTATCACCTTCAAGTCTACCCTTAATAACATCCATGTCGTTCACATAAATATCAAGTTGGTTTTTTATTTCAGTTGCTTCTTGTTCGTTAAAATAATTACTACCATCTACAACGTGGTAAGCGTTTATACCATCACCCTCTACTGTTATTGAAAGATTGTTTTTTTGGGCGAATTTGTTAATTTCATCAAATTCTATATCACTACCTTTTTTAAACTCCTCAGCATCCTTAAATAATATTTTTGAATCATTTTCTAAAACTTTTTTTCTAGCTACCAAAACATTATCTCCAGCCTCAATGGCTATATTATAAAGTATTTCGCTTTCTTCAGATGCATCAGCTATTAAACTAGTTGTGTAGTTACTTCTAAAGTCGTCAGCTATTTCGCTTTTCTTATTTAAAACAGTCTGATCGTCCCACCCAACCTTATCTGCAATAATTTGTTTTAAAATTTTAGCATCATTTGGATTTAGTTGAGAGTATATAGGATTATCTGGGTCATTTAAATCTTCGTATCTAGATTTTGTCGTACCCATATCTCCTTCTCGTCGCGCCTCGTATTCTTGTTTACTTGTTGGTAGACTATCAAGAACTACCTCAAGTTCTTTAATTGAGTGTCCTCGCAGATAATCCATCGCTATTTTTTTACCTTCATCAGACATTCCTAGATTTCCTTGTGGAGTATTGTCTATAGCGTTTGGAACACCATCCCCATCCCAATCATTATCACCCTCTTTCATTGGAACAAGTCTAGGACCTTCACTAACAACTTCTCCATCGTTGTTGATGCTATATTGACTATTTACAGCTATATCCATATGTTGTATCACATGGGATTCTTTATTTCTACTGGATTCAAAAAGTTGTTCAACAACAGACTCGTCTGTTATATTATTATAGTCATATTTACCTGTAGGTTCATTTGTTATAGGATCTAGTGTTTCAAATTTACCAAATGCCACATTAGTAGCGGTTTCACTAAAATCATATATATCTTTTTTTATCTTATGGTTTGCTACGTTAACAATTTTACTAGCTTCATCTTCAGTTATTTCATTTATAAGATGCTTTTTAACAGCGTTAAGTCCATCTTGCTCTGTTTTAGCATCAACCTCTTTAATATTTTCCCATTTACCAACCAGTGTTTTCGTAGGATCGGCTGCTACCTCGCTAGAGTTATCGACCCATCTCATTACTTGATAATTACCATCCTCACCTTCTATCTTATAACCACCACTTTCTAGGGTATTGTTAATAGACTCCATGTCAGGTACCTCATGATAATCACCGGTATTAAATATAGAACCGATAAGCATGCTCCCTGGTTTATCTTT
>TARA_R110002012_G_scaffold10876_6_pt1 | contig 10978 bp, 7 predicted proteins | sample TARA_R110002012 | Tara Oceans TARA_R110002012 (sample SAMEA4396515) | marine metagenome | biome: Westerlies Biome; feature: [DCM] deep chlorophyll maximum layer (ENVO:01000326); material: water (ENVO:00002006), including particulate matter (ENVO:01000060) such as... | depth 40 m
ATCACGATGGCGATGCAGTTGTTTGGCAAGTACCACCCGTCCGCACTGCAGCAGGAAATGTACGCCAGCCTGCTCGAGCAGACGAAAGAAGAGGCGGAGAGCGATGCGGTCCGTCGCGATGCAATACGCAGCGAACTTGAGTTGTTGCGCAAAACGCAGCAGAACTACCGCTCAGCAGGCTTGGGCCCCACCGGAAAGGCAGCTATCCAGGCGTCAGGGCGAGCTGGCGGCGGCTCTGGTGGCGGTGCCGATGGCAGCATTCTTAACTTCACTGCTGACCTCGCCAGAACCGAGGTCAACCGAAACTCTGAAGCACTAAAGTACGGGCGTCAAAAGCTCGTTGACATTGAGACAGCGTTCAGCCCAGGGCCGCGACACAGGAGTTTTCTTGAAGGCATGCGCGTTGCGTTGATGAGCGAGCTGAGTGCTGTTCCTAACATGGATGAGCTTGAAGGGGCCATTGCAAGCATCGCAAACGCAAGGGCCACCAACATGGATAATGTTGCTGCGACGGCTTCGCAGAGGAGAGCAGCCGCCAACGAAATGTTCACCATGCTTAGCATTCGCAAGGGAACGCGAGAGCTGATGGGCCCCAGGTTGGCGGCCATCATCGACGGTTTGTTTGAAACGCCCGGCTTTCTTGAGGGCTCGTATGCGCCTGGAGCCCCTACGCCCGGTGAGCAACTGGAAACTCAAAGGTTCCAGTACGCAGTCGCGTTGGGCAAAGGTCTCCCCCCTGATGTTGCCGAGAAGTTTGGGCGCGGATTGCTCAACAAAATGGACACTGATGGTGACGGCAAGGAAACGGAGGAAGAAGCCCTTGCCTACCTGAAGGCGGCAGGCATCAGTGCGCCACTGACCAGCGAGGAAGAGCTTTTCCTTGACCGGTACGTCGACAAACTCAAGGACGATGGGCGCGCTACCCCCGATGAGTTCAACTCTTTGGAAGAGTACGAGCAAAGCCTGGCCGCGTACCGCAAGGGCAAGCGAGCCCCCACCATCGGTCGAGGGATGGAGCGGTACTACGACCAGTCCTACCTCGACAACTTGAACCGCATCAACGAACTCCAGGAAGAACTGGGGGGCTTGGGTGCGCCTATGAGCCCGACAAGAGAGGCTGCCCGGCGCACGTTGGGGCTCAACATTTCAGCAGAGGACTACGCAGCCGCAGCGCGGGTTAGCCCGCTGGCAGCCGAGTCGTTGCCTGATACCGTGCAGCGTTTTCAACAGGCGGTCGGTGATCTGACACCGCGAGATGACGTTGAACGACAAGCTCAGTCGTTGATTCAGACCTCTCAAAACGACCGCGACTTTGGTAGTTTTTCGAACACCATCCTCAAGTTGTACCCCAACGATCCTGAAGCTCGACGCAAAGCGTTCGCCTACTATGGCGCACACTACATGCAGCGCGACACTCGCAACAAAACGCTGAACACAGCGGCGCTCGACGGCAACATCGATGAGATGGCAAAACAGCGACTGGATGCTCGCGAACCCAGTCAAGAGCTGCAGTTTTCAAAAGAGGTAGCAATCGACTTTGAGGACGGGTCGGACGTTCAGTTCGACAACGAGGCCATCATCAAGGCGATGCTCCAGCAACAGCTTGCCCCGCCACCGTCACTGGCTCCGCCGCCGTTTATGAACTTCGCTGGGCCTTCACCAGCGGTGCCGGCCCAAGGCAGCCTGGGGTACAGGCCGCCCCCAACCACGCAAATCGGCGCGCCCGGGCTCGGTGCTCTGCCAACCGGCCCGATGATGGATGCAACGATGCCGTCCAACATGCCGCTGATGGGGCAGCCCTTTCCACCGCGATTGCCTGTTGACCCATTGGCAGGTCAGTATCTCAATGAGATGATGTTGCACTTTGGCAACGTGCCGAACACCACTTTGTAGGAGTCGGCATGGCAACCGCCGCAGAGTACCGGGCCAAAGCTGATGCGCTGCAACAGCGAGGGGGCTCACAGGCTCTCATTGATATGTACCGTCGCCAGGCAGATCGGCTTGATGCTCGCCCACCTGCTCCCAGAGCACGCGAGGTTCGGCTGGACCGAGAGCCGGTGGTGGTGGACCCGCCTCGTGCCCAAGAGGTAGAGCTTACGCCAGAAGAACTGGGGCCAACACCAGAGGTCGGAGAGCCTACGTTTGAGGGAGACCTTGAGTTCGCAGACGAACCAATCTTCGACGTAGAGGACGTAGAGCTGAGTCCTCCTGCGACCGTGCGTGAGGCGCGCAGGCGGCGGGTCACACGCCCAGGGGCTACTCGGAAGTTCTACGAAGACGTGGCTATTGGTGGCGGTCGGTTGGCAGCGCCGTATTCAGCACCTGCGCCAAAAATCGTTGACGCAGTTTCTGAAGTAAACAGAGAGATGGTGCGCTTTATCAACGAGCGCAGGGCGCATTATCTTGCGCAGCGGCCTACTCCCAGAAACATCGATGCCTTGGTTGAGCAAGACGTTCGCAAGTTTCGCGAGACAAGGTACGACGTGGAAGGGCGCCCGCGACCCAGCGGTTTGTCTGGATACATAAGCCGCTTTGTTCCACCGTTTCGCGAGACAATGATTCGCGACGTAAGTGTTCGCGATCCCTCTGACCCACAAGAAACTGAGGTCGTCAAGGGAATCGTTGACCCTCAAACGGGTGAGCTGGAGATCGATCCAGCCACAGGCCAGCCCAGAGCACCGACCGCCCTCGAGGAGTCGCGCGAGGCGTTTGCCCAACAGCGCAATGAGCTGGGCGATTCGCGGCTCAAGACCGAAATGCGCCAGATGGAACGCCGTGCTGGTTTTTCTGAGCGTGGCGGTGAGCTTGCTCTTGAGGAGTACGAGGATGAAATCAAGGACGAAGTTCTTGATGAAATGAACTCTGGTGTGCTGAAGAACATTCTCACCACCATGCGGCCTGACCTGGGCGTGGTGACCGAAACAGCAGGAGGTACAGCCCTCCGGGCTAACGTCGCCACCACTGTTGAGGCTGTCATCAACGAAGCAGTCTTTAACTGGCTGCCATTGTTCTACGAGCAAGACCCGGAAACCGGAAAGCCAGTTGACCCCAGCGACCCTGCATTTCGCATCCACCAACAACTGGTGGATCTGTACAAACTTGCAGGCAACACCGAGGAAGAAGCCGAGCGCAAACTTTCGGGGGCAGTGAATCTGACCACCGGAAAGGGAGCTGGTGTTCCAGTGCCCATCCCCTTTCAGGGCATCCAACGGGCACAGCCCACAGCCGTCGACCCACTGGGCGAACGGATCGCATCCCAATCAGGCAACTTTATTGTCGACGTTGCAAGGGCCGTTACGCGAGGCCGGTCTACTGGTGACGAGATTCAAAGCATCTCAGCCTACGTCGAAGACCTGACAGACCAGAGCGAGGTCGTGATGACACGACCCGTGGTTGTCAATGGGGAAACCGTGTACCTCCCGCAGGGCGGTGGTGTGCTTGATCCGCGCTACTCAGTGCTCGAAGACCCAACGTCCACCGTCCCCTACTGGATCGGAACAGCCGCATCCATCTTGTATCCAGGCGGCTTTTTCACCCTTGGCGGCAAGGGACGCAAGGCGGCATTGGCCTTGTTGAAAAAAGCCAAGGGCAAGGCGCGTGTGCCAGCCAAGGTAGTGACTGCGGCGCTTAGCCCGGTGGCTTCTGCGAACAAGGCTCGCGTGATTCGCGAGGCCCAAGACCTGGCCGAGGGTGTAGCAGGTGTTGGTGACGATCTCGATATCCTGCACGATATGAACGAGATCCGAAAGGTGACCGGTGAGCGCATTGCTGAAGAGGTAATGACTCCGTACACCATGCTCGCCAACCTTGATGCAAACCCTGACGCATCCATCTACCAGATGCAAGAGCTGGCGCAGTTTTCCAACTCAGGCCGCCTGGCGATGAAGCGGGCAGGGTTGGACAAAATCTACTTGTCAGACACACCGCTTAGCGTTTCTCAAAAGACGCGACTGCGCAGTACTCTCAACACGCATGTGGCCTCGGCATACAAGCAAGCCGCTCTTCGCACACTTGCTCGCGATGACATTGATGGTTTCCGGAAAAAGGCCGAGGCGATCTTGGACCTCATGGAGGCCAGTGGCGTAGACAGTCGAGAGGTGCTCCCGCTGAACCTGTTGAACCGTGCGCTGAAAACACCCGACGACGTTGCAGCAAAACGCTTCTTCGATGAGGCCGTTGACTTCCTGCGCCAAGCACCAGAGTCCGCAGTGCCTGTAGCCAAGGGCAAGGGCACGTTGCTGTCACTGCACGAGCTCGGCAACAACCTGCTCCGCATTGCCCGACCAGACAAGACGGGTGGACTGCGAGGGCCCGCCGCCCGTGTGATTAGCCGCAGGCTGGGCGACACAAGCCTGACCAGGCAACTGATTGCTGACGACCCTGTGTTTGCACACCGTGCTGTGGCAGGCGGCGCGGGTCGCTTGGTCGAGGCCACTCTCGAAAACAGTGTCCCAGACAACTACGTCATGGTGACCAACTCGTTGATGGTTCCTCGTGATCGTCTAACAAACGACGTGTACAAAGCCGTGCGCGAGCGCGTGAGCAAGTACCAGCCCGACCACAACCTGGGTGTTGACGACCTTACGCTCACAGAGGAAGAGCAGGTCGTTCGTCGAGTCAGAGGTTCAGAGCCATCAGTGACTCTTGTTGAAGGCGCTGACGGTTCGCCTCGCTTCCAGTACGACAAAGCAGCAACCGACGACTTCATCGAGGCTGTAGGTGTCGACGCCGTTCGCCGTTCGCCAGGATTGACAAAGGTTGTTTCAAGCCTGTCTCAAGGTGGCTCTCTCGATTCGGGGCAGCACAACATTGTACAACAGGCGTTGCTAAACAAAGCGTTCCGCGATGTTCTTGGAGAACAGGCCAAGGCACCCGTGTTCCAAGGTGACCAGCTCAAGTTTGCCAGGGTTCCCGGTGTGTCGCGCGGCAGAAACGTGCGACCAGAAATGCGTGTGCCAAGAAAACCGTTTGGCCGAGCATACAAGGCAATCGGAACTGCCCTCGATGAGGGGCGTGTGGGTATTACCAACGCGCTGCGATTCGTTGCGCGCAAGGCAGGCAAGGACGCCGACCGGTTGCGCACCACGTTCCCTCCCAATGTTCCGGTCGAATACGGCCAGGCAATGGTCCGCGTACAAAACGAGCTGGGTGCTTTGGGCGAACGGTTCCAGCGAGAGGTGCGTGACGCAGCAGCCAAGCCCGGCGACAGGGGTGTCGCTTTTGACAAGGTTGTTGGCAAGCGTGTCAGTGCCATCAGCAAGCGTGCCAGAGAAAGCGTTGACAATGCTGCATCTGAAATGATTGATGGCGGCATGAGCCGACGCGATGCCTACTACACCATCGCCTACCGCATGGGGGCGGGAGAGGCGCTTGAAGGTCTTGGTGTTTTGCGCACCAAGATTCCAAAAAACATCGACGACATAGCCCGCGCTCGAGCTGAGCTTCTTGCTCGGCAGCAAGCCTGGTCTGATATTATCGAAGGCTTTTTTGGCAGGGACTTGTTTCAGACCTTGGCTGACGAAATGCTGCCAATGGTCATTCGGCGCAAGGGTTTGAGCCGTGATGTTCCTTTGTCGAATCCCTCAGAGCTTGTGCCTCTAAACTCAGCGGGGTTGCGTGAGGTGCTCGAGCGACTGCGCGACGCTCGAAGCTCACTGGAAGGGCGCGGCTTGTCTCGAGCAACCTTGACCGAGGTGTTCGGCAAGCCCACCATGGACAGCATCTTTGATTCTCTCGGAAGCTGGGCAGTCCAGACTGACGGAAACCTTGTGCTGGACCGCGAACTGCGCCGCTTGCGTGACGAGGCACCTGAGCTTTTTGTTGACCTTGTTCCATCTATCTACGGCAATCAGCCCAGGCGCATCGAGGTTGGGAGGACGTTTGCTCTGGACACCCGGCTCGAGGTGTTGAGCAACCTCGTCAATGCGGGCCGAAAGTTCGACGACGTTCCCCCCGCCTTGCGTGTGGGTGACCTGACTCCGCAGATTGAGTCGTTCTTTGCTCGAGCAGAAGACAGCAAGGGCGAGTTCTTCCTAAACAAAAAAGGCCAGTACCAACCACTGGAGGCTGGCAAGTTCAGCCGCAGGTTGGACGACATCGGCGAATACATCAACATGCAGTTGTCGGGCCGTGACCGGTTTGAAATGGCCGACACCGTGTTCAAGCGACTGATGGTAGAACAGCGCCCGACCATGAGCACAGAGGATCTTGTCCGCTTGTACGCAGGCAAGGGAGTGCTTGATTCCGTAAGGCTGAACAAGAAGGCGACGTATGAAAGCATCAAGCGGTTGATCAGCGATATGGACAACGCGGTCAAAGACTTGATGCTCCGCACGGGTGGCCGCATTCAAATGCTCGACGATCTGTACGGGCGCGATCCTGAGCAACTGTTCACGTTCCTGACCCGCGCATTCGATGGCGACCAGGGTGCGGCGGTGTTGTATCAATCCATTCTGGCTGCCCGGTATCGGGGCAACAAAGACATTCCGGGCATCATCAACGACACCGTTATGAACCAACTGTTCAAGACGCACGTTGCGCCCATCGTCGACGAAATGAACGCCAACGCTCGCCACATGGGAGCAGCACCGGGCTACACAGCGGGCGACTTCGACAATCTTCAGCGTCGAATCCTTGATATGGACGTTGCCAACCCGCGTATTGCTATGATTGGTGAGGAGTACGGCAAGACGATCGAGACGTTGCAGGCGCAGATTCGTTCTGGAAAGCTGACCGAGTCGATCGATCAGCTCAAAAGACGGGACGCTCTTGCGCGAGCCTTGGGCGCAGCCGAGCCAGAGGACCGCGCATCAGCACGGGCTGACTTGGCTGCTTTGATGATAGACAGGCTGTTGTCTGTTAGCCGCCGTGCGGCCGCTGGAGGCATGCTGGCAACCGGCTACTATCTTTCCCCTATGATCATCGGTCAGAGGGCAGAGACGGCCGAGCAGGAGGGTTCTGCGGGAATCCTTGTGCCCAAGCCCCAGTCGCTTTTGCCGATGCCCAACATGCGCTACCTGGGCATGAACTTGCTGACGGCACCGCTGATTGCCCTTGCCACAGTGGGTGCGCCCAACGCCATTCGCATGCTGAGCGGGCGCGGGCTCTTGTCCCAGGCAAGGCAGGTAGGGCGGCAGACCACCAGCATGCTGCCCACATTCATCCGAGACAAGATCCCTGATATCAAGCGCCGGCCGTTGCCAAACGTCGCTCAGCCAAAGCCTGCTACAACGGTAGAGTTCGTTGACAACAATGGCCGAGCGTGGACACACGGCGAGGTGCAAGAGGCCATGAGCCGCAACAACATCATGCTCACGCGCGGGCAGGCTGAGTTCAACGAGAGCTTCATGGCTGAGGTGATGCGTGACGCCAAGCTCTTGGCAGACGGTACTCCTGTCGGAGCGTTCCGAGACTTTTTGCGCCAGATCGATCCCACCAAAACAAGCATCTTCCAGTACATCGCCAACGCCACCGACAAAGTGTTTCGCGAAAACATGTTCGCTGCCGGTCTGCGCGAAGGTCTCACGGAGGACCAAGCAGCAGCATTGGCCCGGAACGTGGTGCTTGACTACGGCGCTGTTCATCCATTCGTTAGGAACTACGTCAACCGCTACATTCTCTTCGTCACGTTCCGAGCTGTCAACACGATGGAAACCATCAGGTTCCTGGGTAGAGACCCCGACACATTCTTCAAGCAGTTGCGAACACTGAACAACGTCAACAAGTTCAACGACAACCAAATGCTTGGTCCTGACTACGCCAGAGCCAGGCCAGCGTTGTCGAAGCAGATGGTCTTTGACGGCGAAGCTACAAGCTCGTTGTACGGCCCAGGCATTCCTGCTGTTGAAGCCTTCAACGATATGATGGACTTTGGTTCCTACGTTTCCCAGTTCGGTGGAGGGATGGCAGACATTCAGATTGAACGTGGTGCCACTGAGGTCTCCGAGCAGAACATGATGCCCGTGGTGTCGGCACTTATCGATGGTCTTATGCGCAAAGGAAAGCGGCCTACGGACCCTGGATACAGAGTGCCAACCTGGGTGGTGGACTACGCGCTCGCGCAGGATCCTGAGTTTTGGGTGTACCTCAAGGATCGGTACGGCATCACGGCCATCAAGCCTGAGAAGCGCCTCGCAGGCCGCAGTCGGGCAGTAGACCCGACGTACCCAGAGATGGGCGAGACGGAGTTCCAGTTCGGAAACCAGACAAAACAGAAACTGTTTATCCGCGATATGATGCTTATGACGTACCTTGCATCGCAACGAAAGACGCGCGACGCAACGAACTTCGGCAGCACCTTGAACATCGATTCGGTCAACCCAACCGCTCTTGGGACAGTTCCTCCGTTGGGTCAGGCAACCGGCGCCATGACGCGCATCAGCTCTCCCGACCCGCAACGCCTTTCGGAGCGCATCTTGCGCGAACAAGCAGACGCCCTTCGCGATGCGGCACGCGCACCGTAGACGTGGTAAAGTATGCCCGTCGCCGTCCAAGATTGAGGAGGGACTATGGCACAACCGATCCGACACTTCCTGCACGACAGCATCGTGACAGGATCACAGGCTCTCGGCACTTCGTTCAACACCAGCGACGTGCACGCGCACGACCTGTTTGCGAACTTCCCCCCGATGTTTTCGCAGGCCAACTACCGTGGCATTGTCGAGGGCATCCACATTCGGTTGACCAGTGCGAGCTCCCCAAGCGCAGCCAAGGTCACGATCCGGGTGTGCTGCGATGCGGCCGGTGACCACGTCATCGTGCCCGACACCCAGGCTGAGCTGGTGGCCGGTGTGTCCGACGCCAACAAGCAGTGCGCTGCCTTCAGCGTTGGGCTGCCCCTGTTCCAGCCGCTGTCCTCCCCAGGCAACAGCACGCTGTACGTCTTTGCCAAGGTGGACAACGCAGGCACTGCGCCGACCATGACCGAGACGACCATCACCTGGCGGGAGTAAGCATGCCCATCGCACCATGCTTTGACCCCACCACAGGAGCCTCGGGCGGAAGCCAAGGCGGGGGTGGCTCTACCGGTGCAGACCTGTCTGCCCTGGGGTTTGAGGCTGTGGACCTGACAGACGGGTGGACACTCTACGACCCCAACAGTCTGGTCAACAGTGTCAGCCATTCGGGCGGCATCAACACTGTCACCATGAATGCTCTGGGCGCTGGCAGCAATGACTACGCCTTCACGGTGGGCGGCAACCTGAAGATGCCCAGGTGGTACAAGAACCTCAGTGCGCTGGACGCCAGCGGGGGTGAGGTTCGCTTGAACACGGGCGATACCTACAGCCTCCACACCATCACGCAGTTTGTAGAGCCGGTTGACCGGTTTGGCACCGAAATCGTGATGGCGAGTTCTCCCGACCCTACGGGCGTGACGCAGACCGCGTGTGACTTGTGCGGCGGCATCCTCAAATACCCGGCCAGTGGCAACCCACAGGGTGGGGCGTTCGGCGTCAACAACAGCGCCCTGGGCACTGCGTCGGCCAGCCTGCACCAGGCTTTGGTGGTGACCTCGTTTGCTGCTGGGCGGATGAACACGCCGACGTACATCAACGTCGACAGCTCCGGTGGGTTCTTGAGTTCCGGTCAGCGGGCCACCAACCAGAACTACGCCAACACCTCGACGGACCTCAGCGTGGTTGTGGGTCTGGGTACTGCTGGCAGCACTACGATCACAGCCGGGGAGGACGCCAAGATCAAGGTGTTCTTCCGCGTTATCAAGTTCAGCACGCCGTGAGAATGCCATGCCTGACGTGAAGATCGACTACCCCGCAACCGAGCAGGTGACGCTTGGCACTCACGACACAGACGGCGTTGACTTTTTTGTAGACTGCACTCGCATCTCGGTTGTGGTTCCTGCCTCCGAGGTCGATGCGTGGCTTGCGGCCTACGACTCAGGCAACCAATACTCACCGTCAGCAAACGACTCTCGCGTCCTGGCCCGTGCGGTACTGGATGCCTTGAAGAAGTACCAGGGGGACTGAGATGGAAGCAGACCTCAACCTCATCAGCCTGCTCACAGGTCCGGCCAGTAGTGTAGTTTTGCTGGGGGGAATCGGGCTCGGTGCTGCCCGGTTTACTACAGGCACCCTTGTGCCAGCAGTCAGTCGTTGGGTGGACGCTCACCTGAAGAGCGTTGACGCCCTCATCGTCGAGCACCGGGCTGACCGTGAGGCTTGGCTTCAGCAGATCAGCGAGTGCCGTGCGCAGCACAAGCGCATGGAGGACACGTTGTCGGGCATTCACAAAATCCTCATCGACAAACCGACAGTGCACTGACCATGATGTTGCACCACCCTGACGATGTGGCTTTCCTCCAAGCTGTTGGGTGGACCTTCGTCATTGCTGTTGTTGTCATCGTCGTTGTTTGCGCAGCAGTTCTGATCGACAAGGCGGTGTTCTGATGCCCAAGCCAGCGAAGGGCAAGGCCAAGGTCAAGACGTACCGTGACCCAAAGACCGGGCGCAAGCGCAAGGTCAGCTACGGCCAGGCGGGCAAGGCCAAGGGCGGCGGCCCCAGGGTCAAGCCCGGAACCAGCAAGGGCGACAGCTACTGTGCCCGCAGTGCTGGGCAGATGAAGAAGAGCCCCAAGGCAGCGAAGAACCCCAACAGCCCGTTGCGTCTGAGCCGGAAGCGGTGGAAGTGTAGCGGCACCAAGAGCAGGAAGTAGCCATGCCCGCTGGACTGTACGCCAACATCAACAAACGCAAGAAGGCGGGCACGTCGCGCTCGAAGAAGAAGAGCACGATCGACCCCAAGACCTACTCGAAGATGAAGAAGAAGAAGGGCGGCTTCGCACCCAAGAAGAAGCGGGGGAAGCGTTGACCTGGGCATACAGCCAACGCTCGCTCAGCCGCCTGAGCACCTGCCACGAAGACCTCCAGCTTCTCATGCGCGAGGCGCTGGTGGACCCGGAGTGCCCGTATGACATTACGGTGCTCGAAGGCCACCGAGGCAAAGAGCGCCAGAACCAAGCAGT
>TARA_R110002012_G_scaffold116007_5_pt1 | contig 10974 bp, 8 predicted proteins | sample TARA_R110002012 | Tara Oceans TARA_R110002012 (sample SAMEA4396515) | marine metagenome | biome: Westerlies Biome; feature: [DCM] deep chlorophyll maximum layer (ENVO:01000326); material: water (ENVO:00002006), including particulate matter (ENVO:01000060) such as... | depth 40 m
TTCTTGATATGTTGATTGAATCTGCTGCTGCTGGTACTGAGTACTGGAGTGCACAGAATAACTTAGCATTAGCTTCAACAGGTGTTGTTGATGCTGATTTAGGTTTCTACAATTCACAAGGACAATGGTTCCAAACTTTAGGAACTAAAGTTCAGAAATTGAGTAATATCATTCACCAGAAAACTCTAAGAGGTGGAGCTAATTTTATGGTATGTTCTCCAACAGTAGCTACAATTATCGAATCTATTCCAGGATTTGCTAGTACTTCTGATGGTGATGCTGCTAAAATGAGCTACGCATTTGGTGTACAAAAAGCAGGTACTATCAATTCAAGATACACAGTTTATAAGAATCCATACATGACTGAAAATACCATTTTAATGGGCTTTAGAGGTGGACAATTCTTAGAAGCAGGTGCTGTATTTGCTCCATATATTCCGTTAATCATGACTCCATTAGTATACGATCCAAATACCTTTACTCCAAGAAAAGGTCTATTAACTCGTTACGCTAAGAAAGTCGTAAGACCAGAATTTTATGGTAAGATCTTCGTAGAAGGTTTAAACACTCTATAATCAATAGATTATAAATAAATTAAGAGCCCCGCATTAGCGGGGCTTTTTTTTACTACTAGTGTGTACCTAGTAGGTAGTTAGTATATTTATACCTGAATATTAATTAAAATAGTTTTTAAAATGAAAGAAACCCCTTCACAGTTACCAATTCAAAGTTATGTAATGAATTTCCCACATACTTTCTCAACAAATGACCCAAATAATGTTTGGATGAAAGAAATGTCTGACAAAGAGTTAGCTATAAATAGACCTAAAGCATACAAACAATTTATGGATTTGTATAATTTTATGGCTGGTCAATCATTAGTACATCTACTACCTGCAGAGGGTAATTTTCAAGATTTAATATATGTTGCTAACTTAGGATTACAACTACCCCATATCAAAGATGAAAATCATATTTTACTATCAAATTATACTTCACCCCCAAGACAGGGTGAAGAGTATGTTGGTGAAAAATTCTTTAATCAAATGGGTTATAAAACACACATTTCTCCCCATAAATGGGAAGGAGAAGCAGATATAAAATATCTAAAAGATAATGTTTATATTGGGGGGTATGATATAAGATCAGATATTAAAACTTATCACTGGATGGAAGAAAACTTTGATATGAAAGTAATCAAAGTTAAAATGGTTGATGAATATATGTACCATTTAGATTGCAGTATCTTCCCGTTAAATACACGCTCAACTATGGTTTGTACGGAACTATATGATAAAACGGAATTAGCGCAAATAAGCAAATATACAAACATTATAGATATAAATGCTGATGATTCAACTTATGGAATGGCTAATTCTGTTAGACTAGGAAATATGATACTGTGTGCATCAAATATTTCAGAATTAAAAAAATCAAATGAGTTTTATGAGGGTGAAAAACACAAAATTGAATCATTAGAAAAAATATGTTCTGATGAGGGAATGGAACCTGTTATATTTAATTTATCTGAATATATGAAATCTGGAGCTATGTTAAGTTGTATGGTAATGCATTTAAATAGGGTTGATCACTTTAAATCACTCCTTTAATGGCTGAAAAACTTGAAGACTGGTTAAATGGAGAAGTTGCAGAATTGTCTAAAAAATCTGTAGGAGAGTTAAGTAATAATTTTTTCTTTAGAGATCCATTAAGACCAACATATATAGATTATAACCATTTCTATAGCCCAGCAGATGGAACTATTTTATATCAAAAAGTAGTCCAACCTGGTGATCAGGTTTTAGAAATAAAAGGTGTTGATTACACACTTCAAGATGTAATGGGTGATCGTGATTATAATCAACCTTCTTTAGTTATTGGGATATTTATGTCATTTTATGATGTACATATTAATAGAATCCCATATGGGGGTGTACTTAAATATAAACGTTTAGAGCCTATTGAATCTACTAATCAACCTATGCTAGCAGTAGAAAAGGATATATTAAATAAAGTAATTAATCCTAACAATATGGCATATTTAAAATATAATGAAAGAATGTCTAACCAAGTGTATGTGCCTTCTTTAGATTACACATACCATTTAATACAAATTGCTGATGAAGATGTAAATGTAATAGCCCCCTTCAAACAACAAGGAGATCTTTGTGTTCAAAACGAAAGATTTAGCTTAATTAGATGGGGCTCTCAAGTAGATTTAGTTCTACCTTTAGATTCTAGATATGAATTTGAGACTGTATTAGATAATACAATGCATATAAATGCTGGTCTTGATAAATTAATTAAAATAAACCACACTCAAAAATGCCTTCAAAACCCCACACAGACGAAGTACACAGAAAACAAAGAACTGTGAAGAATCCAATAAAATTTAAAATAAGTTTAAACGAGGAACAAAAAGAAGCCAAACAAAAAATATTAGATAATACATTAACTTTATTAGCCGGAAGAGCAGGATCAGGAAAAACACTTCTTGCGTGTCAAGTTGCTTTAGATGGTCTTATACGAAGACACTATTCAAAGATAATAATTACTAGACCAACAGTTTCAAAAGAAGAAATAGGATTTCTACCAGGGGACTTAAGAGAAAAAATGGATCCATGGATCCAACCTATTTACCAAAACATGTATGCTTTATATGATAAAGTAAAAGTAGAAAAATTAATTGAGGATGGTAAAATAGAAATAGTTCCTTTAGCATTTATGAGAGGAAGAACATTTTTAGATTCTTGTATTATTGTAGATGAAGCCCAGAATGTTACTCATGAACAAATGGAAATGATTTCAACCCGAATAGGATTAAGATCAAAAATGGTTATTTGTGGTGATGATCATCAAGTAGACTTAAAATCAAAACGAGAATCTGGTTTTAGATTTTTATACTCAGCAGCTCGTAAAGTAAAAAATATGAGTTCTATTACTTTAATGCAAAATCATAGAGATCCAATTGTGGATAATTTAATTGAAATTTATGAAGAAGCTGAAAATAGGGGAATTATTAAAGGATCCTCCGGCACTAGCGGAAAAGCTAGGCGATAATCCTAAAAATTTAAAAGGGGCTTAGCAATTAAGCCTCTTTTTTTATATATTTATAACAAAAATAATTATGGCATCAATACTTACTCCATCAGCATTTCAGATTAAAATAAAGGAGGAACACGTAGTCAAAGGTATTAAGACTACAAATGAAACTTTTTTTACGTTAGGGAATATTACTAATGTAGATAGAAGGATAGTTACTATACCAGCTCAAACACCAATTGATTTATTTAATGTTAATGGGGTAAGACCTTCAGCAGGAACTTTTCCATCAAGTAGTATGAAATATGCTAGGATTACTAATTTAGATACAACTTCTTCATTAGCTGTTTCATTTACTTCATCAAAATCACCTGATGGAATAGGCGTTATAGGCACAGATTTAACTTCATCCTATACAAGTGGTGGGTCAGGTGGAGTAATTGGTTTATACCCATCAGTACCAACTACATCAAGTATTAGTGGTAGTGGGATGACATTAGATGTTGTAGTTTCATCATCATTAATAATGAGCCAAAGTTTATCAATAAATTCAGCGCCTACAGATTGCGCTACAGGAACTTATAATGTTAATTTATCAGGAGGTAGTGGTACAGGAGCAACAGCTCAGGCTGTAGTTACAGGAGCTGACCCTTCACAACCAACATTAACAACTGTAATGGTATTAGACCCAGGAAGAGGATATGTAGTAGATGATTCTTTAACAATTACAGGTGGAGATTTAGGAACAGGACAATTAGTAACAGGTCAAGCTTTTGTTAATAATGGTTTAACTCCTAATGTTACAAATAATATAACAAGAGAAATAGCAGTTTATACAACTACAGGTCAAGGAGGTACAGTTAATGTAGTATCCATTGGTGGAGTAGTTTCTACAGTAACACCAGTAAATATAGGAACAGGATATTTACAAGGTCAAGTAATTACAATATCAAAAGATCAATTAACAAACGTAGGATTTGGAAATGTAAGTTCTGATTATACTTGTACCCTTGTATCTAATGATGTTGAAAATTCAGGATTAGCAGCTTTAGCTATTTTAACGAGTAGTAATATAACCACAGATATATTCCAAGCAAAAATAGCAGCTGGTGGAAGTGGGTATGAGGCCGGAGAAACTGTTACTGTAAATGGTGCAGAAATAGGAAATTCTACAGATGCAATATTTACTTTAACATTAAATGATTTTACAGAAAATGGAGCAAGAAGTTATTGGACGATGGATGTATTACCTACATCATCTCTAATGTTTTCAAGTCCCCAAGTTACAGGAAGTACATTTAATGGCTTCTTTGAGCAAGATATAGAATTTGTTTCTGTATATGCTGAAACAGAAAGAATGGATGTTGAATACGTAGTTGTTAACTCAGATAACGCATAAATAAAAAACTATGGCAAATATACCAATATGGCCCGGATCTAGTTCATTCCACCCAGGAGATACACCTTTTGGGTTTTATGATAATGATCCTGAATTCCAAATAGATGCAGATAAATTTTCAACTTTTGCAGCAAGAAGACTAGGATATCCTATTGTGGATGTTGAACTTCAAAATTTAAATTTTTATGCTGCTTTTGAAGAAGCAGTAACAATATATGCTAATGAATTATATGGGTTTAAAATTAGAGATAATTATTTAACATTAGAAGGAGCAGATGCTTCTACTATGGACATTGAAAATTCAATTGTTGTTCCAAACCTAGGAAGAATAATCCAAATGTCAGAACAATATGGAGTTGAAGCTGGTACTGGTGGTAATGTTGATTGGCATACAGGTCATGTTAATTTAACAAAATCAGTACAAGATTATAATTTAGAAGAATGGGCAAAGGATACTATACCACATTATAAAGATCATGATATAGAAATTATGAGAGTTTTTTATGAAGCTCCACCTGCAATGTTAAGATTTTTTGATCCTTATGTAGGAGCAGGAATGGGTACTATGGATATGATGGATACTTTTGGTTGGGATGGGTTTTCTCCTGCTGGTGTGAATTTTATGTTAATGCCTATTAATTATGATTTACAAGTTATCCAACAAATAGAATTTAATGACATGATCAGAAGAGCAAATTATTCTTTTGAAATGCACAATAATAATTTAAGAATTTTTCCAATACCCGATGGAACAGTCCCAAAATTATACTTTGAATATATTCTTAACTCAGAAAGATCTTCAGCTTCCTTTGTAGTAGGTGAAAGTAGTACTATTACTAACATATATGATGTACCTTATAAAAACCCAAATTACGATGATATCAACTCAGTAGGTAGAAGTTGGATATTTGAATATGCTTTAGCTTTATGTAAAGAAATGTTAGGGTATGTTAGAGGTAAATACCAGGTAGTACCTATCCCGGGGGATAATGTTACATTAAATGCAAATGATTTAATTACAGCGGCTACTGGAGAAAAAGAAAGACTAATTGATAGGTTAAGAGCTTATTTAGGAGAAACATCAAGAGAAAAATTACTAGAAAGAAGAACAGCCGAAAGCGATTTCATTGAAAAAGAATTAGGTAAGGTTCCATTTCCAATTTATATAGGATAATATGGCATTATTTGGAGGAGCAAGAGACATAAGTTTATTTAGACATCTAAATAGAGAGTTAATGGCAGACATTATCACTCAGCAATGTTCTTTTTATAAGTTTAAGTTAGAAGAAACTAAAGTAAACATATACGGAGAAGCAGCAGAGGAAAAGTTCTACATGGGTCCTGTTTTACTAAATTGCCTTATTGAAAGATCAAATGAAGAGTTCCCTGAAACAGATTTAGGTACTGACTTTACTTGGGGTGCTACTTTTAAATTTTTAAGAGATGATTTATTAGGAAAAATGGAAGAATTTAATTTAGACTTTGCACCTACAAACTATCAATATGGAGCTGATTTAGTTCCTGAAGTTGGAGATATAATTTTATATAATGAGGGGTATTATGAAGTAGATAATGTAAATGCTAATCAGTATTTTATGGGTAAAAATCCAGATTATCCTAACTCACCTCAATTACAAAATCCAGGCTTAGAAAACTTTGGTACTTCAGTTTCAATTATAGTTGAAACACATTACGTACCTGCTGATAAGGTTGGTATTACACAAGAAAGATTGTATACTGGAAATAATTCAAACCCATCACTAAATGGCTAAAAGAGGAAAAATACCAACACCTAAAACCCAAAGAGAAATATTAAATTCTCAAATTGACCCATACAGCCCACCAGCTGGTTCTCCTGGGTTTTCAGATACAGGTAATCCTAATAATGCTGATGTCCCTAATAGAGGTAATCAGGTATCATTTAGAGATGATACTACAAAACCTTTTAGTTTAGGAATTAAAGATATAGATGAAGCTATTGCTTATTATATGGAAGAAGTAATTCAACCTACAGTAATACAAAATGGGGCAGTGCAACAAGTACCATTTATTTATGGTTCTCCTGAAAGGTGGAAGCAGGTACAAAAAGATGGGTATTATAGAGATAAAAAAGGTAAAATTATGTTACCTTTAATTACTTTTAAACGTAATAATATTGAAAAAGTTAGAAATATAGCTAATAAATTAGATGCAAATAACCCACATAATGTAAATATCTTCCAAAAACAATATAGTGTTAGTAATGCTTATGATAATTTTGATATATTAAATAATAAAAAACCTGATAAGGTTAATTATGCAGTAGTAGTACCGGATTATGTAAATATTACTTATGATTTTATTGTTGCTACTTATTATATAGAGCAATTAAATAAAATAGTTGAAGCTATTAATTATGCTTCGGATTCTTATTGGGGTAATCCTGAAAGATATCAATTTAGAGCTAGGATAGATAATTTTGCTACTCCAGTACAAGTAGAACAAAAAGGAGAAAGATCAGTTAAAGCAACATTTAGTTTAAAATTATATGGATATTTGGTCCCTGATACAGTTCAAAAACAATTAAACGCAATAAAAAAATTCAATACACCAACACAAATTTTATTTAATATGGAAACAGTACAAAGTATAGAAGAGTTAAATCAAAGAAAAAAATTAGATAATTCCCGTCTTAGTATTCAAACGGATAACAACTTTACAGAATTTCCAAAATCTGGGGAATAATACTGTTTTTTGTAATATTTATAAATAAAATTAGATGGGTATAATATTAAGACAGAACAAAGGTTCCGAGTTAACGTTTGCAGAAGTAGATGGCAATTTTCAGTCACTCTACTACTCTAGTTCTCTGTCTGGTACTGATCTTCAATTCTTTTTTGCAAGTAGTAGTGTAACTCACAGTATAGATTTACAAAATGTTCCGGGGTTTACAGGAGTTACAATTGAAAGTGGAAGTACTTTAATAAGTAATGGTGTTCAAACCTTAAATTTTTTAGGAGATGGTATAGCTAGTATAACAGATGCTGGAAATAATCAAGTTAATATTAATATTGAAGGTGGGGGTGGTTCTGGAACAGGAATATTTCAATTATTAGGAGCTACTGATATATATTTTGCAACTTCATCCCTTCAAGTTACAGCTAGTACTTACCAAGAATCTGAGTATACTACTATAGGCGTAACACAAAATCCAAATAATGATGGTACAGGAGGTAATGTAGCTAAATATGGAATGATGTTTAGCCAATCTGTATGGCATTATACGGATAATGTAGGTTACCCAACATCAAAAGCATGGCAAACAGATTTAGAAGGATCAGTATTTAATAATTATGATCAAAACACAGACACAGCTGAAATTTTAAGATTTATAGCAACACAACTAAGTGCATCATCACCCGATGTTTCACCTAATGCTCGTTTTTATTCAGGTACTTCTGAAGTAAAATCAAACACAGGTACTACATCAGAACCTGGAGGTTATGTTCCTCAAAATTCTACAGATACAACACTTGTTTATTTACAAGGCAAGGGATTTGCTGTTGCTGGTCAAACACTATTCCCAGGAGTATCCCCTATTTATAACAATTCTAACTACAATATAAAATATACATCAGTTGCTGCTGGAAGTACAACGTGCCCATCATCATCTGATGATCCTACTTTTCAACTTTTTAATTTAGGGTTAGTTAATTCTACATTTACAACATCTGGGTCTTTAAGGAGAAGTTTTTCAGATAATTCTTCACAAACTATTACTACAGCTGTTGAAAACCAATTTACTTTGGTAAAAACACCTCCACCATTTAATACAACTAATGGTCAAACAATAGGAGCTATTCCAACAGTAGGAGGTTTACCTATAAAATTCCAAGATGGTAAGTTTGCAACTATATTTCAAAATGATTTATATAATGGTGGTATTTCATTTACAACAAAGGAATCAACAGGATATTATTATTTATCATCTTCAATAGGAGTACAATCAGGCTCTTCTAATTATACTACTTTTTACGAGCAGGATGAAGAAGTCTTTTATACAGATATAGTAAATGGTGATTTTACTCAATTAATATCCTTTGGAAATGAAACATTAAATACTACAGGACTTGCAACCAGGTCATTATCTGGTGCCCCATATGTAAATTCAGCTCAATGGAAACATGGAATTGAACTTTATGGTTTATTTACTCCTATGTATTCAGCTAACTCATTATTTGCTGATTTAACAGATAATAACTCAATGGTTACATTATCTAACCCAACATCAAATGTTTTTCAAGGTAGTACAGCGGGAGCAACAGTTCAAACATCTAATTTTATATTTGGGACTGGCGGTACACCAGTAAGAGCAGTAGGAACAATTCCTATACAAGGTGATCAAGTTACATTAAGTGCAAGTGTTGACTTTAATTCTTTTGGAACTGGTAATACTAATATTACTCAAACATCAATATCACCTTTAACTTTTGATATTACAGCTAGAGGTAGAAATTTTGCAGGATCATTAAATAATATTAACACAGAACAAGTAACCATTTTTACCCCCGGAACTTTTGGTGCAGAAGTATTATCTGGTTCTATGGCTTATTATGGTAGAAGCCAAGGATATGATGGTGGTTCTTTAACAGGAACTTCAGGTAATACTATATTTACCGAACAACTTACAGGAGAAGATTTTAGAATAATAATTAATGATAAATTATTAACAGGGTCGTATGCTAGTGGTGATAAACCAACAACAAGTACAGACGTATTGTATGTCCAACCTCCTTTAGAATTACAAGTAAAACCCGGATATTTAGTCACCCCAGCAGGAACATATGGTTATTGGTTACCTGCAAACCCTAGTGCTAATGCTTATCAATATTATGCTAGAGCATTTCAAAGAGATTTAACTACAGGAGCTAGTGATGTAACAGCTAGTTTTGGAAAAGCTTTAAATACTTGGGACAGCACAGCTAATGGGGTATCAGTAGCATTTTTATTTTCAGGTTCGGGTGCACAAGCTTATACAAATTCAAGAATATTTGATCCTGCAACAACCGTAGGAGATGCTTTACAAATAGGTATAACAAATAATAATTTTACAAATCCATTTAGTGATCCAATTGATTTATATGCTTGCAAAACAGGTACAGTAAGAGGAAGTGGAGCTGGTACAAGTTATGAATTTCCTCTTTTAAATGGAAATGGTATGACTTTGGATCAGTCAACACAGGACTTTATAGTTATAATAAGGTATAAAGGAGACCCAGTTCCAGTAGAAGATATAGACATAACGATTACGTAAAAGAATAAAGATATAGAATGGCATTAGATAAAACAAAAAAGTCGAATAGATTACTCCAAAGTAAGAGATATACTATGGAGCAGAGTACGGATGCTCAAGAGGCATTCACAAGGACTCTCGACATTAATGCTGGTGATGTTTATATAAGAGAAAATTTTGTTCCTTTAAATAATTTACCTTATTCTGGTACTTTACAAAACCAAGAAACACTACAGTCTGCAAGTGTTGATATTGTAAAATACCATTACCAACACCAATTAACACCTTCATCTGTTGTTAATGGTAGTAAAACAGAAGTATTTTTCTTTATATCAAAATCATCACATGATCCAACAGTAGCAGTTACTCCCCAAATTATTCAAGATGGGCAGCAAACTAGCTTTTTATCACCAAAATATTCAGATGCTTCTTTAACATTTAAAAATACTGAAGATAATGTCCCAGCAGGGAATGGTACACCAGGTTATAATGTTACTGTTAGAGTAAATGGTACTGAACAAGATGCAGCATTTTATCAATTTGATTATAAAACAGGTGTAATACAATTCGTAGATAATTCAGAATCACCCACAACCGGAGATACTGTTGTTATGTCTGCATACCAATATATAGGTCCTACATTAGCAGATGGTGGTGTTGGAGGTGGAAGTGGTTTTCCTTTTACAGGATCAGCTCAAATTACAGGATCAGAAGTAGGGGGAGTTCCTGGTGGATTTGCAGTAACAGGTAGTAGTACTTTTGATGTAAGTGGTACAGGAGATGAATTTAAAATAGAATCAGCTCCAATTCAAGATTTTCCATTTTTATTAACATATGCTACAGGATCAGGTAAAATAGGATATGTTGAAATATCTAGTGGTACAAGTGGAATTTCAGGTACAAGTGGTACAGCTGGATTATCTGGTACATCAGGTACTTCAGGAACAAGTGGTTCATCAGGTACAAGTGGTACTTCAGGAGAAGATGGAACATCAGGAACATCAGGCACCTCAGGAACATCAGGCACAAGTGGTTCATCAGGTACAGCAGGTACAAGTGGTGAGAGTGGAACTAGTGGCTCATCAGGAACTTCAGGTACTTCAGGAGAAGACGGAGTAGCTGGAACATCAGGTAAAAGTGCAACATCAGGATCCTCAGGTACAAGTGGCACTTCAGGAGAAGATGGAGTAGCAGGTACTTCAGGTAAAAGCGCAACTTCAGGTTCAACAGGTACTAGTGGTACCTCAGGAGCAGACGGAGT
>TARA_R110002012_G_scaffold56192_1_pt1 | contig 10969 bp, 9 predicted proteins | sample TARA_R110002012 | Tara Oceans TARA_R110002012 (sample SAMEA4396515) | marine metagenome | biome: Westerlies Biome; feature: [DCM] deep chlorophyll maximum layer (ENVO:01000326); material: water (ENVO:00002006), including particulate matter (ENVO:01000060) such as... | depth 40 m
GGTCGTACACCTTTTTACCCTCCTCAACCATGGCTTGGTCAATTTCCGCTGGCAATTCGATTGCTTTGATGGGACCAACCCCTTTAGTAGTTAAATCCACTCGTTCTGAAGGCTTCACCTCATTAGTGGTAATGGTTTCGGCTGGTTGTTCTGTTTGAGCCTTTTTGCGTTGTACGCTAAATCCTTCCTCTTTTTTTTCCTCTTTCTTTCCACCACAACTAATCATAATAAGGGCGAAGAGCAGAGCTATACTTTTTACAATTGCTTTCATTTGATCATCGGTTAAAATTTCGTTTCAAAAGTATATAGTGGTTAAGACCTATAACATGATATTAATCATAAAAAGGATAAAAATATCTTTTAATCTTTGTTTAATATTTTATATGATGTTCTCCAACTCATCCAAGTACGCTATCAAGGGAGTGCTCTACCTCGCTCTGAACTCCGATAAAGACCATAAAATCATGGTTAGGGATATTTTTGAGGTAGTGCATGTACCGGAAGCTTATTTGGCCAAATTGTTGCAAGAACTATCGCGACATGGTATTGTTTCATCTACTCGAGGACCCAAGGGAGGATTCTATTTAAGCAACGAAAACCGTAAACGCACATTAATGGACATTGTAAAGGTCATTGATGGTGAAAAGCGTGTCAATTCTTGCGTCATGGGCATTAGGAACTGTGACATGAACAATCCCTGTGTGCTTCATAAACTTGTGGGTTCCAACAAATCCAAATTTATTAAAGTACTTGAAAAAACCACTATTTTGGACTTGGTAGAGGGGAGGCAGAATATTGAGGATTTCTTTCCCATGTAATTAATTGTTCTGAATCTCTATATCCTGTCATGTCAAAATCAATTATTCAATTCATAATATTTATTGGCTTGCACTGAAACCCCTAGTCCCCAATAATTTTAGTTTGTGGAACTTATAGCACAGTTTTGAAAGGATGGGCGGCCAATGTGTATTGCCCAGAACTCAGTTTTAATAATTTTTTTGGTTCAGGAATCCGTTCCTTTGTTTATTTTCGATGATTACTATGTTACGCCTATGACCGTTTGGATTATTTTTCTTTTGGGTATTCTCTTTTTTTTGGCTTTGGACCTTGGCGTCTTCAATAAAAACCCGCATGTAATAAGTGTTCGTGAGGCCTCTTTATGGACGGGGCTTTGGGTTACGATGTCCCTTATTTTTTCTGGAGTGATTTATTGGTTATACAGTACTGGAAATATAGATAATGTGGACAATCTTGAACCCATGGATGCTGCGTTAAAGTACATCACGGGTTACCTTATTGAGTTGTCTTTGAGCATTGATAATATTTTTGTGATCGCGGTAATTTTCACGTCTTTTCAAATACCTCAGAAATATCAGCACAGGGTACTGTTCTGGGGAATTTTAGGAGCCATTGTTTTTCGGGCGCTCATGATATTTTTTGGAGTGGCTCTGATAAAAAAGTTCACGTTTACCACATACATTTTTGGTGCTTTTTTAATTTTTACTGCAATCCGTATGTTGGTTTCCAAGCAAAAACCTTTTAATCCTAAACAATCTTTTGTCTACCGAAACCTAAGAAAGATAATGCCCATTACCTCACATATGGACGGGCAAAAGTTTTTTATCAAATTACGCCATATTACAGCGGCGACACCATTGTTTATCGCCTTGGTGATCATTGAGTTTTCCGATGTGCTATTTGCTTTGGATAGCGTACCTGCGATCTTGGCCATTACGTCGGACCCTTTTTTGGTATTCAGTTCTAATATTTTTGCCATTTTGGGGCTACGGTCCATGTATTTTTTCCTTGCGCATATGATAAACAAGTTCCATCATATTAAATACAGTTTGGTGGCTATTTTAAGCTTTGTAGGACTAAAACTTATTCTTGCGCACCATATTAAATTTCCCGAGTGGATTTCGTTAGGGTTTATTGGATTGGCTTTGGGGGCAGGGATTTTGACTTCGTTGATTAAAAAGAAGTAGTCTAACTTCTTTCCTTCATTAGTCTGGATAGGGTTTCCGGTCTTATGGCCAAGTATGAGGCCAAATGTTTCCTTGGAATTCGGTCAATGATTTCAGGCTTTCTGTTTTTCATAAAAAAGTCCAATCGTTTACCAGCATTTGGAATTCTTGCCAAATACACCCTATGTTCAGCTAAAATATAGTATTCCTCAAGTAGTATACGATTAATGTGCCGCATTTCTGGAAAGTGGTTCAAGCAATATTTATAGTCTTTATATTCCAGATAATCACAATAGGTGGTTTCCAAGCTTTGAATGTATTCCTCGCTTTTTTGGTTTCTAAAGAAACCGGTGATTGAAGTAAAGACTTCATTCTCCGAATCAATCCATGTGGTTATTTCCGAAGTATCGCTTACAAAATATCCGCGGACCATTCCTCTTTTTATCAAATAAAGACGATCGCAAACCTCACCGGCCGTACTGATAAGTTCATTTTTTTCGAAGGAACAACTCTTTATTTTATCGGCAAGGTAATCTTTTAAGCTTGGGCTTAACGGATAAATGGAATTGAGAAAAAAAATGATGTAAAGATTTTTCTTGGGATTCTGGTTGGGGAGCATTAGGAAACTGGTTTGGTTTTCAATCTTGTTTGGCGGGTCAAAACTAGTACATCTTCTCTCGATAGATTTTTTCTTTGGGTTAAAATCACAGATACACGATAAAATGTTTTAAGATGTAAAATTTGAATAGAAGAGAGGGTATCTAAAAAGTCTTTACAACTTGATTTGTCAGGTTGGGCCTGTCGAAACCGATGTTGATTATCAGTAAGTTGAAAATATTTCGACAAGCTCAATATGACATTGACTTACTTTATATACCCCCTCCTTTAATTTTAACCTACCCATATATCCTATTTATAGGCTTGCGTTCTTGCATCATTAATTACACCATTCCAATTGAGCCCGAAAGCAAAATCGTACGCATTACCATTGGAATCCGTGTAGGGTTCCATGTCCCTTGGCACGTCCTCAAATTGAGATTCAACAGTCATCATATCGTTTGGCATTTGGAATGGTAACATGGCAGAGGGTTCCACCTTGCCGGAGACAATATCCATTAATACTTGATCTTGAACCCCCATATGTACCATAATAGCATCGGCTGAAGGCTCAATCTCAGCGAAAACCATAGGTTTGGATACTTTAATAATTACAATAACGGGTTTATCTCCCATTTTTCTTTTGGTATCCGTAACCAAGCCCATATCCGAAATATTGACAGCGGTTGTTGTTTTGCCCTTGTAGGAGCGGTTAGTTATCCCATCTTCTAGGGGGCTTCCTGCCGCTATACTTTGGTCCCGGGCATTGGTTGCCGTATAGGTGCCATACTGCAAGCTAATGGGCACATAGCCATTGCCTCCTTTTTCCGTATCGGCAACGTCGTATCCAACGCCACCATTTGGACTTTGTATGCCTACGAGTGCAAAATCAGCCTCACTAGGTTCATCCACAACTTCAAAATACTTGGCCACTACTTCCATATTAAATGGATGCTCTGTGCGTTCTTGCGTAGCAACGCCAAACCAGTTAACGGTAGGGGCAACATAGCGCTGGGGTACGTAAACTTTTTTCTTGGCTTGCACGGGCAAGGTTTCTGAACTGTTCTTCAGCATCACTACGGATTTGAGCTGTGCCTTGTAGCCCGCTTCCATAAACTCGGCATTACCGACGATTTGTTCTGTTTCTGATACATCCAAATACGGATTTTCAAACAACCCTGTTCTGAATATATTTTTCAAAAGTCGTACAGCAGAAGTTTCAAAACGTTTGCGCATGTATTCCTCTCCATGTTCCTCAACGCCCATTTGATAGGCTTCGATAACAGGTCCCATATCGTTGTTGCCTCCAAATTGGTCGCAGCCCGCTTCAATAATTTTATAATGTCTTTCGGCCACGCTTAAATTTTCAACACCCCAAGGCTTGCCCCTAAATTCATATACATTCGGCGCATCCCCTGTAATGCCCCAATCTGTGCACACCACACCATCGTAACCGTATTTGCCACGTAGCAGGTCTGTAATCAAGTATTTATTGTAGGCATTGCCCACATTTTCGCCATTCTCCGTGTCCTGATTGTATGAAATGGTATAATAGGGCATTACGGCAGTGGCCATTTCGGTTGGACCTTCCAAATCAAAGGCCCCTTCGGTAAAAGGCTTTAAATGATCCTCTAGGTTTTTGCCAGGATAAACGGCATAGGATCCATATCCAAAATGACCATCACGACCACCTTCTTCGGGGCCACCTCCAGGCCAGTGCTTTACCATGGCATTTACACTTTGGTTGCCCCAATCGCCATTTTCTGAAGCTTGGAAGCCTTCAACATATGCTCGGGCCATGTCGGCGGCAAGTTTTGGGTCTTCTCCCATAGTGCCGTCAAAACGGGACCAACGCGGCTCTGTAGCCAAATCTATTTGTGGGGATAGGGCAGTGGCAATTCCTAAAGCACGGTATTCTTTGGAAGCAATTTTCCCAAATTGTTGCATTAGTGATGGGTCAAAACTAGCCGCCAATCCCAAGGTACTGGGCCACATTGAGATTTTCCCTCCTGCACCTGCATTAAATTCTGCATAAGAATCGCTTCCGTGTCTAGGGTCCGAACTGGTGTTGATGGGGATGCCCAATCCAATTCCTTCTACCATAGCCTGTGCATTGTTGTTCCATTGTGCCGATATTCCCGGCGACTCCACACTGGTAATCAAAACATGGCGTAGGTTGTCCTCTAAAAGAAATTTCTTTTGTGCATCGGATAGATCACTTGGTTTGGCTCCGCTTTCATCATATGGTTTTCCATTGTAGGTGACAGCTCCGAAAAAACTATTGCCTCCTCCAGGAATGGATTGGTGTGCACTATAAAGCATTAAACCGGCAATTTGCTCCACACTCATTTTTGAGGCAAGATCATGGGCTCTTTCATCGGCAGGGAGCCTCCAATCCTCATAAGGGTCTAAAGTACCGTTTTGGTTCAGGTCCTTAAAGGCCAAACGGTCAACGGTTAGAATGGATACTTTCGAATCTGGGCTGTACCCAAGGGTTGCTCCATCTTCATTGTGAACAAGGTTGAAACCATCCTTTTTTTCTTCGGTAAATTTTGGGCTACACCCTATAAATATTGTTGCTAAGAACAGACTGCCCCATCGAAGGTTTTGTTTTAAGGTATGCATCTTGTTTAGTTGTTTGTGTGAGAATCAATTGCAAGTTAATGACTTGTATTTAGAAAGATATTACAATACCGCTACTTTTGATCGGTTTTAATCTTCGAACTCGAGATAATATTCAAAAAAAGGCAACACTTGTTGGGGCAAACGGCCATTTTTTGTATAGATATTATTCACATGGGTTCCAATGTATTCCTCAGCGAAATGGTCAATACCCAGGTTTTCCAATTTTATACTGAACATTTTACATTGCTGTGTAAATCGTTCTCCAGCATTTCTGCCCCAATCCATTTTGATGGCTTTCAAGCTTTTTAGATTGTCGATGTAATCTTCTAAATTGTAAAAAGGCATATTGTCGTGCCATTTTTTAAGTGTTTCTTGGTGTATGACCAACTCACCATCTTTATACCCAAACGGAAAATCACCGTAAAAAGGAGGGTTGTTCGGGTTGGGGGACCAGGAACGGGCAAAAGCGACCATGACTTTGCCAAAATATGTTTTTTCCAATGCTTCGTAGGTCGATATTTCCGAAAGCTCTTTAAAGGTATTGCTGTTCGGTCCGTACTCACGAACTATGGCCAAAGCTCCGGGGCTGATGGCGTAAACGGTATTGAAAACATCGGGATGTTTCATGGCGATGTTCAAAGCACCATAACCGCCCATACTGTGGCCTGTAATACCACGGCTTTCTTTTTTGGCTAGCGTGCGGTAGTTTTCGTCCATGTATTTCACCAAATCTTGTACGGTAAAGTCCTCCCAATTTCCAAAAATGCCAGAATTGGAGTAAAAACTCCCCTCGTAGGTGGTTTTTTGGTTGGGAACCACCAAAATAAACGGCCGAATTCGTTTGGTCTCTATGGCAAAATCCAAGATTTCCTTCATGGGCTCCAACATGCTGTGATCTCCATAAAAGCCGTGCAAGAAATAAATTACGGGGTATTTTTGAATTCCCTTGTCATAGTTGGGAGGAAGATAAACCCCAACTTCGCGAGTAGGGTTTTCATCAAAATTATTTTCCAAATTCTCAGAGTAAATGGAATCAATTACTATGGTTCCCTTTGTTGTTTGTGCATAGGTCAACTGAAGGGTACAAATGACCAATATCAATTTTAAGCGTGTTTTCATCAATTAATTTTTAGTTTTCAATTTCCAGTGGCATTTCCAACAGGTAGGAAGACAATGTTTTACCATGTTTGTCCAAGCGAGGCGAGCGTGTTACACCGCCCCGAAGTGCCCTGTGGATTACAAAGTTCATCGCACCAAGGTTTGGAAGTTCGTATCGAATTACCTCGCCCAGGACCATTTCCCCAAGAAACTTTTTTACTGAAGCGGCGGTCACTGATTTTTGTAAGGTATGATAGTCTTTTTCATCAAAAGCAATAACTGAGATATTTATGATATCTCCTTTGTCTCCGGTTCTCGAATGTGCTAGATCCTTTAGTTTCATTTGTTAGTTTTCAAAGTATTCAACTACGGGGGTTGCCCTATTTTTATCGATCAAAACAGATTGGATGGCAACAATTTCCGTGACTGTTTTGCCAACGCCGCCTCCAGCCGCCGGACCATTGGTGTACAGTGTTTCTACTTCATTGACCAACTGTACGGCCTCTTTTCTGCCTTTTGTTTTAGCAGCTACGCGCAGTCGAACTTCCGTAGGGCTTGCTTTGGTTTCACTCCCTTTAAAAAGACTGTTAACCCCAATTAGGTCAAAAAGGATATCCTCCACTTCCAAATCAATGGATTGTATTCTTTCTTTGATGATGTCAATCGCCAATTTGGCCCGTTCCAATGCATAACTTCCACCGTAACTTATTTGGGCATCTGCCATATAACCATCATGATAGCCTACGGATACTTTTAATTTTCCCGTCAAAGGTTTTCCCGTAGCTCCAGAAACTTCTACTTTATCTTTTTCCATTTCCTTAAAACTGATGCTGGAAAAATCGGCAATAACATTGGGAGTTAGGTATTTCGATGGGTCATGTACCTCGTACAGCAATTGTTCTTTGCAGGTTGCTGGGGTTACCATACCGCCAGAATCCCTTAATTTGGTGATAAAAAAGGAGCCCTCTTCGTTGATTTCTGCAATAGGGAATCCTAGACTTCCTAAATTGGGAACTTGTTTTTTAACTCCGTCGGCAAAATAACCACCGCATACTTGACCGGCACATTCCATTAAATGACCCAAAGCAGTTCCTTTGCCCAAAAGAGGGTAATCGCTGAGGGACCAATCAAATTCGTGTATAATAGGAGCCAAAAATAGGGCGGGGTCGGCCACTCTGCCAGTTAGGATAATGTCTGCCCCATCCGTGAGCGCCGATAAAATTCCTTCCACCCCCAAATAGGCATTGGCAGAAATGATTTTATCGTCCAAAACGGATAAGGATTCGCCACTTTCCAATAAGGTCTGTGTTTCAAAATCCAGCAATGATTTTACGTCATCACCAAACACGGCAGCTATTTTAATGGTTCTTAAACCCAATTCGCTGGCTATTTTGGCCGTTTTTTTAGCCGCAGCAACAGGATTGGCGGCGCCCATATTGCTGATAAGCTTTACATTGTTTGAAACGCAATAAGGTAAACAGGCTTTCATGCGGTCTTCCAATAAAGGATCATAACCAAGCTCTTTGTTTTGTATTTTTTGCAATTGGGCCAAGGCAATGGTGCGTTCTGCAAGACATTCGAAGATGATATAATCCAAATCCCCCTCTTTTATTAAGTCTACAGCAGGTTCAATTCGGTCTCCCGAATAGCCAGCTCCTGTTCCTATGCGAATTGTTTTTTTCATATTATATGGGAATCACTCCAATTAAAACTGAAACCAATGTCATGACCAATGTGGTCAAAAAGGCGTATTTAAAGGTAAACTTTTGATGGTCTGCTAAATCCACTTTTGCCAAACCGATCAATAAAAAGGTTGCGGCCGTCAAGGGACTTAAAGGGAAGCCCGTGGTCATCTGTCCCATGATGGCTGCTTGCCCCATGGTTGCAGAGGCTATACCAAATTCGTTGCCCGTTTGTGCCAATATGGGCAAAAATCCAAAATAGAACGAATTAGGGTCGAACAAAAAGCTGAGTGGCATACTCAGCACCGCAAGAATAAGCGGTAATCTTTCACCTGCAGCGGTCGGAATAACGTTCACGGCACTTTCGGCCATGTTGGCTATCATGCCCGATTCTTTCATAATTCCTGTAAAAACTCCAGCGGCCAACAATATGGAAGCCATCAAAATAGTGGCTCTTGAATGAGAAAAAATTAAATCTTTTTGTTTTTCCAGACTTGGAAAGTTCAACATCAAAACCAAGACTGTCCCGATCATAAAAACGAGGGCGGGAGGAACCGTACCTGAAATTAAAAAGGCAAGTGCCAAAATGGTTATGATGACATTGAGCCAAAAGTTTCTGGTTTTGGAAGGCATGGTCGGCACATCTGTCTCCATAGCTTTAATTTCTTCTTTGGCTACCGTATTTTTTTGAATATGGAGACGTTTGGATTCTTTTTTGCCCAACCGCCAGGCAATGAAAACAACAAAGAAAAGTCCACAAATCTGTGGTAGCATAATAGGAGAATATATCTCGGCCACACTTAAGTTGAGTGCTGAGGCTGCACGGATGGTGGGACCGCCCCATGGAAGCATGTTCATAGTGCCTGCTGCCAAGGATACGACGCAAGCCAAAACGCGACGATCCATTTGGAGTTTTTCATAAAGGGGCAATATGGCAGGAATTACAATTAAAAAGGTGGTGGCTCCCGAGCCATCAAAATGTACGGTCATGGCCAACAAGGCAGTGCCAATGGCAATTAAGGTTGGGTTGGTGCCCACCCATTTTAAAATGGTGTTTATAATGGGATTGAACATTCCCGCATCGGTCAGGATCCCAAAAAATAGGATGGCAAATACGAACATGGCCACAACAGGGGCAATGCTTTTGATGCCATCCAGCGCAAAATCAAACGTTTCCCAGCCAAATCCAGCTAGTAAGGCACCTACTACGGGTACCAAAATAAGGGCAGCCATGGCACTCATCTTTTTTGTTAGGATAAGCACCAATAAAACAATGATGATAAGCAGACTGGTTAAAAGCAAAAGGGGAGGGTTTTTTAATTAAGCGTTAGTATGTTCTCTAATTTATTTGATCGAAATGATAACTCTTTGGTACCTGGTCAAAGCAGGAAAGCCAGTATCGGTACCTTCAACAATGATATGGTATTGTTCCCCGCTTTTTGCGGTTTTTGGAATTTTTACCGATGCCACATCAGTTTTTAATGCAACGGTTGCAGCCCCATCACCAGCTTCCGCATAGGGCCAAACGTTAAAAAAGACAGGGTGTTCGTCAATATCTTCAGCAGAAAGATTGAGAACAACCTTTTCTCCTGGTTTTGCATTAATCGAATTCCCCTGCGATACAGAAATCTGTGGAGGATGGTTGGCTTCTTCAAAAGGTTTGATGCACCAATCGGCACGGGCAGCAAAATCGAGCTGCATGGGTTTTATCCAACGGGTCTGAGGATAGCTTTTGTCCATTTCTCCGGTTTCAGGATTTAGATCGGCCGCGGCTTCACCGTCTTCAAAACGGTATGGATTTTTGGTCGATTGCTCAAAACGACCGCTCCAACCCCCTCGGGACGGGTCTTCGTAGTTGTCCAGACCAACATCTACCAAATGTAAAAAAGCAGGGGAATCTCCTTCTGAGATGAAATCGTATTTGGAAAAATTGCCGCGATCGGTATGTGCAATTTTTGAAATATCTCCCTCAAAATGATTAGGATCTCCTTCTTGTTTTTGCCCATCCCCGTAGGAATAATATTTTGTAAACAACGGTCCATGATCATTTATGATGTTGGGGCCCATAAAACTCCCCTCTAAATAGGGTTGCTGGCTCTTGGGAACCACTTGTTTCCATGGGTAGGCAAAGCACCAAAATTGGTTGGCATTGTAAAAGACCCTTATATTGGGCCAATTGGGCCCTATGTATTTTTTGTAGGTGGCATCTTGGTCCATGATGGTGTAGATGATGGCCTTTTTTGATACTTTTTCTTTGATTGTTTCCCAATCTTTATGGCTGGAATAGTCTTCTTCGATTGATTTTAGGGCACGGGCAATGGTATTGGTTCCGCCCCAGGCCTGAAGAAAAATTTCGCGCGGGTCATCATCCAGCAATTTTTTTGCTATCCATTTTGAACCTTCGGTGCGTTGGTCCATTTCCCCCTCAAAATCTATGTTGCCCACTTTTACCAGCGCCAAAAGCTCTTTTGGGGTAGGGTAGTTTTTATCATGAAGCAATAGGTTGGGATGTACTTTGGCATATTCGGCCAACAGTTCCTGTATCCAAGTGGTTCCTGGCCATCTCAATTCGCTGCGTTCCCCATACATATTTCGGGTCATTGCCATTTCGGAGACCATGGTGGTTCCCTTGCCATCACCCTTCCAATGCCACATGGAACTGGAATAGATCAATCCTTCGGTATCAAATTCGTTGGTGTACATCAAAAAACGAATAAAGGTGTCCACATCGTCTATTTCACCATCGGTGGTAACAATGGTTCGTTTATGGTCTTGTTGCGCCATAACGGAAAAAGACATGAATAGAAGTGGCAATAAAAGGTTGAATTTTGTCATTTTGGTTCTGTTGGCTATCAATTTTTATATTGATAGTGGGTTTGTTTGATCATAAAATGGTTTCCGAGGGATGTTGCCAAGTCCCTCGATACTGATGTTTGAGCAATGAAGAGGCTTCCGCATCATCAACAATAATCCTTTTTTGTGGATTATAAACCAATGGGCGTT
>TARA_R110002012_G_scaffold110793_1_pt1 | contig 10967 bp, 21 predicted proteins | sample TARA_R110002012 | Tara Oceans TARA_R110002012 (sample SAMEA4396515) | marine metagenome | biome: Westerlies Biome; feature: [DCM] deep chlorophyll maximum layer (ENVO:01000326); material: water (ENVO:00002006), including particulate matter (ENVO:01000060) such as... | depth 40 m
TATAATATGCCCATTGAAAATATTTATTCATTATTTCTCCTTAAATTGTAGGGGACAGCGAAGAAATTGAACTATCCCCTGGTTAACCGAGCAAACAATTATCCTTTATATCCAGCGACTAAAGACATTGATATTTCATGTTTATTAATAATTTCAGCAACTTTTTCTTTATTGCTTGGTATCACAAGTTCCTTCTCTACTTCTAATAAAATATCTACTATATTTCCTACAGTCTTTGTTTGCATTATGTTAGTGTCTAGATCCATCATTTGTTTTTCTCCTTTTTTTGTTCTTTTGCTTGTTTTTCCATCCTATCCTGAATCCTAAATATTGAATCCCAGCTCAATATAGGTTTGCCATCTTCAGTTTCCCCTATTGGGTTACTTTTATGGTTATATCTACTCATTTACTTCTCCTTTTGTTTTAATTAATGTGTGACAATTGCGTATGCAGTGTTGAGCTGCCCACCCGCTATGGACATTAATGACACCTGCGGCCACCACTCTCGTGCTTCATCGACCTATACTGTCACACATAAATAATATTGACCTAACTCTATGTCAAACTTTATATCGGAATATTTATGAAAATTATCCATTAGTTCTTCACAACATTCATTAAAGCTATGATGTGCTGCCATATGATCAGAAGGAGTACAGAGCCATAAGTTAGATATATGATTGTTAGTCTTATTCATATCTATATGGTGTACTTGTTCAATTGGTAATAATTTCCTGCCTAAATGGTCTTGCATCACCATTCTATGCATGTATTCCTTAACTCTATGCATTCTGCCTTTATATTTGCCACTTTCTCTTAATTTTCTTACTCTTCTTACCATATATCCCTTTTCATCTTCATAATATCCTTCTTCATCTCTTGATATTACTAAAGGATTATATTTATGATCTCTTGTCAGTTCTTCTTGACATTTACGAGTACAAGTGTGACGCTTTTTATAGTCGCCATTCTTTCTTTGGTATTTTACAGCTGCTGTTAAACAGTGTGTTTTACATACATGGCATTTAATAAGTGTTCCATCAGGCTCTTTATCTATATATATTGATTGAGCAGTATTACCTTTACTATCAGTCCATTGCACCCTGTGGCGCCCATCTTCTAATAGTGTATATACCCTAGGGTATTTAGTTGGTTTACCCCATGTATTGAGGCTATTTTTTAAGTATTCTAGTGTCATTTGTTATTCCTTTCATATATTGATTTAAACGTGACCACGGTTTTACATCTTCTGCAATATTTATTTTGATATGGTTTCCCATAATATTTACCACACTTACATGTGATTGGTTTTCTTTCTTTCATAATTTCTCCTAAGATAATGAGAGAGAACGCCTGCATAGCGGACTTACATCTCTCCCATTTATGACACCAACTATAATTCTTCTTTATATAGAGTTGTATACTCTTTACCTTGCCAGGTAAATATGCCATCAGACCCTAGGAACGATCTAGCAAGCTTGAAGGCTGTGCCAAATCTGTCCTGATCCTCCCATATATAAGCTGGTTTAGTATTTGTATGTTCTATCCCGTTAACTCTATTGAAAATAGATAAGAATAGTGGTGACATTAGTATTATAAATAATATGTTTTCTTTCATATTATCTCCTTTATCTTTGTGATATTGGCCAGAATAGCATATCTAGCACCTCTGGGTAATAAAAATATAATCCAATCATTAAATATGAGGAAGTGAGAACCATAATCAGGAAGAGTGTATAAAATGTACGATCTTGCGGTTCACACCAATTGTTGGCATCACATAAATATTCCCAGAGGTTTATTAATTTACTCAAAGCGGATTTCATCGTCGTTGCTATCCCTGTGCATTATATACCATTGAACAGCCTCATCGTAATCCATCACCTCTGTTGTTTCATAAATATCATTCTCTTTATCCATTAAATCTTCCTCATCTGATTTACTGAACGAGGGTATCACCCAATATATTGTCATATATATCATTGAAGCGATCATAAATATCCTACTTATTAAGTCTAATGTTTCCATGTTTACTCCTTTTATTTATTAGTTGGTTCGTAGCATATTGCAGCACAATGTATGCAATAGCCTAGCCTATGATGATAAGAGTATTTCATTCTTCTTCTCTTATTACAATGAGGGCAAGTCTTTGTTATATTAGCAGTTGATGTTAGCCATCGATAATAATGTTCTATCTTCATTTTATTTGACATATTCTCTGCTCTAATTCTTTTATTCTTATCTTTAAATCTTTATTCTCTTTCTCTAACACAGGACAACAGCTACAACAGTGTTCATAGTTAGTTGGCTCTTTATGATTAGGTTGGTTCATTTTATCTCCTTATTGTTTGCTATAATAATTGTGTAGGCATAGAAACCATAGAATGTTCGTCAACAATATGTCACTAAAAGGGATATGGCTTAATTTATTACAAAAGCTCTTACAATCACTGTTTTTTAGCTATATCTATGCCTAAATTGGTTGCGGGAACTGGAGTCGAACCAGATGTCTCCTGGGTATGAACCAGGCGTTTAAACCGTTTTACTCTCCCGCTATTGAATTACTTGCTATTGTTCTTAAGAGTAACAGCATCTCTTATTTTGTCATCAGACATATCTTCGAGATTAATGACAGTGTAATCACCACAATTATCACAACAGGTAATTAGGTACACTATATCTTTAATATCAAAGTCTTCAGTAGTCTTAACTACTAATCCTGACTGCCCATTGGCTATGGGTTGACTACCATTCCAGTGCCACCATCCATGGTCATGGAACTCATCTATATGTATTATCTTGAAGGTTATCTCTCCTTTTATCGTTGTTAATAGGACAGGGACCTGCCGTTCATCCTTGGTGAGCTAATCTGTGCGAGTATGTCACACGGCCTACAGTGGTAGCTGCCACCGAGTACTTTTCACTCCCTAGTAACGACAGGTTAAAATGTCCTAATGTTTGCTATAAGTTTATTATAATATACTGTGCAGGTGTGTGCATATGATCAAGGTAACACACACACCACACATATATCGTTCATTAAAAGGGGAAATGCTCCCCCTTGGCTAAAACTCTGCCCGTTCTTCTTCCCATACCTTAGGCTGGTTAGCAACGGCAGTGGCTTTGGACCACTTGAAGGTGTGTCCATCAGTTCCATCTTCAAGAACTCGTGCAAAGTGACCATACTCAGTATTGCCGATGGTTTCACCTGCTCCAGTGTATCTTGCTTTGATGCCAATAACAACCCCATCGATTACAAGGTTGAAGTCATAGATAGTATTGATTTTAAAAGTCATTGTTAGACCCTTTCTATTTTAGAATGAAAATTAACGAAATTGATAAAGTAAAAACTCTATCACATGGGGGTGGGACAAATCTTTAGACCATACGATAAAATCCTATAGTTTTTGAAAGTTAACCTTTTTTGTTGTATATTACGATATTAAAAGGGGGCCCAATTATGGATGTTTGGGAAATTTATTATATAATTTTAATTTTTGCTTTATTAGTATTTACTGCATATCATAGTATAGATGAATGATACGTATACTATTGATTATATTATTAGTATTTGCAATTAAAGCAGGAAGAGCTATAAATAAATTCGATATTAGTGAAAATATAAGTCATTCACCCAAACAAGCTAAGAACTTTAAGAAAGAGGAGGTAGACCATGGTTGATCCCACAGGAGGTACTATAGTATCTCTGTTAATAGTAGTATTTTTATTTTATTTATTTTATACAAATGTTTAAGGAGAGTGTATGAAGAGACGGTTTATCGATATGATAGTAATATTAGCTATGGCTATTATGGCTAATTATCCAATGTATGAAACCTTGAGAGAAGCATCTGAAGAACTTGATCTAATTGTTCAAGCGGTTCAGGCTGAAATAATAGGAGTACAGGAAGATGTATCAGTAATTAGCGAAAGAATAGATGTAGTTAGAAAAGAGTTTGCAGCTGTAGCAGATAGCACATTGAGTCAAATAGATAGTACATTAAATGTGATTTCAAGCACAGCAATAGCTAAAGTTGATTCTTTGAAGGCTAGAACAGACCAGTTAGAGCTTAAAATAAATGAAGCTGTAAAGGGTGCTGTTGATAAGTCTTTAAAGCAGAATGAGAAAAAGATTAAACAAATAATACCAGGTTTACCTACATTTTAAGTTTGGATTTGCAATCGAGTTTTTGTTATTAGTTTTATAAAAAATCTAAGTGTATATTTTTCAATGACTTAGGGCTCAAAAAAAAGTATTGCTTTTTTATTCTAATTCTAGTAAACTAGTATACTAAAATAAGGAGATTATATGGCAAAAGGTAAAGGTAATAAGATTTACATATTGACAGTAGAGTATAGCTCCGAAACAGATGAAATCGAATATATACAAGAAGAAATTATAGACGATGTAGATTTAGATTCTCAACTTTATGGAGAGATTGATCTTGAAGAGAATGATTTCGAACCAGAAGTGTTGGAATATATCAGAGGTCATTATAATGTAGGAGAGGCATAATAAATCACTACGTGATTTGTACAAAGAGGGAAATCTTACAACGCTAACGCGTTGCGCATGAACTTCGAAAGGATTATTATGAGTTTTATAAAAATAGTATTTGATGAAAAAAGATTAGCAGATGGAAGAAGGAAGGCTGAGCCTGAGAAAAGAATTGATTATAAGAAGGCTTTAAAACAAACTGCTAAAAAAGTAATGGGAAAATAGTATGTCAGATATAATGGATGATAAACAATTTATAGAAAAAATCTTTACTTATATGGATAAAATAGAAGATAAGGTCTCATTGATGGAAGATGGGATAGCTAAAATATCTGCAGAAGTAGAGGAAATTAAAGGGAGAGACAATGGCACTAGACGGATGGTCACTAGATCAAAAAATAACAAAGCTTAAAGACGAGATCTTAACAGAAATGCGTGATATGAAACTTCAATTTGCAGTTTTATATGATTACATGAGAAAGTTAGATGAAGAAAAAAGTAGTAAAAGTAAAAAGAAAGAAAAGTCTTCAAGCGTAAAAAACTAAGGAGGCAATATGCCAAAAGGTGGTTTAAGCTATAAAAGTAAAGAAGCATGTATTGCAGATGCTAGAAAAAAAGGAATGAGTATGGATCCTTGTCAAGGATTACCAAGTGATCCTCAGGCTGGAAAAAAGCCTGCACAATCTGCTGTACCTGGAATGAGTGTACCTAAAAAAATGGGCAATAATTACTAATGCCTGAAAAAGACAAAATCCCACCAGGCCACCACAGGTGACCGTTTGATGGAGACATTCACCCAGTTGGGGATAAACATAAAGTAACAGGCAATTTAGCCAAAGCGTGGGATATACCATCAGGTACTGAAATAGAAGGTGAGGAAACTGAATCTATATATTATAGGTATCAACCTAATAAATATAAGGAAGGTAAATAATGGGAAAATCAGCAGCATGGACTCGTAAAGCAGGTAAGAGCAAAACAGGAGGATTGAATGAAAAAGGACGTAAGTCTTATGAAAAAGAAAATCCTGGTTCTGATTTAAAAGCTCCTCAGCCTGAAGGTGGTGCAAGAAAGAAGTCTTTTTGTGCAAGGATGAAGGGCATGAGAAAGCGTCAAAACCCTAAAAATAATACAGGCAAAGATAGATTAAGTCTGGCATTAAAGAAATGGAAGTGTTAGGTAATGGGGACGAGCATTACAAGAATTTATATTAACAGCTTTATTAGCATTGTTATTAAAGGTATTTCCTCCTCCAGAAGGAGTGGAGTGTCCTTTTTATTGTAAAGTTGATCATACTCACAATATGAGAGTTTATAAAGTTAATGGAATTGAATGTAAGGTTTACGAACCTGATGATATTCTTCCAGAAGGTTTAATTGTGCAATCTGACTGGAGAGATGGTCAAGTTGGCGACTGGGTTAAAACTGATGATGATTGTGTTATAGAAGTTTTACGTAGAGGTCAGATGTCTAAAAAAATGGGCAAAAATAAAATTGTAGAATATATAGGTACTTGCACAGGTACCTTTGTTATATCTAAGAAGACTCTTATGGATGCTTCTAAAAGAGACAATATTTATTCTTTTAGTGGCAAGAAAGTGGATGATGTTGTATTAGATAGAAAAAAACTAAATAGTTTTGAAACTTTATTTGTTACTTATTTAGCTAAAGGTATGGAGGCTACAGAAGCATATTTAAAAGCATTTCCAACTAATAGCCCTGGCTATGCTCAGGTAAAGTCTAATCAATTATTAAAGATGGAGAGGATTAAAACAGCGATGAAAGAAGAGCTTAAACCAGTTTTAGAAGAATTGGGTATTAATGAAGATTATATACTTAAAACTATAAAGGGGGTAATCGACTCTACTGATAGGGATGAAACAAGACTCAAAGCCTTATTTAAGTTGGCGGATATTATGGATATGGAAGATAAAAATCAAACAAAAGTTACACAAGTCACAGGAGCTTTATTTAAAGGTTTTAGTGATGAATTGCTTGAAAGTGCTGAAAGGCCGAAGGAGATTAAATAATGTTAGAAAAAAAACCTTATGAAACTTCAGAGGAAGCGGAACAAAGAATAAAAACTCATAGTGTAGAAGATCAAATTATTAATGAATTTATTCAAAATGATGTTAATAATATATTTGATTCTAAAAAGGTTATGCTGAGCAACTATAATAATGCATCTGACAAAGATCAACAGATTTTAGATCAAGCGGCATTTGGTATTATATCAACTGAGTATGAAAAAAAGATAGAACAATTCCCTAGATATTCTGGGATAAAATTTGAAAATTTTGTTAAATTGTTTAATAATTCTAGAGAATGGTCAAGTGAATTAAGAGATCTAAATGCTAAAGAAGGTACCCCTTCTCATTTATGGTCACATTGGTTTGGAGAAGATATGGGCTTGTTTAGGCAAGCAGCTTTAAACGGGTACCAAAGAGTATTAGAAAACACTGAAGATACTCCTCAAATATAGATATGAATGTAAATTTTAATAACATTTCTAAAGTTGAAGAGGAATTGTTATTAGCGAAAAATGATTTAGTTGCATTTGGCAAACTATTTCTTCCTGATGATTTTATGAGAAGTGAATCTCCATTCTTTCATTATGAAGTATGTGATGCACTAAATGATTTAAGTATTAGGCAGCTTGCAGTAATATTGCCGAGAGGTCACGGTAAAACTGTGCTTACTAAGTGCTCTATATTGCATGACTTTGTTTTTGCTAATGAACCCTTGTTTTATGGTTGGGTCGCTGCAAGCTCAAAAATATCAGTTCCAAATTTGGACTATATTAAATACCATCTAGAATATAATGATAGATTTACTTATTATTTTGGAGACCTTAAAGGAAAGAAGTGGACTGAAGATGATATCGAACTTAATAACGGATGTAAGCTCATCAGTAAAAGTAATTTATCAGGTATTAGAGGAGGAGCTAAGCTCCACAAACGTTACGATCTTATCGTGCTTGACGATTTTGAAGACGAAAATAATACCGTTACCCCTGAGTCTAGGAGTAAAATCGCTAACCTTGTTACAGCTGTTGTTTTCCCTGCTCTCGAACCTCATAGCGGTCGTCTCCGCATTAATGGTACTCCCGTTCATTTTGATGCTTTCATTACTAACATTCTTAATGGGCATGAAAAAGCTAAAAAAATGGGTGACAAGTATAGTTGGAAAGTGATAACTTATAAGGCTCTCCAAGATGACGGAACTCCACTTTGGCCAACTTGGTTTGGTCATAAAGAGATGGAGAGAAAGAAAAAGTTTTATGCTGACTCTGGTCAACCTCAGAAATTTTATCAAGAATATATGATGGAAGTTCAGAGCGAAGAAGATGCAATATTTACGAGAGATCATATTAAATTTTGGAACGGGGATTATAAGTATGATGAAGAAACTGGCATTTCATATGTCTACCTTGAAAATGGTGACATTAAACCGATCAGTGTATTTGCAGGTGTGGACCCTGCTACTGATTCTACTAGGAGGGATAGCGATTTCAGCGTTGTACTTTTTGTGGGCGTTGATGCTGATAATAATATTTATGTACTTGATTATATGCGAAAGCGTTCGTTGCCTGTGCTTGGCATTCCAGGCGATGATAGGAAAGGTATAGTAGATTATGTATTTGATTATAATAAAATATATAGTCCAAATCTTTATGTCGTTGAAGACACTACTATGTCAAAGCCTGTATTTCAGTCTATTAATGCTGAGATGCGTAGGAGAAATGATTTTACTATTAAGTATACAGCTGAAAAACCTGGGACTAGACAGTCTAAAAGAGATAGGATACAAGAGATTTTGGCGCAAAGATTTGCTATAGGTAGTGTGCATTTAAAGAAAGAGCAGTATGATTTACACAGAGAGATTATTACGTTTGGTCCAAGAATGGGTCATGATGATACTATTGATGCTTTGGCTTACGCTTGCAAATATGCTCATCCACCTAAAGGATTTAAAGAAAATAAAGATGGGTGGTACAAGCATAAACCAAAAGCTAAAAATTGGGTGGTTGCATAGTTTGGGTGTATATGATAATATAATAGCTAAAAGAGATATGAACTGGCATTTAGATGATAGGCATGCTGAAAAAATAGCTAATAAGGCTGTTTTTAAAGATAATACTATAGATCTATTTAAAGATCAAGATTTAGAAAATTTAGAAGATTCTTTGATAAATACTGCGGCAAATTTATCTAAAGTTTCAACTCAACATATTGTTGATTTAATGGATATAATAGGATGGCATGAAAGCGATAGAACTATGGATCCAGGTTTAATTCATTATCAGAATCCTGGAAGAGGATTGCATGGATATGAAATTGCAAGTAGCAAAGAGTATCCTAAGGCTAGTAATTCTGGAAGAACTGCAATGAATAGGTTGTATGCTATGATTGGTGGTAAAATTGCTACAGAAGATTCTCCTGATCATGTGATTCCTAAAAAAATGCCAGAATTTATGAAAAGATATTTTAATAAAGAAGGTTATCCTGCTGGAGAGGTAGACGTTTCTATATTGACAGCTCAAGAACAAAGGGTATTGTTTTTAGCAGATCATATTCGCGCAGGATCATTTATGATGGAAGAAGATGGTGGAAAGTTGTTAAATGAAGGTAAGTTTATAGATTGGTGGGCAACACAACATCATAAAGGTGAAAATCCAAATACAGAAGTATTTAATGAAAATTGGATACTTTGGGAAAAACAAAATAGATAATAAAAAAAGGAAAGAAATATGGCGACAACATTAAGCGCTGGAAAATTAAAGGTAACAATTAATGAAAATGTTGTTATTAATGGAATGAACTATGGATCAGCTAATACTTATGAGATTCCTTCAATAGCCAGTGTACTAAAAAGAATTATTAATGTTCCTACCGATGAGATTACTTTATATGAAACGGATGCAACAGCTGTAGCTGGAGCAAAATTTGATGAAGATAATGTTAAATATGTTAGAGTTACAAATAAAGATAATTCAGCTGGAGTAGAATTAATTATTAAAAACGATAGAAATGAAGAATGTTCATTTTTACTAGCTGCGTATACTAGTTTTATTTTATGGTCACACAAAGATGCAATGGACGCAAATCAAGCAGAGTTGAGTTTTGTAGATGCGACTTGTGACTTTACAGCCAGCAGCACTACTGCAACTTGCGATGCAAGTGCAAAAATTAAGGTTGGGCAAAATGTAAATGCAGTAAATGTTCCAAATAGAACAGTTGCTACAGTTAATACACCAGGAGCAGTAACTTCATTTACTATGAGCGGTGTAGCAAATGATGCTTATACTAATCACTCGACAACATTTACTCAAGATTTAGCAGATATTACTAGTATAGTAGCTAAAGGAGTAGGGGCAGCTGTTGATGTGGAATTGTTTGTAGCAAGTACTAATTAAGGAGTAACATGGCAAAGCGTAAAGATAAAATTGCAGAAAAAGTTAGAGATTTATTCAATAAGGTAAATACAAAAACTCGTACTCAATGGGAATATATAAATCAAAAAGGATTTGATTTTTCTAATGATAATCAATTAACTGAAGATGAGCGTATTTCATTAGAAGAACAAGGTATGCCTACGTTTACTATTAACAGGATAATGCCTGTAGTAGAAATGTTAAATTTTTATGCTACTGCTCAAAATCCTAGATGGCAAGCTATTGGAGCAGATGGTTCTGATATAGATGTAGCAGCAGTATTTTCTGATATTGCTGATTATATATGGTACCAATCTGACGGAAGTACATTGTATTCAAATGCAGTTAATGACGCTGTTACTAAATCTATTGGATATTTAATGGTTACTGTAGATCCTGATATGGATAATGGTATGGGAGATGTTGTTATTAAACAACCAGAACCTTTTGATGTGTATGTAGATCCTAAATCTAGAGATATGTTGTTTCGAGATGCTTCTTTTGTTTTAATTCGTAAAGTTTTGCCTTCAGATCATTTAATGACTTTATTTCCTGAATCTAAAAATAAAATTAAAAAAGCCGCATCAAGTGAAAACATTGACTATTCATATACGGTTAAAGCTTCAGGAAGTTATCAAAAAGATTTTGACTATAAAGATATAGATGAATCTGAAAGTATTGACATTGCTACGGGAGGTCAAGGAAAGTTATTAGAGTATTTTGAATTATATGAAAAGGTAAAAGTTCCTTATGTAAATGTATTTCATAAAGTTCCACCTAATAAAGAAACTATTCAAATGATAACTAGGCAAGTTGATGTTGCAATGAAAGAGCTTGCTCAGGAATTAGATGTTGCTTTAAAGGAACAAACATTAGCTCTTAGACAGCAATTGCAAGCAGGTAGTATTATACAAGAAAGATATGATTTAGAAATTAAAAAATTAGAAGAAAATATGCAAGCTCAATTGAATAGTAAAAAGCAAGAATACATGAGCGAATTGCAAGCTGAAGCAACTAAGATTGAAAATAAAATTGT
>TARA_R110002012_G_scaffold289640_2_pt1 | contig 10967 bp, 7 predicted proteins | sample TARA_R110002012 | Tara Oceans TARA_R110002012 (sample SAMEA4396515) | marine metagenome | biome: Westerlies Biome; feature: [DCM] deep chlorophyll maximum layer (ENVO:01000326); material: water (ENVO:00002006), including particulate matter (ENVO:01000060) such as... | depth 40 m
ATACCATACAGTTATGGCTGACTCTATAGAAATGATTGATGCTAAACGATTAGAGTGGGATAAAAAAATGTATGGTGGTAAAACGAAAGCATTGTCTGGATATATGGAAAATACTTTTTATTCAGAAAATTATGACCCAGGTAAAGATATTAGTTCTTTTCAAACACGAAGAGTCTATGGAGCTATGGCTGGTTATGATGAACCACAGAAGATAGTTACAGGGTTGCAATTACTTAATGCAGGTATTATTGATAGTCAGACTTTACAAGAAAACTTAGATGGTCTAGATAACATAGTTAGAGTTAATGAAAGAATTACTAGAGAGAAAGCAGACAAAGTTTTATTTGAAACACTGTTAGCACAAGCCCAACAGGGCGACCCTAAAGCTACTATGACAGTAGTTCAAATAAGAAAGAACCCTGCTGATATGCAAAATATATTAGATAAATTCTTTACTGCAGAGGAACCAGAAATTCCTGAAGCAGAACAGAGTTTAATTCAAGGATTACCAGAAGGAGCTGCCTTGCCACCACAAGGTGCTCCACCTGGTATAGGACAATTACTACAAGGTTTAGGACAATGAAAGATATTAATAACGAATTTGTTGACATAGTTAATTTCTGTTTAGATGATGTAGATGAAATTGGTAATGATATATTATTAGAAAAAAGATTATCTGAACCTACAATTTACACAGACCAAATGCCACCAATGGTGTTTCCATTTGGTTATATGATTATAAGTTCAACATTTGCTTTTTTTGAAGAGGAAGAGGAAGAATGAGTAGAGCACCTAAAGTTACAAAGACAGCATTGAATGTACCTCCTGCAGGTAGAAACTTTGTAAATAACAGCAAGATGGGTTATGGAGAAAAAGTAGAGATGCAGAAATTTTTAGATGATGCACCTACAGTTAAGAATGAAATTGTTACAGATACTGTAGCTCCACAACAAATACCACTTGACCCTGCTTTACAAAAACAATTAGATTTAGATGTCTTTGCTGGAACTAATAGAAAAAATGAAGATGTACGCACAGGATTAGGTGTACCTAGCAATATGAAAAGTACAAGAGAATTAGTACAAGAAATGTATGACTTAACAGGTGACCCAGACTTAGCCAGATTATTGAGTTAATATGTCATATTCAATATTTGATGGCGATATTGCAGATGATGATATAGCAAGAAAACAACAAAATAAAATAAACACACCATCCACTATCAATAAAGAGATGGCTCAACAAGCTGCTTCTATAGCAAATAAATATCCTACCTTACCTGCAGGTGCAGTTGTAGGTGCTGCTCGTTTAAACATTTCTCCAGAGGACCCAAGACTACAACAAATTGTTATACAAGATTCAATTCTTAAAGAAGAAGAAGGATATGGTGCTGTTAAAACTGCTGGTAAGTTTGCCAAAGAAAAAGGTAAAGCAGGTTTAAGAGGACTGTTTCTTGGTTTCCAATCAGCTTGGGAAGAAGGACTACCAGAGAAAGTAAGGTACTTAGAAGCTAGACAGCAAGGTATGACACCAGAAGAAGCAAAAGCAGCTTCTGAAACAGAATTGTTTAAAGCAGGTATTACAGGTAAAGGTGACTTGGGAGATGGATTATTCTTAGGAAGCACTGACCCAACAACAACTGATGAGTATAAAAATTTAGTTGAATCAGGTGTTAGTCCTACAGATGCAAGACAGTTTGTACTTGATAATGTTTTAGCACCACAGATATATGAAGAGCAAAGACTTAAAGCTGAAACAGGTGTACAGTTCCAGGGTGAACGAAGAGCAAAGTTTGAAGCAGCAGGTGTTGCACCAACAGTAACTATTGGTCGTTGGTTGTTTAAACCATTTGATGAAGTAATAGAACCAGGTACTAAAGCATATAGTTTTATGACTGGTGCTATTGATTTAGCTGCACAAATATTTGCTGACCCTATAGCTTTAGCAACATTTGGTTTATCTAAAGTAGGTAAACTAGGTAAAACATTTACTTCTTTACAAGATATGAAAAAGTTTGAAGCTAGTGGATTAGTAAATGCTGCTAGAAAAACTATACACGGACCTACTTCACAAGCATTTTTAGCTGGTGATGAAGGTTTAGTATTTAAAAAATTTCTGTGGGAAAATGCTGAAGATGGAAATGTTATTATTAAACGAAGTGGTGAACAGATTAAAGATAAAGAATTTCTTTTAGGACTCAGAAAACTAAAACAAAAAAATCCTAAAGCTACATATGATGATATTAACAAACAACTTACTGATTATGTAGATGATTACTTAGTCAATAAACAATTGACAAACAATATGCTTCCGACCATAGGAAAAAAAACAAATCGTTTAACAAAAATGATGGACAAAACATATGGAGCCAGGATGATAACTGGAGATGTAGATGGTTCATTAGTACAAATGACAAGGTTACTTAATCTAGCTACTGACCAACTAGATGCAGATGCTGCACAAAAGTTAAATAGAAAGTATTTTAACAAAACATTAGATGCTTTAGACAGTGATGATGCACCTACAGAAGTAGTAAATACTTTAGTTGAGTTTTTCCAAAAAGATTTTAAGAATCCTATTGTAAAAAATATGGGTGGAAAGATAAACAAAGATGGAAGTATATCTGGCTTATCTGACTTTCAAGTAAAACTTATTGAAAGAGGAACTAATGTAATGGGTAAATTTTATGCTGATGGTGAAATGGCTAAGACTGCAGGTAGGAAATATTCTAATCAAGATTTACCAGTCACAGGTTTTTTACAAAAACTATTAAAGAAAAAAGGTAAACCTGTAAACGAAGAAGAGTTGTTAGTAAGTCCATTAACAATTACACAATTAGCTGATGAAATATTTTTACCAAACCCTACAGATTTATTAAGAGTAGGTAAAGCCTTAGATAGTAAATTAGGACCTGTTGGTAATCAATTCTTTGCTGGTGAAAGTGCAGATACAGTTCGTAGATTTATGGATAATTATTATGGTGGTTACTTTAAACCATTAGTACTACTAAGACCAGCTTGGACAGTAAGAGTTGTTTTAGAAGAGCAAATAAGAATAATGGCATCAGGTATTACTAGCCCTATTAGACATCCAATAGAAACTATAGCTAGAGCTTTTAATGCACCGAGAGAGTCACAAATAGGATTACTAGGTTCATTTGAAAATAATGCACAATTTATGGATGGAATGACAGAAAGTGCTGGAACATTATCTTCTATACGAAGAAGATATGCAGGAGCAGGTACTTGGGGTACAGTGGACAAAGGTAAAAACTTTAGCACCTGGAAGAACGCATCATTTAGAAATGTATTACAAGCATACTTTGACCCTTTGTCAAAAGAGTTAGCAGCTATACAAATGTTACCTTCAGCTAAAAGAGCAGCAGCATTAAAAGCCTTAAAGAAAAGAGCTAATACTAAAGGTAGTAGTTTAAACAATCATATTAAAAAAGTAACTGGTGCTAAATCACATATGTTTAATGGTGCAGGTAGACAATCTGCTCCAGGCAAATCTTTGTCTGATGAATTTATAAACTATGTAAACGCTAACTTAGCAGACATAGCTGGTGGTAGTGTAAAAACTACAACAGCTAGTGGTGCTACTGCAGCATCAGGTAGATGGATTCAAGAAGGTGGTAACCCAGAACTATTACAGTTTATAGCTAGAAAAGATGCAGTTAATGATTTAGCTGGTTTAAAAAAAGTAGACTTTGATGCTTACTGGAGAGGTGAGCTTACTGATAGCGAGTACGATAGAATTACTACACAATTAAGAAAAAACCAAGAGTTAATTAAAAAAGATTTTTTTGATAAGTATTTAGATGTTTTACCTACAACAGCTAAAGCTGAATTGTTCTCAGAAAAAAGAAGTGTCAATATGGCTAATGATTTTGTAGATAAAGCCTTTGATTTTTTAATGTCTGTACCTACTAACAAACTATCTAGGTCTGTAGCATTTAAAGCTAACTATTGGAATAAAGTAGCAGAGATTGCTGGACACACAAATAAAGCAACATTAAATAAATTAATTAAACAAGCAGAAAAAGCTGGTATTAATACTGGTACGGCTACAGAAAGAAAAGCCTACAAAAAGATTACATCTTATAAAGAAGGTCAAGTAGGTGGAATTAATGATATTGAAATCGTAGATAAAGCAGCAGCTTCATTTGCACTAGGAGAAACTAAAGCATTACTTTATGATGTAACCACTAGAAGTAGGTTAGGTAACTCTACTCGTGCATTGTTTCCATTCGGTGAAGCCTTTGTTGAAATCTTTACTACCTGGGCAAAACTTATAAAACAAGAAAGAGGCAGACCTTTAAGAAGAGCACAACAAGTAGTACAGTCTGGTAGAAAAGAAGGTGCTAAATTTGAAGGTGATGACCAAAAAGGATTCTTTTATCGTGACCCTCTAACCCAACAAGAGTTATTTAATTATCCTGGTTCGGGGCTACTTAGAAAATGGATGTTTAAAGACTTAGATGAAAATGGTATCAAAGTTAATATGCCTGTGTATCTACAGTCAATTAACTTAGCAGCAAGTGTTATTCCAGGTTTCGGACCAACAATTACTGTACCTGCAGCTTTTCTCAACGAAAAATATAAAGTGTTTAAACCAGAAGGTCTTGCACAGTTTATATTGTTTGGTGATTTTTCTCCACCAAGAGCAGGTACTCCAGGAGAGATAGCAACATCTTTAGTTCCTTTTCCTAGTTATGCTAAAAAATTTGCTACAGCATTTGTGCAAAACTCTGATGAAACCAAGAGAATGTTTAACAATACGACTATTGAAGTGTACAAAGCATTGTTATATGCAGGTGAAATATCTGATGAATCACCAGCACAAGCAGCTAAAGGTTTAGACTTAGCTGCTGACTATGCACAAAATATTATTATGTTTAGAGGTTTAGCCCAATTTCTTGGACCTGCTGGACCATCTTCACCTAAGTATGAAATCACCGATAAAACAGGAAACTTCTTTTTGTTTGAAACATTAGCCCAAGAATGGAGAGATATATCTACAGCAGCAGGTGATATTGATGAAGCTATGAAACAATTTACAGATAGATTTGGTTTTGACCCTATTGCTATTGCTACTGCTAAAACAGAAACTATAAAGAAAAGACCTATCACTGCTGATGGAGCAGAATGGGAAAGAAAAAACCCTGGTTTAATAGATAAATTTGATTTAACTTATGGATATTTAATTGATGAAACAGATTCAGAGTTTTCTTATGATGCTTATTGGAACCAGATAGTAGAAGGAGAAAGAGCTCCAAGAACACCTGAACAATGGCAGAGAGCTAAAAATATCCTATTAGGTAACCTAGAGTTTGAAGCCTGGATGATAAGAAATGATTTAGTAAACAAGACAGACAAGGTTTCTACTGCAGCTAAAAGAAATAAAAAAGCTGATTTAGCATCAAGATATTATGGTTATGGTCTATCTATTCCAGGTTCTGTAAAGAAACCAGAGCTTGATGAGATTATTATGGAACTATATACTTGGTTTAATCCAGTAACTTACGAAATAATACCTGAACTAAAAGGACAACCTGTAGCACAAGCACTGGTAGAATATATTAAAGAAAGAGATAAAGTTATTGAGTTGACTACTAACATACCAGGTACTAATTATTTAGCTACCTCGTTTAGAACATCAGCTAAACTTGTTCCTTTTAGAAAACATTTAAGAAATGTTAAAAGCCAAATACAGGTAGAATACCCTGAAGCTAAGGCTTTGCTTCAAGAAGTTTTTGAAAGAGAACTAAGAAATGAGTATGAGGATGAAGAATTGTTAAAGGCACTGAACGAATAATGGAAACAACAGTATTTGTAGATAGAATTATAGACATCCTTAGAAGTGTTAACTCCCAAGTTAAAGCTGGTGAAAACAGATATACCTTAACAGATGAACAGTTTGACACTATAAACCAGACACAAGACTTAGCAACAGTACAACAATATTTACTAGCTTATGGAATACCACCATATCTTATAGACATAGCATTAGATGAAAACCAAACTATGGCTGATGTCACAGGCACTGGATATGATTTAAGCCTACAACAAGCGTTTAACGAGTTTGGAGGTATAACTCCAGGTACAAGTCCTATAGGAGTTACTGCTAGTTATGTAAGCCCTAGAGGTGATGCAGCTTCTGAATACTACACAGAGAATGATTTAGTAGATGATTTTGCTGGTATGGGTGAAGAATCTATAGCAGGTATTCAAGCATCTTTAATAAATGCAGGTCTGTTAGAAACAGATGCAGGATTTATTGCAGGTGATTGGGGTCCTACTACACAAAGAGCTTTCTCATACATCTTAGGTATGGCTAATAGAAGAGGTGTAACTACACAAGAAAGAGAAACTGGTTCAGCTTGGCGTAGTGCATTGGCAGAGTTTGAACAAAATCCTTTACCTAAGTACCCAGATGCAGAAGCATACTTACCACCAGACTTTGATAGTGTTGCTAACTCAATTACAACTATGTTTAGAAGAGGTGTTAATCGTGACCCACAACCTTATGAACTTAAACTGTTAGCTAATACTTTATACTCTGAAGCACAACAAGCCTATCAACAATCAGTAGATTTGAACCAAGCAACACAGCAACAAGATGTAAGTGGTGGTGGTTTACTTGCTGGTCAGTATGGCAACTATTCAAAAGAGAATGTACAAGCTAAAATAGATGCAGAAGGTTTGACACAGATTGACCCACTAGCTGGTGCACAGTTTAGATTTGAAGAAATCATTGCAGATGAAAAAGGAAGGTTAGGAGAGAATGTTGATACAAGGCGTTCTAGGGCTCTTATGCTCAATTCTCTTAACCAACGCCCAAATTAATATGGTAGATAATAACGAACTATACGCATTTATGGAGGCTGTAAGACAGCAAGAGAACGCTGGTGGTGACTATCTAAAGAAACATAGAAAGACACAGACAATGACTAACAATGGTTTACAAACAGTACAAGCATATGGTGCTTATGGAATACTAGATATTAACTGGGATGCCTGGGCTAAACAAGCTGGGTACGAAGGAGCAGACTGGAGAATACCTGTCATACAAGATATAGTTGCAGCAAATAAAATACAAGAATACCACAACAATTATGGGTCTTGGGATTTAGTAGCAGTAGCTTGGTATGGTGGTCCAGGTAAAGCTGATATAGCTATGAACTCTGGTATGGATGCTGTAGGAGATATTGAAAACCTAGAAGGATTTGGTCCTAACATTAAAACATATGTCAATAAAGTTATGAATACATATGAATCAGAAAAGGATAAACCACAACCAGATATGAATATACAAGCATATGCAGAACTTAGAAACAAAGATAGTTTCTTTACTACTGCATATAACCCACAAGGTGAAATACTTGATGCACCTAACAACAACATAATGAAATTAAGTTCACCAGATTACACAAGTTTAAACAGAGAAGTCGTACCACAGAATGATAAGATAGCTAAGTATGGTGCAGAGATAATAGATGCTCTTACACCTAACAGAAAAGATATAGCTTTTGAATTACCTGAAGGGATGATGTAATGGCATTAGTACAAATGAGAACTCCTGGTGGTTCTTATTCTATGGTTGATGAAAAGGCAGTACCTATTTACGAAGCAGAAGGTTGGGTTTTAACTTCTGAATTACCTGAATTTAAAACAAAAGATGTAACTTATTATGATGAATCAAGAAAAACTGTAACAAGTTCTAAAGGCGAAGAAAAACCTGTAGAAGAAGTTATAGAAAAAACATATAGATTACCTTCTATAACCTCAAAAAAAGAAGAAGAGGCTGCTAACAATCCACAAGTTACAAAGAGTATTGATATAAATAGTGCTATAAAAAACTCATCAGGAAAAATTAGAAGTCTTACTGCAGCAGAATACGCAGAATTTAAAAAACTACCTATAGAAGAAAAAAGAATTAAAATATCTGAACTTGCAGCAGCAAATATAAATTTTAGAAGTTCACAAATAGAAGATTTAGAAGAAACTTATCGTATAACGGAAGAAGAATTTAATGCAGCTGTTGACAAAGGTAGGTCTGGAGAACTAGATGTTATGCAATCTGGTCCACTTAATTCTGGGGTTAATACTTGGTGGCAACTACTTGGTTATGACACTATTAACGAGGTCAATAAAGATTTAGCTTCAGGTGCTTTAAACATTAACGACCCTGAAGTTCGTAGAGCTAAAGATAACGCAGAAGAAAAAAGAGGTATGGGTGGAATTAATGATACTAGAAAACCTAAACTTGCTGGACCAATAGAATTTGGTGACATCATCACAACAGTAACTGTTTTTAAAGATGGTAAAGCTATAGAAATTCTTGAATCAGATTTACATTTATACGAATTACAAGACTGGACAGAAGATGAAAGTGCTGCTGTATCTACTAGTACATCTTCTACTGATTCATCTACTGATTCATCTGATGATTCATCCAGTGATGTTTTAACCGAAAGAATAGGTAGTACACAAGTTGTTGTATATGGTCCTAATGGAGCTAGAACAACAGCTAACACAGCTAAAAGAGATGGTGAAGAGATGTCTGAATATGACAGACTTATTGCTGGTCTTATAGAAGGTAGAGAAGGTTATGCAGGTGCTACACAAACAGAAGAACTAACATCAGATTATCCAGGTGACTATGGTGGTGAAGATGCTTCTACTCCAGATGACCAAAGAGAAAGTGTTGTAGGAGTAGGTAATACAGATTATGACAATAAAGACTATTCATCAGTAGGTGATGTAGTTGGTCAAAGTAGTTCAGGTGACCAAAGTCTTGGTACAGCTGGAGGTACAGTAGGAACACCAGGAGCAACAAAACTTAATCAATTTAATAACATACCTGAAGGTGCTGTATTAGTACAGTCAGATGAAGATAGATTATATCTTATGTATACAGTGCCTGGTGCTGGAACATTGTACAAAGGCTTACCATTAAGAATGTTTTATGAAGTTAAAAGTAATGACTTGTATAAAGCAGGTATATTAACCCAAGATGCACCTTATGAAATAAATTTATTTTTAACTGAAGAAGAGATTGATGACTATATAGTTGCAGGAAACACAGCAGAACTTCCAGGTAACGACCCTAATACAGGACAAGCTCCTCATCCTTTCCTTAGTTTTGTAGATAATCTAACTACACAGGCACAGATTGCACCTTGGTTATTAGATAAAGAAGCAATATCTTTATTAGCAGAGGCTGCATTAGAAGGTAGAGAAGTAAGTGAAGCTGAATGGAGAGTTACTGATTGGTACCAAGAACATTCAGAAGCAGAAAGAGAATGGTTAAGATTATACAATGCTGACCCTTCTACAGCTACAGCACAAAAGAATGATTATAAGATACAAGTAAGTAGAGCATTACAAGCAGCAGGAGTTACTGGTGGGTTTGATTCTGCTACAGGTCAGGAGAAAGCTCCACCTGATGCTTTAGTTAGTTGGATTGCAGATAAGTGGGTAAGTGGTACTTGGTCAGAATCTAAAACATCAGAACAAATAGCTTTGTTTGCAGACCCATTTAAGTCTGGTATTAGAGATACAGACTTCACTACATACTTATCTACAGCTGGTGTTGATGGATTAGAAAGAACAGCTGAAAAAGAAGATAGAGTTAGACAACTGTACACACAATACTTAGGTCCAGTGTTTGGAAAACTTAGTGATGCAGAAGTATCACAAAAAGCTGGTAGATTAAGAAATGATACTGACTATGAAGCAGCTTTAATTGAGCAATTAAAGAACAATAGATTAGGATTGTTTCCTAAATACACTAATCCAGAACTTACTTATGAAGATATAGTAACACCTTGGAGAAACCTAACAACTTCTGTATGGGGTGAAGCTGCAGATGAAACACAATCTTGGTGGCAAGATATGGTTGGAACAAATGATTTTACTTCTGGTACTGCAACATTAAGGTCTAAAGGTTTAGAGATGGGTAATAACCAAGTTACAATAGAAGCTACTGAAGCATTGCAATCAGCTTTAGGTGATGGTTCTGCATTACAAAATTTAGGAGCTAATCAATAATGGAACAGTACTTATTACTTGCACAATCTTTATATCCTAATATGCCGACACAAGTCCTTAATGCTTTTGCTACACAGTGGGCAGAAACTGGTGACCCTAACATTGCTATATCACAACTAAGACAGACAGAGATATACAAAGATGCTTTCCCTGGAAATGTATTACCTAATGGACAAGTAAGATATGATGAAGTTACTTATCAAGGTCTTAAAGAATCTTACATAGGTACACTTGCAGAGTTTGGATTACCAAGAGCAACATCAGAAGAATTATTATCAGAAAGATTTACAAATCTTATAGAAGGTGATGTATCAGCTAGAGAGTTTGAACAAAGAATTACAGCAGTGTATAGAGGAATTAACGATAACTTAGAACAAGTACAAAACTTTTACAAGAGTAACTATGGTATTGACTTAACATCTGAAGCTATCTTCTTAGGTGCATTAGACCCAACAGTAGGAGAAGAGATTATTGCTGGTAGAATTACTTCAGCCCAGATAGGTGGAGAAGCAGCAAGAGCTGGATTTAATATTACTACTACAGTAGCTGATAGATTAAGAGGAGCTGGTATCACACAGAAACAAGCAAGAGAATTGTTTACTGCTGCACAAACAGAACTACCTAGATTACAAGAAATACAAGAAGTAGCACAACCAGGTTCAGAAGCTATAACCTTAGAAGAGTTTACAGATGCAGCTATCTTTGGTGACCCAGAAGTAACAGAAAGAATTACTAGATTATCAGCAAGTGAACAGTCTAGGTTCTCACCTACCACAGGTGCGACTAGAACAGGTCGTGCAATCACAGGATTAACTGAAGAATAAATACACACTATCTGTTTAAACAGTGGTATAATAAATTATAGCCTTGCAGGTTTCGGCTTAGAATAGATGCTGCACCCTCCAGTTTATC
>TARA_R110002012_G_scaffold175836_1_pt1 | contig 10960 bp, 14 predicted proteins | sample TARA_R110002012 | Tara Oceans TARA_R110002012 (sample SAMEA4396515) | marine metagenome | biome: Westerlies Biome; feature: [DCM] deep chlorophyll maximum layer (ENVO:01000326); material: water (ENVO:00002006), including particulate matter (ENVO:01000060) such as... | depth 40 m
CAGCATCCCTCAGCGGTGTGCCTGCGGCTTCGAGTAGTTGAGCGTAGGCGAAGAGTTCGGCGGCGTCCTTGTGGCTGTTCTTGCCTCTTCCCCTCTGGTATGCGTTCCTCACCGAGCCCGCCTTGATGTGGGTCCTCATGTCATCGGTCGTGACGCCCTCCGGTAGAGGAACCTGCTCGCGCAGGGCTGAGATAATCCTCTTCGTGTTGCCTTGAGTCGAGTCGCCCATCATGAGATGTAGCGCACCGGGGGTCTCAGCGAGTTTCCTAGCGAGCGCATTGGCGTCCGTCTCATTGGAGAGAGCCTCTCTCATGGTGATTGGTCCCCCCTCGTCCTGCATGATGACCTCGTCGAGGAGTTCCTTCGGCATCTTGGATTTATCGAGTGACATGAGGATGCTGCCGAAGGCTGCGAAGTTGGTGGGTCTGCCTGTTCTCCCTGTTGCATAGATGCCATCCGGCAGGAGATGCATCATCTCGTGGGAGTGGAGATTATCGACAGCGACACCTGCATCGGCGCCCATGTTGTTGAGGAAGTTGTCGCTCAACTCACCACGGGGACCTATCGTCTCCCCTGACTGCGCCCCCCTCTTCCTGCTTCCGACCGGCATCCCGGTGGCGGGGTTGAACGAGAGGTCAGCCACGCTGATGTGACCGACGTTGATGCCCTCGTCATTCCTCTTCAGAGTCACTCCCGCATCCGTCATCATGGCGGCGAGGAAGGGTGCGAAGGGAATGGCGTAGGACTCGTGGAACCTGCCCAGTGAGGGGTGGCTGCCCCTCCCCGAGTTGGTGTACACCGTGCCGAGCGTCCCAGCGGCGCCTCTGACCTTGGCCTCGGAGGCCTGTGACTTGCTCCTAGAGTGCTGGAAGTCCATTGAGCGCAACTTCCTCCATTCGGGGCTGTCCACAGGGGGGAGACTGTGCTCCTCCGTGTTCTTGTGGGCCCCGTTGAATCTCCTGATTGCCTCATTGACGAAGTCGGCGGGGTCTATGTTGGTCAGCCCGGCCTCCCTCAGCCTCCTCCCGACCTTGTGGATGACGCCGTCGATGCCGTGCCTGTGCTCGACGCCATGCTCGTCTGTGAACACGGCCTCCCCGAACTCGCCGGGACCGAACTCCCCCTGCGGCATCCCCAACTCGCCGTAATGCGAGAAGAGGGGTCTGTCGAAGCCGTTCCTGTTCAGCGGGTTCTCCTCCGAGTGAAAGAACTCGGGCGGGGGATTGCCGTAGTAGAAGGCCTCCCCCGTCACAGGGTGGACACCGTGATTGCCATCACCCTTGAGAATGCTGAAGCCCTTCTTGAGAATGAGCCTCATGCCGTTCGACCGCCCCTTCCAACGTCGTTGCCGATGGTATGAGCGCCGAAGTGTCGTGGGTCGTTCTTTGCATCCTCAGTAGCCCCCGAGGGACGTGTAGTCTGCTTGGGACCGTTGGACGGGTGGTTGGGAAGCATGGTGCCACCGCCTGATGTGTCTGCGTCGCCCTTGCCCTTCCTCTTGCGCTCCTTCTGACGTAGGAGCCTCTTGCTCTCGGATAGCATGTGGCGGAGTTGCTGCACTGTGAACCAGTCCATCCTCTTCTGGAGGTCGGAGCCGGAGTGCAGGTCCTCGCTCGCCATGATTGGCATGGGTGGTGGAGGAGCAGAGGCTCCCATCCCCATGCCTGTTGTGCCTCCGCTCATGTTCAGATGTGGTGCGCCGGCGATGACCGGCGGGTTGATTGGTGGTGCCCTCATGGGCTTCAGTCTGGGCCTAGGCGCACCTCTGGTGGAGTATCCGCTGATTTGCGGTATGGATGGTGATGCCGGTGTTCGGACCTGACCCTGCTGGACCCTGACCTGCTGCCTGCCTATCTGCTGCATGTACTTCCTCGGGTCCTCCAGCCTGAGAGGCTGCTTCGTCTTGATTCCCCTGTGCTCCATCTCGACCGCGAGGTGGGCCCTCCCGAGACCGGTCCTCTTGGTCTTGCCGCCCAGCGCCCTCGACTTGAACTTGGCACGACGGCTAGTCGCGCTCTTGGGGTCGTATCCCCCGACAGGCCTCTTGAACTCTCCAGTGCTGGGCTTGAATTTCTTCTGAGCCTCCTTCTTGCGTCTCTTGGCCCTGTCTTTCGCCTTGGACTTGAGGATTTCAGACCAAGCATCGTCCATCGCCTCACCCATGGCGACCATCTCACCGCGTGCGGCTCCCGGTCCCTTGGCGCCTCCGGCGAGGCTGGATAGGAAGCCGAAGTTCCCGGCAGCGCCTGTCTGAGCGTGAATCTCCCTGTCGGCGTCGACCTTCTTCGAGTCGTCGATGCCGTCCTCGTCGCTGTCGAACTCACGGAGCATGGATGGTCTCACCTTGATGTGCTTTCGTGAGCGTTCCTTCTTGGCCTGCTTCTCACGGGCATTCTGCTTCTTCTCCTTCTCCTGTTCCTCGTACTTCGGGTCACCGGGATTGTAGTTGCCGTCACCGTCGTTGTTGCGGAACATCGTCGATGATTCAGAGCGCGGGTTGTAGATTCGGGTGTCCGAAGTGCGTCCCATCATCCCCTCTGTCATTCCGATTCCCCCATGTGATACTTCGACGAGCGTGTTAGCGCACGGGCCACCCGTTCATAGAACTGTTTGACCGTGGGTGGTTCCGTGAAGCAATCCCCCATGCCGTAGAACTCCTGCTCTATGAGAGGTAGAATCTCCCTCATCTCCTTCCTGATGGGGAATATAATCTCAGGCTCGTCACACTCGCACATGGTTCTCAGATTACCGACCAAGGTGGGTATCTTGGTGCCGAACTCGAGCACGTGCAGACCGCTGTCGCCCAAGTAGAAGTTGAATCTCTCGAAAAGCAGAGCCACGTAGTCTAGGAAGAGGGGTAGTTCCTTCTCGCTGATTATACCGGTGTGGTTTGATTTGACGAGCGAGTGACCGGGATGCGACTGCTGCAGTAGGTCCTGAATCTGGATGTACTGCTGCACGTCCCTCACAGGTCACCACCGGCCTGCTCTATGAGTTGAGCGCGTATCCTGCTCCAAGTCTCAGGCGACTCCTTCGACATCTCCAACTTCAGCACGTTGATTGTCTGATTGACAGTGGTCTCGTTGCTGTCGGAGCCCCAGTCGTTGTTGAGTTTGAGCATGTCCTTGAGGGACTCCCTGACCTCCTTGTGCAGTGACACCGCGTCTCTCACGAAGCCGTCCTCATGGACTGAGCCCTCGGAGAGCAGTTCGCTCAGTTTGTCATTGAGCCTCTCGACGTTGCCTCTGAGTATGTCGAGTTCCTTGCCCACGGTGAGTGCGACCTCCACGGCAGCCGTTCTCTGGACGAGCGGCTGGAAGTGGTGCTTCATGTGGTGATACACAGTTGACTCGGATACTTCCAACTCAGAAGCAATCTGTTCACTTTCACTACCATCCTGAAAGTAACGGGACTCGAACTCCGCTCGGTGCGGATGAGAGCATATCTTGCATGAGGGATTGGCTGCCATGTGGTACTCCCCCATGTGATTCCTGTAGTGCCTGTCCGCTGTGTTGGCTCTCCAGCCCATGTCCTTGTCCATCTGCTTGGCGGTCATGTCGCCGGACATCAGCATCTCCTCGAGTTCATCCCTCTGCTCGCTCTGGCAGAAGGCGCAGGAGCGTTTTGTGATGCGTGCGCCCCCCTCCATCAGAGGTACTTAAGGCAGCACGAAACATGAATGTTTCTTATCACATGCGCGATATACGAGCGTAAACCGCTGATAGGAATATCATCGAGCCGAAGAGTCCAACGAGGTAGAAAGTGGCCTCGTTGGTGGATAACTCGTTAGCCCTGAAAACGAGCACTCCGAGCATGAGAAGGACTAGGCTGATGAGTTGGACCATGACCATGTCGACGACCACGCTTCTCTTAGGCGACCATAGGTCTAGACCCATTGCTGCGAACTGGGATGGTATAGGCATTCCACTCATCATATCATCTTCCTCCTGTCAGTAGATTCCGTGTGAAGGAGCCTATTCCGGTTCCTACGTTCTCTATGATATTGGGGTTGGCCATAGCAGCATTGAGAGCCCCGGCCATCATGCTCTGATTGGCCATGGCGAGAACCTGCTGCCTCTGCATCTCGGCATTCTGTATCGCTTGATTGGATGAGTTCTGCATATTGGACAACTGAGCCATCACATTCTCGACGGATAGAGTCTGCAGGTCTTGAGGGAGGGATGTCACATCTAGTGTCATAGAACCGTCATCTTCGTCTATAGCGAATGTGGCGTTCTTGAGTATGTTGAGGACTGACATGCTGATGATGCTGGAGAGCATCTCCATCATGGCCGGCATCTGCGGGCTGACGATGAACTTGTCAATGGGTATGAGGGTCTTCAGCATGGAATCCAGAATCTCGGTCTCCGATGGGGGTGCTACCGGCTGACCGTAATACTGGTTGTACTGGTCGCCGTATCCGGCCCCTGCGAACATGCTTCCCATGAGAGTCTGCGCAGGCTGCTGTGCACCCATGCCCATTCCCATGTTCTGCTGGGGCATCATTCCCGTCGGTGCTCCGGTCTGAGAGAGGTTCAAGGTGGTGCTGGGTAATTGCTGCTGTGGTTGATTGTTTCCGAAGCCGAACATCATTGCTCACCTACCGGTTGTTGCACGATGGGGGGTTGTTGATTAATTATCTGCTGGAAAGCAGGTGTCGGCTGCTGCATCTTGGCCAACTCGTCTTGGAATATTCTCAGGTCGAAAGTAACTGTGGTTATGTCGTTCAATCCCGTCATCGGATTGGTGTAGTGATTGATGTTGATGCCCTTGGTGACTCTGGAGTCCCTCTCGAGCAACTCGAAGAAGGGCTCGTACTTGGCGAGCATCTCAGGAACCGGTATCTCGTCCTTCTTCATCGTGGAGACTGGAACCGTCACTATCGATACGCCTCTCCTGACCTTGTCCTTGAATCTCGATGGCTGCATCTCGTTCTCCCTCTCCTGCTCGGCCTCCCACTTGCACAGCAGGTGGTACAGGTGCAGATGCTCTGGGCAGTAGGTGCCTCTCATCTTCCTGCCGCTCGTGACGTTGTCCATGGCGAGGAATGCGGATGGCTCTCCTGTCACTGGATTCTGCCAGTACATCTCCCATAGGCTGCGACCCGTTTCCTCGTCGCATATCTTGGCGTAGAGGTTGTCATGCTGTATGAGTTCGGAGCAGTTGCACCCATCGACCACGCATATGTTGGTCTGCTTGTTGTACAGGTACTTCGAGCCCCATAGCCTCGCTGGGCTGAACAGCCTTCTCTTCGCTGGGCGAAGTAGTTTGTAGGCCTGTCTGATATCCCTCCTACGGGCCTTCCTAGGGTCAGCGTGAGTGCTGGGATAGAAGTTCACCTTGGGAACCTCTAGGTTCTTCTGCTCTGCCATCTGCTGCATCTGCTGCTGCGCGGCAGCCTGCTCCATGAGAGCGGCCCTGCTGAGTTGTGGATTGCCCTGAGCGGCCAGTGCCATGAGGTGAGCCTCGTTGACGACACCGAGTGACTGCTGAGGGTTGTGAGCCATGGGATTCGGAATACCGCCCATCACGCCTGACCACCCTCCTTGACTGGGAGGACCTTGATGTACATTGAACTTCCGTCTGTGTCGAGCCTCCAACTCAGACGGTCGCCAGCAGCGAGTGAGAACTGCTCCACCAACCACATGGGAACCGTGGTTCTGAGGCTGTTGGAACCACCACCGGTGGAGACCAGAGCAGTATCCCCATTGGTCTTGGCCATGTGAGTCGCATCCGTTGTTCATTCAAAAGGCTATTGATGGGGTCAATCATGAGGTCAGCAAATCAAGCATGCTTATTTCCACGTTCCAGCCTATGCGCGTGGCCATGAAGGAGCGCTTGCTTCTGATGTTCGACTTCTGCAATCTGATGAGGTCATCACGAAATGGGTCGAACACCTTGTGCTCGCCTATCCTCCCCTGCTGCCACAGGAGAGCAGCCTTGTCATCGAAGAAGCGGTCCGCCTTGTTTGCGACGAGCATGACCACCTTCGGTGAGTACTTCTTACCCTTCCATCTGCTCCTGAGTGTCCTGTAACGATAATTCCTGCCTACGAGTACGTCGACGAGGTACTTGAATCCGGCAACCTGCTCCATGCCCTCGGCCCCTCCTCTGAATGCCCTGTCATCGAACATGTACACCACAGCCTCCACCTGCCTCGCAACCATGTCGTCCACCCACAGGTTCCAGAATCTCTCCTGACCTCCCATGTCGGTGGAGTTGACGACACGCTTCTCGCCCTTCCAACTTATCCTCTTCTTGGAGGCTCTAGGAAGCAGGTACCTGTTGAGTATGCGGAAATGCTCCGTCCTCTCGGACTCAGGTATCTCCTCCATCTCGCCGGGAGTGGTCATGTAGCGGTCCAGAGTGGTCTTGCCGACCATGCTGGTGCCATAGACACCAACGCTTCTGGGCTTCCATGCGTTGTAGAGATGCTGGCCCCACAATGCTGCGCCTACCAGAACGCTGCCAGTCGCCGACATCCGTAATCAACTCACCAGACCGAGAAGCCACTGACCGGCCTCCTCGACCTTGGAGGCTGCCCAGTCACCCGTGAGTTCCCACACGCCGATACTCGTGTAGTACTCCAGAGCGCTGGTGCCGAGCACGCCGATTGTGAAGGCTATGACAGTGCGGACCCATCCTATGCCCCATTCATACACGTTGTCGACCGTGTTGGCGAGGTGCATCGCACGAAGCGTTTCCTCGACTGAGTCGTCTTTCGGGGTCTTGAAGATGCGTCCCATCACTCATCACCACGGGCCTTCTTGTATCTAAGGTCCGGGGTTCCATCCTTCTTGAGGCGCATGCTTGACTCGTTGGCGCCTAGATTGAGGGAGGGTGTGATTGAGGCCTCGTGAACGGGGGTGCCCGGATTGAATGTGCTGTGCATGTCCGAGCCTAGATTCAGCCCGTCTCTCGCTGAGCCTGTGGGGCTGAATCCGCTCGGCACCTTGCCGGGGTTCTGCTCCATCCACCTGAGTTCCTTCTCAAGTTCGGCCTCAGCCTTGCGCAGTTCCATCTCCGACCTCCTCTGGTCGAAGGTGACCTGCATGTTGCGGAACCTAGACTGCTGGGTCCTCTGCATCTCGTTGATGCGTGCCCTCTCCTGCAGGTTCCTCTCGAAGAACATCTTGAACATGTAGTAGGCGAGGCCCTGCACCGCGAAGGCACCCATCCCGTAGTTCAGCCCGTTCATCCAGACATCGTCGTTCACTAGCCATAGTTTAGAGTCGAAGATGGCGACTGCCACTCCGATGAGTGCCGACTGGCTCAAAATGAGTCCCATGAGCCTTATTTCGGCGTCGTTGTTGTCTTGAGACATAGTATGACCCCTGTTGAGGCCAACAGTGAGGTCAACATAAAGGTATGGTGAGAATCTGTCCAACTGTCCGATGTATAGTCTATACATTTAGATATATACTTACTTGTAGAGTATATCGTACAGATGAATAATCGGACTAATCGGAATCATCCTAGTAGGTATCCCATTTGAAGTCGGCTGGCATCTGAGTCAGGTACTCGGGTCTCACGCCATCTGGGTAGAAGCCCTCCTCCATCCATTCCTCGGTTCCCGATGTCACAGTGGGTGTGTCTTCGTTTAGGTAACCCTCTCTGATGCCCAGTACCATCGGTTTGGTCTTCACCCCACCAAAATTAGGCTGGTTGGCTGCCTTGTAATTAGCATATTTCCTCGCAACCTCGTAGTCGTCACTGACATAGGCACCATGACCAGCCACGCCTCGCTTCGGTCTGATGCCGGCATGGTCAGCCATAATCATCTGCGCTACCGGCTGGGTCGTGCCATGGAAGTGCATGACGTGTGAGCCGTACGGGCTTGGTAGGTCTGGGTGGAACTCACCGAGCGTGGTCTGCCTCTTGAGGAGGGTCCACGCTTGGTCGAAGGGGTTCATTAAATCACCCTCAAAGTACCTCGGCCCTTGAAGTGCCTCGCCCTGTTCGCATGCTCGGGCTCGAGCGTCAACTTACCACCCTGCGTGTGGCTGACGTCCATATGGTCATCAGTGCCGTAAATGCCCCTCTTTCGTCTCTCAGCGTGTAGTTCGCGCTGGTACTTGCGCCGCTCGGGCGTCTTCTCGTACTGCTTGTCGTACTCCAACTTGCGCCTTATCGCCTCGGGCGACTTTCGCTCCTTGAGCATTTGGAAGGCGATGTCCATCGGCTCGCCGGTTCGCATTCTATCCCAATCCAAGTTCTCGTACATGGACTCCGGGTCGTCCTGACCGACTGCCTGTGCCTCTTTCATGCGCTGCTCCTCCTCTTGCTTTCTCCTCTGCTCCTCTTGATATGAACGTTGCATTTCACTTATTCTTTCTTGATATCTCTGTCTCGCTTCCTGATTCTCTTGGAGGATTCTCGCTTTCTCTTCTCTTCTCCTCGCTTCGTCCTCCTTCCTCTCTAGTGCGTATTTGGACTTGTCCTCCTCACTGAGGCCGCTGTCATCGAAGGCCCTCTTCACCTTCTTCTTCTTGGGTATGCGGGGTGTCACGAGCGGACCAGCAGCCCCGAAGCGACGCCAGTAGGCCGGGTCGGAAATCTCCCTCTTCGCCTTGAGTAGTTGGAAAGAGATACCCATCGGCTCCTCGGACTTCAACTGGGTGTATCCCATACCCTCCGGCGTCCCTCCCACGTCATCACCGCTCGCGTCTGAGTGGGTGAAGACCCTGTCCACTCTCAATGCTTTGGGCGTCCAAGGCTGCTGCATGTCCCCTCTCCATTCATCCCTGCGCAGCATGGTGGTCTCCAATTTCGCTGTGCCGGGGTAGTCAGGGTGCTCGCGTACTATGCCCACTATAGTATTCCCATTCGAGAGGGGCCTTCCCCTGATGTCCACGCCATCCGGGTTCCTGTCCCTGTCGAGTATGTGGGTCCTGATTGCCACGTTGGAAGGGGCTCCGGGGAGGAACCTACCGTTGTTCCCGACAATGCCCTTGTCCCTCAGAACCTCTGCGATGCGCTGCTTGACCGCGTTGGACTCCTCCTTCGAGTGGAATCTCCTCCCGTCCTCAAGCCTATGCCCAGCATGCCCCCTCCAGAAATCACGCTGGAACTGGATGCCTGCCACTGGGGGATGGGGCGGCCTGCGTCTGGAGACCCTGTATTTGAGGACGAGCCAAGCGACATTCATCAGGTCGCTCAAATCACCACATCACTAACGGCTTCTCTCTGACATCATCTGCGTGAGTTGCTGATACATGCTGTTGGCCATCGCCTGCAGTTCCATCTTCCTCTGAGGGTCCTGCTCCGCCTGCGCGGCGGCGTCCAACTCGTGCACTCTCTGCCTCGCTGCCTGCAGGTCCATCATACTGGAGGTCTCTGAAGCAACGCCCATCTGGTTGTAGTTCTTGAGGAGGGACCAAGCCATGTCGAACGGCACATCGGAGCGCTGAACCATGTCTGCGCCCTGTGGCTGAAGTGACATAACATTTTTCCTTCTCTCCTCCTCCATCCGCTTCGCTTTGATTCTCTCTGCCATCAGTCTCTCCGTGCTCAAGGCGTTCGCAGGGTCGTAGTACTCCCTGTTCCCTTCGGTTCCTCCGTAAATGCCGCTGGTTCTGGTGAAGGGAAGGTTGTGCTGTCTCGCTATTTGGGCGAGGGTGGTAGGCTCGTCACGACCGAAGCCGCGAACCGCGAGTTCCTTCTTCTTCTCGTCCTTGTCAGGCTTGGCCGTGTCCATGGGCGACTTTGGTGACGGCTTACCGACGGCGATGACGAGTGTCATGCCCTTCTTGCCCTTCATTGGCTCGCCTCCTGCATCCTTCTGACCAGTGCCAGCAACTCTTCCCTGCTCATCTCATCGTAATCAGGTTCTTCGTCTTCGGGCAACTGGTCCAAGAACCGCTCAAGTCCCAATCGTTCGTTGGCTAAGGCGAGTCTTCTCTGCTCAGGCGTCATCTCCGCCTGCTGCTGGGGGTCGTCGGGGTAACCCCGGTCAGTCTGGTCGTAGAATGCCTTCTCCAGTGATTCCCATGCCATCTCGAATATATCAGTCATCTCGCTCTTGCCACCCTTACTAATCCTGTCTGCCTTCTCATCTTCGGACGTACGTTTCCACGACCGACTTGCCTGTTGTACTTGGCCTTCGTCTTGCGAGTCTTGACTTTGCGAGCCTGTCGCTGAACTTTGGCCTGTGCGACCTTCTTAGGCCTTTGAGAGATGTACGAGTCTTTCTTATAGCCGAATTGACCTTTGATAAGGTCAAAGAAGACGTCAAAGGATTCCGCAATGGTGACTCACCTGCACCGCCATATGAACCAGCAGCATTTTACAGTTCCGATGAAACGGCGTGTCGTGGCGGAACCTGCGGGCCAATTTAATCGGTTATCTGACATAGGTGTTGTTCAAGGCTCTCACACCGCAGGTCCCGTCACGCTCAGCAAGCAGGACCACGAGCGTGCCATGGATGCCGCTTTCAGCGTGCTGCAAGCCGATGACGACATCGACAAGGCTATTCCAGTTCTCGGTGCTCTCGGTGCTCTCGCTGCAGGCGCAGGCCGTCTGGCAATGGGCGCGGGTCGCGCTGTGCTGGGCAGCAAGATGGGTCGGATGGGTCTTGCTGGCTACACAGGAGCCAAGGTGGCGGGCGCTGGTAAGGAGTCGACTGACGCAGGCACGGCACCAGCACCCCAGACAGGCAATCCCGCGCAGCAGGGAGCAGGCAACTCGGCGTTCGACAAACTGAAAGAGCAGCAACAGGAGCAGGCGATGGTGGAGCAGCAGCAACAGCAGCAGATGAGCCAGAACCTACGCGCCAGTGCGAATCCAGCGTCTACGAATACCACTCAGTTTTCCTGATATGAATCGCGTCAGCCGCTCTGTCAGCGGCGTGTCGGTTATCGACTCGGCATAGAGACGGGCGGCCTCGAGCCTCGACCTGTTTATCTCCTGCTCTATCGGTATGCCGTAGAACTCGGCCCAGTCGACGACGTACTCCGTCGGC
>TARA_R110002012_G_scaffold198545_2_pt1 | contig 10954 bp, 4 predicted proteins | sample TARA_R110002012 | Tara Oceans TARA_R110002012 (sample SAMEA4396515) | marine metagenome | biome: Westerlies Biome; feature: [DCM] deep chlorophyll maximum layer (ENVO:01000326); material: water (ENVO:00002006), including particulate matter (ENVO:01000060) such as... | depth 40 m
TATATGCAGACCCCAGAGATTATGAGTTAGCTAGAGTAACAGGATCAGACCCATCTATGAGTAATCCAAGCACTGTGTTTGGAGTAAGAAGGGGAGAACCTGCTAAATACAAAATAGACAAATCATTTTTTGATTCTGATGAATACAAAGGATTAGACCCTAATAGAGCAGGCACAGCAGCATTTACCTACTCCCCTTATTTTGGAACAGCAGGGTCAGGAACAATAGGTGATGTAGATCAAGCTTACCGAGCCTACGCAAAAAGAATAGGATTTAACCCTGATGCAGATTATTCTGCACCATTAAAATACGAACAAGTAGCAGAACCTGCAAGACCACCAAGTACAGGAAATGAAAATATGGCAGAAACTGAAGAAAAATTAAAAGGTAAAACTGGAGAAGAACTACGTAAAAGTGTTATTTCTAAGGAAGCAGAACTATCCGATAAAACTTCTCTATCGCCAAGTGAAAAAATAGTTTTAGAAAAACAGCAAGTAAGATCAGGAGAATTGATGAATCCTCTTGCTTACGATGTAAGACAAACTACTGCCAAAGCTCCTGACGAAATTGATGTTTCTAAATTTAAACAAGACCAGCCAACTAAAACAACATCTCCTACCTACAACGCATCGACAGTAGGTGATATAGGAAAAATGGGTGCAGTATCTGGGGATGTGTCTACTGAAGCCACTATGACTGCGGCACAAGGCACAGCATCTGCTGATTCTTTAGCTACAGCAGCCACTGAACAGTTGGATGCAAAAGCTACGGTATCGTACCAAATGGCTGAATTATTTAAAGGCATTGAATCAGGTACAGAGCTACCTGCTTGGGCTGCTCCATCTGTACGCAAGGTATCAGCTATAATGGCACAAAGAGGATTAGGTTCTTCTAGCATGGCTTCAGCAGCAATGATACAGGCTATCTATGAATCAGGAGTTCCTATAGCAGTTGCAGATGCAAATAAATACGCAACCATTCAACTACAGAACTTAAATAATAAACAACAAGCGGCAATACAAAATGCTACAGTAGTAGCTACTATGGACACAGCTAACTTAAATAACAGACAAATGGCGGCTGTGAATAACGCAAAAAGTTTTTTATCTATGGATATGCAAAACTTAAACAACGAGCAACAAAAAGCTACCATCGACTTTCAACAGAGAGTTAGTGGTATGTTTACTGATGCAGCTCAATCAAATGCGGCAAAACAATTTAACGCTAAGACACAAGGCGAAATTGATCAATTTTTTGCAGAGCTAGGTGTCTCTGTAGAAAACACAGCATTAAATAGAAATGCTGCTCTTGAGCAATACAATGTATCTCAAGCAACTGCAGTAGAGCAATTCAACGCACAAATGGTGTCGCAAAGAGAACAATTTAATTCTAACAACAGAAAACAAATAGACGCATCTAACGCACAGTGGAGAAGAACAATTAACACTGCAGAAACTGCGGCTATAAATGAAGAAAACAGAACAAACTTACAAACACTATTGAACATGTCTAACCAAGCACAAAATAATCTGTGGCAATTGTACAGAGATCAAGCAGGTTGGGCGATGAGTACAAGCGAAAACAACTTAGACAGGGCCCATAATGCGGCTATGCAAGCTGCGGCTATATCTGAAAGAGCCGACATGTACGATGATAAGTTTGATGACTTTTTAATTATAAAAACTATAGACAATATATTCGGATAGGAGTATAATAATATGAGTTTATTCGGTAGCTCTATGATGAATCTACTAGTAGGTTCTGCAGTAAGTAAAGGAGCATCCCTAGTAGGGGATTATTTTAAAGAAAACATATACTCTGGCAGTTTTTTAGAAACAGCCTATAAAGAATACATTGATCCCTATAATCCTTTCGGCACTGCTGATGAAGTAAGAGATGCAAGTGGTAGGGTCGTACAGAAAGCTGTTGCAACAGGAGCTTCACAATTACTCGCACAAGGACTAGGTGTTGATCCATCTTCAGGAAGAAACATGCCTAATATAAGTGTGCCTGAAGGTGATACATTTAGTTCAAGAAACAAAAATTTTAGTGCAGGAAACTACGGTGGCTACCCTCAAGGCAACTCAAAGATATTAGAAAATGCCTTTAGAGACCCAGCGATAAGACAATTTGCATTTGATTATAGGCAGTCAAAGATGCCAAATATAAACGTGGTTAGTCCTACTGTAACTATGGGTAGCTCAAAAATCGGGGGTCTTGACAAAGGGTATATAAGGAGTGTGAAATCGTAGCATGGCATTTGACAAACTAAAAGCATTATCTGCTCCTCCCGGACATTCATTTACAGATGAACCCGGAAAGTGGGCATGGGAGCAAGCTCCAAGATTTAGCGACCCAAATCAAGCAATAGATTTTATTGTACAAAAATTTAAAACTGGACAGAGTGAAGACGACATGTTGAAGCTCATGGCTGCAGGCATAACTATAGAAGAATTAGTAGGTCAGGTATCATTCAAAGGTTTTATGCAAGGTGCATTTAATCCAGATGTAGCTGAACTTATTAAACCTGCAATAGCAATGTACCTTATGAAATTAGGAATTGACAACGGATTTACTCCTACAATGTTTATACCTGATGATTCTGAAGAGGGTGAAGTTGACGATGGCAAGTTCTTTTCTATTCTTAAAGAACGTAACCCAGAAGTGTTTAACGATATGAATGAAAGATTAAATAAAGCAACGAGACTACAAGAAGAGTTTGCTATAGAGGAAAACATACAAAACATGGAACAGATGAATGATCAAGGGGAAGGAACTTTTATAAATGAAGAGCAACCTCAACAAGAGGAGATTGTGTAATGGGATTAAATTTACCTTTATTAGCATTGTATACCTTATCTGTAGGTTCTAAAAGAAAACGAGAAGAGGATCAAGCAAGAGCAAAAGCAAAAGCAGATAGCAAAGTAACGAATTGGGCAATAGGACCTAAGGGGGTAAGAGCTTTAGGTGACAATGATGAATTTAAAGAAGGAGAATCTGCTTATGGTTTTTCAATAGGTAATTCTAAAACTATAAACCAATTACCAAAAGAAGAAAAAAAGTTTTTAGATTTATTTGAAAACCCTGCAAATCCTGAAGGTCCTTTAATATCCAGATTAGATTTTCAAAATTTAAATAAAAATACAGAAGGTATGGATCAGACGCAAAAATATAAATTAGGTAAAATTGTGGGTCAAAGAAATCCGACAGATAATACATTTACGCTTCTTCCCGGCTATGAAAGATTTAAAAAACCTGTAGACGTAAAAAAGACTTTTCAACAAGAAGGTAAAAAAGTAAATAACGTTTTTATACCTAAAAAACCTGAAGACAAATGGGTTGCAACTCACGCAAGAGAAGTTATTGAATCAGCAACTGAAACTAAAGAGGGCAAACCTTACGAGTTAGATGGTAATAAACAAGAAATTGAACTGCAACAAGACGGGTTTTTAGATTCTAACAATAGATTTGTTCCCATTGAATCGGGTGATTCTACTACAAAAGCCACTCACAGTAGAGCAATTAAAAAAAGAGGAGAAACAATTACATTTGCAGGTATTCCTGAGTTTAAAAAAGTAACACAAGAAGCACAGGAACTAGTTGGATTCTATGATAAAGATGACAACGAAGTTACTTTTGAAAGTGGAAACGCAATAAAATCTTTTAAGTACAAAGGTAGAAACGAAGATAATAAGCCAAATATAACAGAAGCACCCAAAGCTCTTGTCTCTGATAAAGATAATGATGTTGTTGTAAGTTTGGATAAAGATAGAAAACCAACTACTGATCCTGACAAAGAAGTATACACACAAAAATTTAGGTTTAACAAAGAAAATCCAAAAGGAGTGCCGATTGAAGAACCTAAGTTACTAGAAAAACCTGAGAAAAAGAAAGTACCAACACAAGATTTTAGAGTTGAAATAAAAAATCCTAGTGGACAAATTGTGTCTGGACTAGCATCAGAGTTAGGTATAACAAAAAATGAAGCATTACAAAGGCATGGGGTTGACGTACTTATAACTAGTAGCATTACAACAGATGAAAATGGAATTATAGATGAGAAATCTTATGGAAATAAAAAAACATCTGATAGCTCTAATTCAGCAAAAGCTGGAGATACCTACGGTTCTCTTACCTTAAAGACAACTGAAACTGATCAAAGCACATTTCGTAAAAAAAATGTAATGATATCAATGAACAGAAAACTTTCTGGACAACAAAATTTAATAGAATTTAATAAAACATTACTTGAAGATGAGAGCTATGTACAACAAATAAATTCTAATCCTGTTTTATACCAAAAAGCTATGTCAAACATTGTATCCGAAGTTAGTCGTTATTTTAATGATGGTAAAACAGGGATGAATGGCGTAACTGTATTTAAAAATCTACCAAAAAATCCACAAGATGCTATCCGAACAATTAAAAAATTTGTAAGTGCTGATGGTTTAGCTAAAATAAAAAACTTTGATAACATCGTTTTAAATGCAGCGGGCATGTTAGGAGATGAAGCAGCAAAAGAACTAATGGCAAGCACACCCTTAAATCAGGGCGAAGACGTTCTTATAGTAAAAGGTAAAACTACAGACGGTGGAACTGCTATGGTAGGAGTGAATTACCCTAGTGATTTTAAAGATATAGTTACAAAGAAACTACCTCAATATGTGAAGTCCAGCGATGCTGATCAAATAACAGCTACTATTGCAAGTTTAATAAAGACAAAGAAAAATCCTGATGGCACAGATATGTTCGTTGAAAATGCTGAAGGTAAAAAAGTTCGTGTCCTTGATGATGAGCAAGGATTACTTACATTTGTAAAAGATTTAGATAGTCGAGCTATGATAGGTAAGAAAGTAAATATAAATGGGGTAGAAAGAAATGCTACTTTACTAGATGGATTTTTTAGTATTCTGCATCCTTATCCTAGCCAAGCACCTGCAGGTAGCATTACAGGAGATGATAGAAAGTATATATTAAATGCTTTTAATGCTCTTGCGGCAAACGATTTTACTGAAGCACGAAAATTAATAATGGGATTTACTGATGTAAATCAGGACATGGTTGATAGAACTATTGAACAACTGCATGGGGGAGATACAGGCAACATAAAAGTTAGGCAGGAAATTCAAGGTAAAGCAACATCTGCTTTCAATGCTATTATAACTATAGATTCTATGGAAGATACATACCAAGTAAACGGAAAAAATATTAATATAAACACTCAACAGGGTGAACTTATTGTAAAACTTTCAGGTATGAAAGAAACAGCCATGAGAGCTTATAGGTTTTTCAAAGGCGAAAAGGCTATGGATATTGTAGCAAGTAGCGTTGAAGATATTAATAATGCACTTATTGATCAAGACGATGTTTACGATTCTATAAACTCAAATGATCCTGCAGAGAGAGAAGCTAAAGCAAAGAACAAAGCCGCCCTTGCTGAGATAAAAGAAATTATGAAAGGCAACTTGGGAAAAGGCACAGACTTTATGCAAAGAGCAGGCATAGGTAAACCTTCTGAGTTTGTAAAAAGTATGCCTAAAGCTATGCGTGATGCCTACTCGCAAGGTCAATTAGGAAAAGAAGTTATCAGAAAGTTAGCTATAAGACAGTACCACAAGTACATGTTGGCATATCAACTAGCTGCAGCAATTCAAGGTGGAACAGGTGGTAGAACTATATCTGACCAAGACGTTCAAAACATATTAAGTGCGTTAAACTTTGGTTTCTTTACTGAGCCAGAGTTAGAAAAAGCCACTTTGCAAGAAGCTAAAAAAATGATGACTTCTATCTATGAGTACAACAATGCTCTGTTAAACAAAGACACAAAGGTTCAATACTCTGCAATAAAAGCAAGAGAGTTACTGTTTGAAGGTAACAAAGCACCATACTTAGGCATAGGTAATTTAGGTAATTTAAGAGGGGTAAAAGCAAGAAGAGCTTTTATAACTAACAAACTATTAAATACTAAAAACACTAGTGGCAATATCAATGAGCCTAAAATAGATAAAGAAGAGACAGAACAAACTAAAAAGCTTATGGAAGCAATCAAAAACAATAAATAAGGATAGTTTATGGCTGAAGAAATAACAGAAGATACAGACAATATCGTACAGCCAAAAAGAGGGTATGATATTTTTGATGATACAGCAGGTGCAGCTAGAAAAGTAGCTGAGAAAGTAGGTGTAGTTAGACCTAAAGCTGTTACTGATGTTAAAAAAACATTCGTAAAAGATATTGTTCCGGGATCAGAAACTGTCTCTAAGAGAGAAGTGTTTGTGGACAAAGCTAAACTACAGCCTTATGTTAAGACCGAAAGCATATTTCAAAAAACAAATCCCGTAATGGTTGATATAGTTAACAATATGGTAGGATTTAGAACAAAGAATACTCAAGGCGATGGCTATTCTGAATTTCAAGAAGGTTCTACCTACGATGATAAAATTAAAACTATGAACTATACAGGTGCTTTACAGTACGCTTACAAAAAGAAAAGTGGAGCTATAGCATACGAAGATATTCCCTACGAAACTCAGATTGCAAATATTATAAAAGAACCTGAAGGTTACTCTCCCCCACCAATAGGACAGATAATTAATCCTTTGTTAAAAACTACTCCGTTTAAGACAGAAGATGAAAAAGGTCAAGGTAGATTTCCTGAGTGGATACCGTTTGTTGGTGGAGACAAGATAGGAGTAACTCTCGATAAAACATTCGGTACAGACTTTGATGAGACAGGATTTAACATTCATCTTGCTAAACAGTACAACAAGATATTAATTAAAGCAGGTCTTAACTCTAGACAAAGACTTGGTATAATAACTGAACGCATGGACAACAAGTTTAAAAATATAGAAAACATACTTGGTTATGCTAGAGGGGGTGTTAGATTTGGACTTGAAACAGGGGGGTATCTACTAGGGGAAAGTTACGAATTTTTAACAGACTCAACAGCAGGTATAACTGATTCAAAGAAACGAAACGATTACTACGATATTCTTATGGACAAACAAGCAAACATACTTCAAGACGGGTATGCTGCAATGGGGATTGAGATAGACATAGGAACAGCCGAACTTATAGCCACTATGTTTACTTCTACTCCTCAAAGGTTAGCTGCAGTTGGTGCTGAAATACTAATACCTAGTAAGGTAGCAACAAAGATAGTAACTCAATTAGGCAAAAGAGAATTTAGAAAATACAAAAAGTACCTAGCAACAGAGAGACTTAAACCCGGAGGAGAGAACCTAACACCAGAAGAAGGGTTGCAAAAGTTTCAAGCTCTACGAAACAAGCAGATAGGCTTTGGTAAATTTACTGCTAACTTAGGAGATGCTCCTCTTGGTGTAGGTAAAGTCTATCAACGTATTGATTCTATATTAAATGGTGGCAGGTTAGTAAGAGGATTACAAATAGATGATGCAGGTAAAACTGTGTTTAAAAGACCTGAAGTAACATCTGCACTTGCTACAAGAAAGAATATACTTAAACAAAGAGATAACTTTGAAGAAGCATTACGTATCAAAGGCAAAAGAACTTTAGATGATGAAAAACAACTTGCATCTCTTAATGCTTCCCTAAATCAGTCAACTGAAAATTTACGTACCGTAGTTTTAGAATCTAACTTGCCACAATTCTTACGAGATGCTTCACAGGGCAACAAATATATGATCGTTGGATCAGCAGCATTTGGGCAACTAGCACAAGAAGGAGAGGGGGATTCTCGTCTCTTTGAAGCAATCGGTTTATTTTCAGGTATAGTATATCAAACAGGCTCTAACAACAGAATTATGTCTAACCTCTTAGATAAAGCATACAGTTTTACCAACGCAGGTAAAAAATCTCAAGACCTAGATATAGCAAAAGAACTTGCTAAACGAGTAAATACTTTTTCTCCTGACTTTAAAAAATCCTTAGAGACACGTATAAAATACATGGATGATTTACAGCAAGAATTAATCGCAGCAAACGTACCTAAAGAATTAGTTAAGATGAGTTTTGCAAAACTTTCAGGAATATCTATCTTACAGACTATTGAAGAAGGATCACGTTTAAATATATCTGAAAAAAGTTTAGCATCTTTTGGTCAAACAATAGAAGATTTGCAAAAAATACAAACTTTAAAAAGTAGTTTGTTAAATGAATTGTCTAGTGCTTCTTTAGATATATCAAATATACGCAGAGACAGTGATAGTACAGCTTTAATTAAGTTTCAAAACACAATAGATAAAGTTTACAACAATGGTGTAAGGCGTAATGAAAAAATATCTGAAACTATAGAACAACTAAAAGAAGCTCAAAAGAATGAGATAACTGATGCTATATACGGAACTACAGGCATACTAGACGATGGTGTTAGCAGTGCAGATGACATAAGCACTAAGCTTAACACTACCTACGGTTTGAATATAAACAAAGTTAACTGGGAGAATGAAGTAAATATATCTGCAGAGAATCAAACTATAAGTGATGCTGTAGATAAAGCACTTGCAGATAAAGCAAAGTCATTGAACAGACCTAAGTTGCTAAAAGAAGCTAAGACAAAACTAAACAAAAGTTTAAAGAAAGATGATAATCCTGTAGTAGAACACGATAACTTTGGTGATTTGTTTCTTACTTTCTCAGAAAATGTACGTAATAAAGCAAACGCAGAAGTTAGTGCAGAGTATAAAAAGTTAGATAGTTCTAGATTTGTAACTGAAGCAGGAGAACTTGTAGGTACTAATGCTAAAGTAGAAGGCATAGGTATTTTAGAAAAGTTTTTAGACATCACAGGTAAAACAAACGAGACAGATGTATTTAAAAACATTGCAGGTGCAAACATAGGCTCATCCAAAAGAGCTAATTTGTTTAAAGGATTAAATGATGCAGCAGGAATATCTGTACAAAAACATTTTGATACTGTAAATCAAGGTGGTCAATACGAAGACATAAATGAATTTATAGGTAGTGTTCTTGAAAACGCTGATCCATCTATGATAAAGTCGTACCTACCTAAAAACTTACAAGTTGTAGATGTTTTGAACCAGATGGCAAAAAGTAGAGGTAAAACAATAGACTCAATACCTTTATCCTTTGAACAATTAAAAGAGATGAAATCAGCTTTTTCTAATCTTAATTCAAAGTATAAGAGATTACAAGAATCAGGAACTAACACAGAAGCAGGTAACATAGCGTATCAGTACAGCCAATTGAAAAGTGAAGCTGACACAATGTTTACTCAATTTAAAGTAAACTTTGGGCAACCAAATGAACAGGCGATTGGAAATGTGTTTGTAGAGATAGGCAAAGAAAGAGTCGCTGTCAAGGATGTGTTAAGTAACGCAAATACTATGCACCAAACCTACATGAACAGATTCTTTGATAACAAATTAAATTGGAATAAATCATTTAAAGGAAGAAACAAAGTATCACCAAGTAGCACTAGACCTACAGGTATAACTTTAGATAACAATCCTAACGGTTGGTTTGATTTTGATAAAATTGCAGACATGAAAACTTCGGAGTTGCCTGAGTTTCAAAATAGTTTTTATGAGTTAGTAGGAACAAGGATAGATGGAAACTACACAATTGATCTTGGAACTCAAAATGGTAAAACTTTAAAGGCTCTTATGGAGTTAAAACTATCAGATTACATACTTGATGTTGCAAACAAAGGTCAGTTGAACAGTAAAGAATATATAACTAAAATGAGAAATATAGAAAAGGCATTTACTGTAGGTAGAGAAGACGGAAGACTTAGAAGTCTTATAGATGTTAACAAAATAGAGAAAGACCTATTCTCCTATAATCCAGCATCAGTTGGAGACAAGTTGTGGAAAAAAGGACAAGACTCTCTTGATACACGTATGACTAAATTAGCTAAAGAAAATGTAAAACCTGCTACAGAATATTTAGATCAAAGAAAACAAGTTGCTAGGGTTTTACAAACTCTAACATCAGAAAGCACATCCACAGTAAGTTTAGCTCAAAAGATGTTTGAGAACGGACCTCAACTAAACAGAGCAAAAGATGGATTGTTTACATTTTTTGGCGGCAAGGTATCGAGAGATAGAATAGATGATTTGGTTAGAGATGTATACCTAGAAGATTTAAATAAAAGTGTATTTAAAACTACTGGTAAAAACACATTAGACTACAAAGGCAACCTTATACCTGAAGTAACAATGGACATGGAAGCCTTAAAATCTATTACTGGATTTAATGATAAAACTAAAAGAGCTATGGTACAAAACCTTATAGGAGAAAAGAGATTAAAAACTTTTGATTCTATGATAAATTTTGTATCAGAACAAACAGAGATAGCAGAAAAAGCATCCAACGTAACAGGAGTTCCAAGACACTTTTCTGTGGAAAGTTATATTAGTAGATTCTACTCTATAAACAGAGGGGTTATATCTGCAAGGTATGTGGGAACAGAAGCTGTATTACAACAGTTTCGCATGAAAGGTCATAACATGTTTAAGGCTTTAATTGAGAACCCAGAAGCAGGTCAACTATTCTTAGAGATAGTAAAGACAGGTCAACCTCTGTCTAGACAAAAGGAAATACAATTTTTTAACGCAATGACTTTAGCTCTATCTAATCAAGATAAGATGCTTAACCGAGTTGCTCCCGAAAGAGAAGTTGATTTACCTGAAGGTTGGAAAATAAAATACAAAGAGTATGAATACGCTAACGATTTAACTTAAGGAGAACGAGTAATGAAAATGTATAACAACGGTCAACGCAAAGGCATGATGTACGGTGGTGGTGCTACCCCAAGAAAGCCAATGATGTACGGTGGCATGACTACTAAAAAAAAGAAAATGAACATGGGTGGACTTGCTGAACAGAACAGGAAAAAGAATACTGCTCAATCATCTGCAATGAATCCTATGGGGGGTATGACTGAACAGAAAAGATTTACTATGGGTATGCTTTCAGGTGGACAAGTAAAGTTGGACAAAAACAAAGA
>TARA_R110002012_G_scaffold8718_6_pt1 | contig 10937 bp, 8 predicted proteins | sample TARA_R110002012 | Tara Oceans TARA_R110002012 (sample SAMEA4396515) | marine metagenome | biome: Westerlies Biome; feature: [DCM] deep chlorophyll maximum layer (ENVO:01000326); material: water (ENVO:00002006), including particulate matter (ENVO:01000060) such as... | depth 40 m
GTCTTCACCAGCGGTATAGCGAATCCAGGCAGCCATACCTAGCGCTGTGCAGGGTGATGCCATTCCTTCACGGGCACGCTCTAGCGCCCCGCTCAGCCAGCGCTGAGGTAACTTCTGACTACCGTCCATGGCGATCTGCTGCAGGCGATGCCGTAAGCTGTCGTTGGCAAAGCGTGCCAGCAGCGCATCGGCATAGTCGGCTAAGTCAATAGTGTCGGGCATCACCAGGGTAGGCGCGGCCTCCTCAAGCATGTAACGACGCACCGTGGCGCGAAGCTCCGGGTGGTTAATACCGTCAAATACCGTCTCGATACCGGCTAACGCCCCCAGGTAGGCAAGCAGTGAATGGCTACCGTTGAGCATGCGTAGCTTCATGGTTTCAAACGGCGCCACATCGGCCACCATTTCAACACCTTCAGCTTCCCAAGCAGGACGTCCAGCGGGGAAATGATCTTCTACCACCCACTGGCTGAACGCTTCAGATATCACCGCATTCGGGTCAGCAGCGCCCAAGGCAGACAGGCGCTCAAAGTCGGCATCGGTCATGGCAGGCACAATGCGATCCACCATGCTGCAGGGGAACGCCACGTGCTCGGCAATCCAGCTAGCCAACGCAATGTCACGCTGCTCTGCCAGCTGTATTACCGCTTGGCGTGTGCGCTTGCCGTTATCCGGCATGTTGTCACAAGAGAGCACGGTAAACGGGGCAATGCCGGCCTGATGGCGCCGTGATAACGCCTCCACCAGTAGCCCCGGCGCGGTGCGCGGCTCGCTGGGTGAGGCGACGTCTCCGACTACCATAGGATCGTCGAGTCGTAGTTCGCCGCTGGCTGGGTTCAGAAAGTAACCTTTTTCGGTCACGGTCAAGGTCACGATACGCGTACTTGGCGCCGCCAGACGAGCTAGCAGCGCCTCCCTATCCCGCCCCCAGTTATCGGAAGCGTCGCGACCTGAAAAAAGGGTTTCTTGAATCACGCCTATTTCGCGCAGGGTAAGTGTTTTACTATCGGCATATTCCGCCACCTGGTAGCGGTAACCAGCCTTTTGCAGACTATCCACAAGATCGACGCTAGAGCGAAGATTGGCGCTGCACACGCCCCACTGTCCATCGCCACTACGTTGACGATAGCGCTCTAAATAGACGGCTTGATGGGCTCGATGAAAGGCGCCCAAACCCAAGTGAACGATGCCAATGTTGCCGCTTTGTGGCATTGCCTCGATACGTTGCACAGTCATACCTAATTACTCCCCATTAACAAATTGGGCAGCCACAGCGAGATGGCCGGTACGTAAGTCACCAGTAGCAATACCGCCAGGTTACAGAGCAAGAACGGAACAATCGCTTTGGCGACCGACAGCATGGGTAATTTACCAATGCCTGCCACCACAAACAGACATACCCCGACCGGGGGCGTGGTCAAACCAATCATCAAATTCAATACGGCAATGACGGCAAAATGGACCGGATCGACGCCTACACCAGTGGCAACCCCAACTAATGCAGGGAATAGAATGATCAGCGCGGCAATGGTTTCCATGAACGCGCCGACAAACAGCAGAATCAAGTTGAGAATCAGCAACACGATGAGCGGATTCTCGCTGATGGAAAGAATCAGCGTAGCGATCATCTGGGGGATCTGCTCGCTGGTGAGTATCCAGCCAAACAGGTTAGCCATGCCCACCATCAGCAGCAGGGCCGAGGAGGTCAAGACCGTGTCAGTCAAAATCGCCGGAAGCTTTTTCCAAGTCAGTCCCTTATACACATACATGCCCACTACCAAGGCATAAAGGCAGGCGACGATAGAGGCTTCGGTGGGCGTAAAGAAGCCACCAATAATGCCGTAGAGAATAATCACGGTCATCAACAACGCCCAAAACGCCGTTTTTGCTTCACGCAGTAACTGCAGGAAAGGAACGCGCTTCTCTTTAGGGTAGCCGCGACGAACGGCCAGGACATAGACCGTGATCATCATGGCAAGCCCCATCAGCAAACCGGGAACCGCGCCTGCCAGGAACATGCGTCCGACAGAAATACCGCTTAGAGAGCCCGCGATGATCATCGGCACGCTGGGGGGAATGATCGGCCCTACCGTCGATGAGGCAGCAGTGACCGCAGCGGCAAACGGCTTGTCGTAGCCCGAGCGTGCCATGCCGGGAATCATTACCGAGCCGATACTGGCTGAGTCGGCCACGGCGGTACCTGAAATACCGCCAAAGATCATTGACCCAGCCACATTGGCCAACCCAAGTCCGCCACGGATATGCCCGAGCAGAGCATTGGAAAAACGTACGATATACTCAGTGATATTACCCACATTCATCAGGTTGCCAGCCAGCACAAACCCCGGTATGCAGAGCAGCACAAACGTGTCGATCCCCGCATACATACGCTGCGGCACGATGGTCAGCGAAATGCCCTCCATGAGCAGATAAGACATTGACGCAATACCGAGCGCGAACGCGATGGGCATGCCCACCAACAGCAGGATCACGAAAACACTAAACAGAATGATAACTTCCATGCTTACGACTCCTGAAGGGAGGCTGAAGACCGACACATTGCGATCAGCCCCTCAACGCATCCCAACACGCTATAGACAAGCAGCAGCGCAAAGGTGATGACGGTTGAGAAGAAGATATACAGCATAGGGACACGTAGCGTGGGCGACGTTTGCCAAGTGCCGTTTTGCGCATATTGCCAAGCGTAAGGCAGCACCAAAAAAGCAAACACAGCGATCAACAGGCAAATTAACACCTGAAACGCCGCTCTCATGCGCAGCCCCAACTGGTGATGAAAAAGCTCAACGCTAATATTACGATGCTGGCGCAACACCACGCCGACGGATAATGCCACCATATAAATAAACAAGTAGCGTGAGAGTTCTTCGGTCCAGGCAATGGAAAACGGCAAGAATAGTCGCGAACACACCTGAAGCAATACCGTTACCGCAATGGCAATTAACGCCAACACCGCCAGGGTAAGAAAACAGGTATCCACCCAGCCAATCATGCGCCCAATGGGGCCTTGTAGCCGAGGCACCGCCGACATTGAATCCAGACTCTCTAACGCTTTGTTTTCGGGCGCTGTTTGATCCGAGTTCATAAACCTATCCTCAAGGACAAGCTGCTTTTGCAGATAGAAGATGGGCTGGCGCAATGCCAGCCCATCGTCACATTACCAACACATTTACAGGTCTTGGATAGCATCAAAGAGTTCACGCTGCTCAGGCGTCAACGCATCAATAACGGCAGGACGCGCCTTCTCAGCAAACGCATCAACATCAACCTCCACGAACTCCATACCACGTTCCTGAAGCGCCTCTACTAGACGAGCCTGGTCTTCTACAAATAGTTCAGACTCATAAGCTTGCATTGTCTTGGCGGCATCACGGACCACTTGCTGAAGCTCTTCAGGCATTGCTTCCAGTTGGTTGCGCCCTATCACGACATAAATCCAGCTACGTACATGGCCGGTCATGTTGACGTAATCCTGCACCTCATTGAAGCTGGCACTTTCAATCAAGCTGAGCGGGTTTTCCTGACCTTCCAGGGTATTTTGCTGAAGTGCGGTAAATACTTCGCTAAAAGCCATGGGCGTAGGACGTGCGCCCAGTGCTTGCCATGTGTCTACAAAAAGCGGCACGTTGGGGACACGAAGGCGTAGGCCATCAAGCTCATCCGGGTTACGGATGGGACGGTTAGAGGTCAACTCGCGAGGACCGCGCTCGAACCAGGCCAACGGGACCAGATTGGTACGCTCGGTGATCTGCGCTTCAATATCGGCACCGATCTCGCCACTGACCGCCGCGTGCAAATGCTCGGAGTCGCGGAACGCATAAGGCACCGCCATCATGGCCGCCTTGGGTGCCCAGTTCTGCAGGCTTTCACCCGTGATCGTCATATCCGCCGTGCCCAGTTGGATGCTGTTGATCACATCCATCTCATTACCCAACTGCTCACTGGGATAGAGGCGTACTTCGATTTGCCCGTCGGAGTTGGCTTCGACTTCTTCTTTAAATTTCTCCGCAGCCTGATGCCAAATATTTTGCTCGTTGGCCAAGTGGCCAAAGCGCAAGGTGTAGTCTGCCGCCATTAGTGAATGGCTGCCTAATATCGCGGCGCCGATCACCGCACTTGTTAAAAGTCGTTTGATCATTTTCTCTCTCCTGCACACTGATTTTGTAGGTTGTTAATTGCGCGTGGTGGCGTGTTTACCCTCATGCGCCGACGTTAATCAGCACCTTTCGGGCTTCTTCTGGTCGGTGATCAAGCATGTCGATGGCACTGGGCATCTCGCTTAGCGATAGCCGGTGGCTGACCAAGGCCAAGGGATCCAACTGGCCACTGGCCATGAGCTTGAGCACCTCCGGAAATTTGCGATTATTAAGACGCGAACCCACCAGGGTCAGCTCTTTCTTGATCACCTCTAACTGGACAAGATCACTAGGCTGCACGCTAAAACCCAGCAGACCGATACGACCCGCGGGCGACGCTAAACGCAGCATTTGCGGCAAAAGCGCTGGTATGCAGGCCGCATCAGCGATCAGTGGCACGCCCTCGCCCTGGGTCAAGGCAAGCACTTCCTTTTCTACATCTTGCTCATGACTATTGAAGACGTGCGTTGCGCCAAGCTCTTTCGCTACCGCTAGTCGCTCGTTAATCACGTCCGTGACGATCACATCGTTGATGCCCAGTGCGCGGGCCATCTGCAGGATGGTCATGCCAATCACGCCGGCACCCAGGATCATCAGCCGATCTCCTGGGTGTGGCTGCATACGGTCGAGGACGTTGGCGGCAATGGTATAGGGCTCTACAAGAGCAGCGGCGTCTAGCCCAATATGGTCAGGCAGGCGATGAACATTGGCCGCAGGAACGGCGACAAACTCTTCAAAGCCACCGTTTCTATGCACGCCAATGACTTCAAGTGAACTACATACGTTTGGACGTCCAATACGGCAGGGATAACACTCGCCACAGCTGATCACGGGATCCACACAGACGCGATCACCGACAGCAACGCTCTGGGCTTTCTCGCCCACTGCCTCAACGACCCCCGCAAACTCGTGACCAGTAATACGTGGAAAACGCACAAAGGCATTATCGCCATGGATAATATGCATATCCGAGCCGCAGATGCCGGCAAACGCGACGCGTACCAACACTTCTCCGGCAGCTGCGGTGGGAGCCTCCACATCGGCAACCTGATAGTCGTGCGGGGCGTTAACCTGAAATGCTTTCATGGATATCGTTCTCCTTTACCAGTGCCACAAGGTGCCATCTTCCAGCCGGTTAACCGGCAGGCTGGCACGCTTATAGGGATATTGCTTGGCTAATTCTTCGTCGATATCGACGCCATGCCCTGGGCTTTCACCTACAATGAAATGGCCATCTTCAAAGCGGTAATCGTGGGGGAATACCTCGTTGGTGGCGCTTGTATGCGGCATGTATTCCTGAATGCCGAAATTGGGCACCCATGTATCAAAATGAATAGCCGACCCCAGGCAAACCGGTGAAAGATCAGTTGGCCCATGGAAACCGGTGCGCACGTGATAAAGACCTGCCAAATCAGCGAGTCGACGTACATGCGTAATACCGCCAGCGTGGGTGAGGGTCGCCCGGATATAATCAATCCACTGATTCTCGATCAGTGTCTTGGCGTCAAACAGGCTGTTGAATACTTCGCCTACGGCCAGCGGTGTGGTGGTATGTTGCCTGATGAGGCCAAAGCTCTCCTGGTTTTCCGCCGGTACGCAGTCTTCCAGCCAGAACAGGTGGTAGGGCTCCACTTCCTTGCCCAGACGCGCAGCTTCGATAGGCGTCAGGCGATGGTGAACATCGTGCAGGATATGCAGGTCGTCACCGAAGCGTTCACGCACGGCGGCAAACAGTTTAGGCACGTGGTTCAGGTATTTGGTCGTGCTCCATACGTGCTCGGCGGGCAGGTCGGCATCGGCCGGCTCGTAGGGTTCGCCATCCTTTTTGGCTACCCCGTAAATGCTGGCAATGCCCGGCACGCCCGCTTGAACGCGTACCGCTTTATAACCTTCGTCAACATGGCGGGCCACTTCTTCAAGACACGCGTCAATATCACGCCCTGTCGCATGGCCATACACCATGACCCGATCCCGGCTTTTGCCACCCAGTAGCTGATACAAAGGCATGCCTGCAAGCTTGGACTTGATATCCCAAAGCGCCATATCAACAGCCGCAATCGCGCTCATGGTGACCGGCCCACGGCGCCAATAGGCACCCCGGTAAAGATAGTGCCAGATATCTTCGATACGCTGGGGGTCACGACCAATCAACGCGGGTATGACATGCTCTTCAAGATAGGCCACAACCGCCATTTCACGCCCGTTCAAGGTTGCATCACCAATGCCATACACACCCTGATCAGTGACGATTTTCAACGTCACGAAATTACGACCCGGCGAGGTCACAATGGTATAGGCCTGTTCGATTTTCATTAAACCGTCTCCTGCATCAGCGCTGGGGTATCTTGTTCTGCGAATGATTGGTCTTCCTGGCCTTCGAACAGAGTAGGGAAGCGACGAACCAGATCGGGCATGGAGACCAGTATCTCGCGAAGGTGTAGACGCATTGCTTGCTCAGCTTGAGAGGCGTTGCGCGCCTCAATGGCAGCGATAATGCTAGCGTGTTGGTCAACCAGGCGCGCCAGCGGGGTGCTATCGGGAACACTGAGATAGCGCACGCGGTCAAGCTGGGCACGAACCTCCTCAATTACTTTCCAGGCCGCCTGCTGATTGACCCCAAGCGATAGCGTGCGATGGAACTCTTCATCAAGGCGATAAAAGCGATCGTGATCATTAGGTTCGATACAGCGACGCTGACGTTCCAAAAGGTCATACAAGTCAGTCATCGTGGCTTGGTCCAACCCTTTTTCAGCGGCGAGAGTGACGACCGCCACTTCAACTGCCTCACGTACAAAGCGAGCCTCAAGCACTGCCTGCTGAAATATTTTCACCACGTAGGTGCCACGCTGCGGCTTAACTTCCACCAGTCCAGCTTCGGAGAGCCTTATAAAGGCTTCTCTTACCGGCTGGCGGCTGACCGAAAACGTCTCAGCAATTTCTTTTTCTGACAGCGCCTGCCCCGGCGCCAACACCATTTGAATAATCGACTGCCTCAGCACTTGAAATAACCGCTGGCGAACCGAGTCGCTGTCACTGGTTTCCTGCCATAGCATCTTTAAGGTTGTAGTCATAACACCTCTATTCGGGTAGGAGCCCGTATCGAACGGCCACCACAACTGATACAACTAGTATGGTAGTTATCGACAAGCAGAGAAAGCCCTTAACGGTTATACTTTGGTCGCTTAAACACGCGATTTGTCATACTTTTTGGTTTTCTTTCAGGAGAGTACGTCTATAAAGATGCTGTTGCTCACGTAGTAGGGTAATTTAGCTAGGCACCCATCTCGTAGGAGGTTTTTGTGAGCAGCCAAAAAGGTGAGCAAGCGCTATTATTGAGCCCATAGGTACGCACTATTTAATGTCTCAGCGATGCTTTAAATAGTTTTATCGTGCTGAAAAATAACGTTTATAGGTAAGAAACAAGACATCGACTCAGGGTATTGAGTATCCGTCATGTCGTGTGACGTGATTCATAGCAAGGATTGATATCCCTTTTAACGCCTTGGCGCGCTATGATGGCTTAATACAAACGACTGATTGATGTCATTGCTGATAGATCGTCAAGCGCAAGGGAAGCCTGACGGCTGTTGGGAATTAGCCACTATGAGTAAGGAGAGAGGAATGCAGGTCATCCAGGTACAAGATAACTCTAAAGACCTGGTCTTATCGACTGAGTTACCCCCTTTTTTGGTAGCCGATTTACTCCAGTGCCCCAACCTGCCTACTCTTCCTTCAGTCGCGATCAATATTTTGAATATAGCGCGTACCGACTCGCCCTCGGTTAACGACTATGCAAATGCCATTGAGCGTGATCCCGCCTTAACCATGCGGATCATCGCGTTGGCCAACAGTGCCTTTTTCTCAAGAACCCATCTAAAAGTAAAAGCTTGCCAGGAAGCCACTGCCAGACTGGGGTTAGATACCACGCTAGCAGCGGTGATGAGCTTTAGCCTGCTAGAAAACAAAGGCGTTGATGCTCATTACCAGCATGTCTGGATGCGGTCGATTATTGCTTCGCTAGCAGCACGCCACTTGGCCATTCATCTTTGCCCCGATAAGACCGGACCTGTATTCACGGCAGCCCTACTCCAGGACATAGGCATTTTAGCCCTGCGCGCAACCTATCCTTCTGAAAGCGCAGCGCTATATGCGGAATCACCTATTTCTCATCGTCAGCTATCGGAGTCAGAACAACAGCTATTTGGCTGTGACCACTCCCAGGTAGGCGCTTGGCTGGCTGCAAAATGGGGAGTGCCAACACCTCTCGCACAACGTATTTGCGATAGTCATGGTGATTATAATATTTCCACATCGGACATGTTGTGTATTCAGCTCTCTGGCCCGATCGCGGATGCCTGGCTATCGTCGCACCCGGCACAGTCGCTGGTTTCCGTAATCCGAGAGTTTGAAACCCAAGAAGGCGCTCATAAAATCTCGTTACGCCAGTTATTAGAAAATATTCAGGAACAGCTGCCAGCGTTAGCCGATATGCTGCGAATGGCTGCGCCGCCTGTACAAGACAACGAATCATTGCTTGCTGAGGCACAACAAATTCTGTTTCGGCAAACGTTACTATTGACGGCACGCCTTGATACCCAACAGGCTGAACTAGCCTCGTTACGTAAACGCCAAGAAGACCTGGAAGAGCGCTCACGCACCGATGCGCTCACGGGGTTAGCGAACCGAGACTGGCTTGAAGAGCAGCTACAAGAACACTTTGTCATTTGCCAAGAGCAGGCTCGTATCATGTCGGTGGTATTTATCGACCTGGACCACTTCAAAAAGCTGAACGACAAATATGGCCACCCAAAAGGTGACCAGGTGCTAAAAAAATTCGGCAAAACGCTGCAGTCGTTAATCCGCGAAGGAGACCTTGCTGGTCGTTGGGGCGGAGAAGAATTCGTGATCATTCTGCCCGAAGAGAACGCCATGGCAGCTCAGGTATTTGCTAACAGAGTCGCCCAGCGGTTAGAAAAAACACCTATGGCTTATGCTGAGCTGGATCCCATCCACGTGACTGTCTCTATCGGTATCGCCTGTTTAGATGACGGCGGTTTTAACAGCGCCAATGAGCTGATTGACGCAGCTGATAAATGCATGTATTTCATCAAACGCTCGGGGCGCGGCGGCATAGCGGTTTACGGTGAACGCGGCATTACCAATATGCCTTTTCAGGACTAGCTTATGTGTTGACTGCTAACGCCCCCCTCAGTAATCAGGGCAGCCCATGTTGCAACTTCATCAAGTACATAAAACCTATTCGACGCCGCAAGGGCCGCTGAGGGTACTCAACAATATTTCGCTGCATCTGGAAGCGGGACAGAGCCTGGCACTCATGGGTGAATCCGGAAGCGGCAAATCCACCCTCCTACACCTAGCCGCCGGCTTGGATCAGCCCGATCAAGGGAAGGTTATTCTCGCCGGAGAAAATATAGCCACCTTTGCTGAGTCCAGGCGCGCCAAGCTGCGTCGTGAACAGATAGGACTTGTCTTTCAGCAATTCTACTTAGTTCCCAGCCTTACGCTTATCGATAACCTGCGTTTGCAGGCACGCCTGGCCCAACAAGAGGATGCCGAGTGGACAGCCCACTTAATTGAGCGGCTCGGCCTTAGCGGTTTGGAAAAACGTTACCCCGAACAGCTATCTGGTGGGCAACAGCAGCGCTTGGCCATTGGCCGCGCCTTAGCGCCTCGCCCCGCGTTGCTACTGGCTGACGAACCTACGGGTAATTTAGATGAAGCCACTGCGAACACCGTTCTGACGCTGTTGTTAAGCTTGGTACGTGAAACCCAATGTGCCTTACTTGTCGTTACCCACAGCCCTCAGGTTGCTGCTCCACTGGGCCGCTGTCTGCGTTTACGCCACGGCCAGTTGGCTAGCGTTACGTCATGGTGACCCGAATGCCGTCAATGTTCATGGTGTTAACGACGCTGCTTGCCCACTATCGGCGTCACCCAGGCCAGCTTGTCATGTTATTGCTCGGCCTGTGGGTAGCCAGTGCGTTATGGAGCGGCATCCAGGCCATCAACGCGACGGCTCGCGACAGCTATGCCCGCGCCGACGCCCTGTTTGAAATCCAGTTGGATCAGCTTGAGCGGCGTGATGGCATGCCCCTTACCCACGCCGATTATGTCACCCTTCGCCAAGCAGGCTTGCTTGTTTCTCCGCTATTAGAAGGCGAGCTCATTACCAAGAATGGCACCCGGCTTACGCTTATCGGCATAGACCCGCTGACGCAGCCCAGCAGTAATGCGTTATCCCAATCAGGAAGCTCAGCCTCGTTTAGTGCGTTTTTAACGCCCCCTTGGCAAACCCGCATAGCCCCTGATGCCCTGGCAGCCCTGAACCTCGAACGAGCCAGCGCCCCAGGGGCTACGCCAGTGCTTGCGAACGGTAAAGCACTTCCTCCGCTTGTCATAGCCCCCACACTGCCGCCTGATACGTTGATCACGGACATTGCCGCCGCAGCGCGGTTACTCGAAAGCGGCGACACCATCACTAGGCTTGTCAGCGCACCCGGCAGCCTGACTAATGCTCCTGACGGTTTTACGCTCACGCGCGCCAGCCAGATAGCCTCGCCTAACCAACTGACCGAAAGCTTTCATTTAAACCTCACCGCGCTGGGCCTGCTCGCTTGGGTAGTGGGATTATTTATTGTTCAGGCAGCGCTAGGGCTAGCACTAGAGCAACGCCTGGGTACGTTGCGCACGTTGCGCGTGTTGGGAGTATCAGGTCGCAGCCTGGTAATCGTGCTAAGCGTAGAGTTACTTCTGCTCGGCATT
>TARA_R110002012_G_scaffold17195_13_pt1 | contig 10936 bp, 10 predicted proteins | sample TARA_R110002012 | Tara Oceans TARA_R110002012 (sample SAMEA4396515) | marine metagenome | biome: Westerlies Biome; feature: [DCM] deep chlorophyll maximum layer (ENVO:01000326); material: water (ENVO:00002006), including particulate matter (ENVO:01000060) such as... | depth 40 m
TTGCGGCCCTTGAAATAGCGACTCAGGACCCCATCTTAGATGCAACGGTTTTGACAGGCTCTCCCGGAAGGGGAGCAACAGAACAGTGACGTGGCTTCTGGCCCGTCCTTCGAGCTCGGTTTGGGCTCGTTTTAACTCGAAATAGCCGATCCTTCGGCAATTGACATTACCTATTGGGAGACACATAACGATGAAAATTCGTCCGTTACACGATCGCGTTGTCGTTCGTCGCAGCGAAGAAGAGACTAAAACCGCTGGTGGTATCGTTCTGCCAGGCTCTGCCGCAGAAAAGCCGAATACCGGTGTCGTCGTTTCCGTAGGTACCGGCCGTGTGCTGGACAACGGTGAAGTACGTCCGCTGGCCCTCAAAGAAGGCGACAAGGTCGTTTTCGGTCCTTATTCCGGCAACAACACCATCAAGGTTGATGGCGAAGACCTGCTGATCATGAGCGAAACCGAAATCTTTGGTGTGCTGGAAGCCTGATAACGGCTCCGCTGCATCCCTTAACGAACTCATTTGAAGGAAAGCAAACATGGCTGCTAAAGAAGTTAAATTTGGTATCTCCGGTCGTAACAAAATGCTGGACGGCGTCAACACGCTGGCCAACGCCGTTAAGGCTACCTTGGGGCCAAAAGGTCGCAACGTACTGATCGAGCGTAGCTACGGCGCGCCGCTGATCACCAAAGACGGTGTAACCGTTGCCAAAGAAATCGAGCTGAAAGATCGCTTCGAAAACATGGGCGCTCAGCTGGTCAAAGATGTTGCCTCACGTGCCAACGACGACGCGGGTGACGGTACTACTACCGCTACCGTTCTGGCCCAGGCCATCGTTACCGAAGGCCTGAAAGCGGTTGCTGCTGGCATGAACCCGATGGATCTCAAGCGCGGTATCGACAAGGCAACTGCTGCCATCGTTGCCGAGCTGAAGAACCTGGCCAAGCCTTGCGCTGATTCCAAAGCTATCGCTCAGGTCGGTACTATCTCCGCCAACTCTGACTCATCCGTCGGCAACATCATTGCCGAAGCGATGGATCGCGTCGGTAAGGAAGGCGTCATTACGGTTGAAGAAGGCTCCGGCCTGGATAACGAGCTGTCCGTTGTAGAGGGCATGCAGTTTGACCGTGGTTATCTGTCTCCTTACTTCGTCAACAAGCCAGAGACCATGTCTGCCGATCTGGACCAGCCTTACATCCTGCTGGTTGACAAGAAAATCTCCAACATCCGTGAACTGTTGCCGGTTCTGGAAGCGGTTGCCAAATCAGGCCGTCCGCTGATGATCGTTGCTGAAGATGTTGAAGGCGAAGCGCTGGCGACTCTGGTTGTCAACAACATGCGCGGTATCGTCAAGGTTGTTGCGGTCAAGGCACCTGGTTTTGGTGATCGTCGCAAGGCTATGCTGCAGGACATCGCTGTACTGACCGGTGGTACCGTCATCAGCGAAGAAATCGGCCTGAGCCTGGAAACCGCTACTCTGGAGCACCTGGGTCAAGCCAAGAGCGTTCAGATCAACAAGGACAACTCCACTATCGTTGACGGCTCTGGTGCCAAAGTCGATATCGAAGCGCGTGTTACTCAACTGCGTAAGCAAGTTGAAGACACCACTTCTGACTACGACCGTGAGAAGCTGCAAGAGCGTCTGGCCAAGTTGGCTGGCGGTGTTGCTGTGATCAAGGTTGGCGCTGCTACCGAAGTTGAAATGAAAGAGAAGAAGCACCGCGTAGAAGACGCTCTGCACGCTACTCGCGCCGCTGTCGAAGAAGGCGTGGTACCTGGCGGTGGTGTTGCTCTGGTTCGTACCCTGGCTGCTATCGAAGGCCTGAAGGGCGACAACGAAGACCAGAACGTCGGTATCAAGCTGCTGCGTCGCGCTGTTGAAGCGCCCCTGCGTCAGATCGTTACCAACGCGGGTGATGAAGCTGCTGTGGTACTGCAGGCAGTCAAGGCTGGCGAAGGTAACTACGGTTACAACGCGGCTACTGGTGAGTACGGCGATATGATCGAAATGGGTATTCTCGATCCTGCCAAGGTCACTCGTGCTGCGCTGCAAGCGGCTGCCTCGGTTGCCAGCTTGATGATCACCACCGAAGCCATGATTGCCGATCTGCCTGAAGAGGGCGGTGCTCCGGCTATGCCTGATATGGGCGGCATGGGTGGTATGGGTGGCATGGGCGGCATGATGTAATATTGCTGCACTGTTGTACCCGAAACCCGGCTCTTTTGAGCCGGGTTTTTTTATGCATGATCTTGGGACTGGGATTTTTAGCCTGGAAAAGGCTGATTGATACGGCCTCGTTTGTAAGAGATCGCCTACAAGGCGTGTAGGTGATTGGCACTAGGTGGTGTGGGTATATTGGTTGTTTTACTATAGGTATATTGGTAAGTGTCTGTTTTTTAAGTTTTTATAATCTGTGAGGTGGTCAGTAGTGCGGTCTGCGGCCAGTTGCGCGCGGCTTTGCGTAGGGTAAGATACATCCATGCGCAACGGACAGCGCCGCTCGGCAGGATGCTTGAGCCAAGGATTTTCAGGATGATGAAGCCAGGACGGCTAGACAGGGAAGGCACATAGGGAATGAAGAGTGGGCGAGTTTACTCGCCCCTTTTTTTGCCTGAAATTTAGCTTCAAGCCTCAAGCCTCAAGCCTCAAGCCTAAAACCAAAACCAAAAATCAGGCCCATACTGTCAATGCTTGTAGCTTGTAGCTTGTAGCTTGTAGCTTGCGGCTTGCGGCTTGCGGCTTGCAGCAACAAAAAACCGGCACATGGCCGGTTTTTTGTTGCGTGGCAGCTGGCTGCTCAGCGCTCCAGGTACTGCATCTTGTCTGGTACGCCATCCCATTCTTCAGCATCGGGCAGCGAATCTTTCTTCTCGGTAATGTTTGGCCAAATCTCCGCCAGATCAGCATTCAGTTCAGTGAACTCCTGCATGTCTTCCGGGATCTCGTCTTCGGAGAAGATGGCAGTCGCTGGGCACTCGGGCTCGCACAGCGCGCAATCGATGCACTCGTCCGGGTGAATAACCAGAAAATTCGGGCCTTCATAGAAGCAATCGACTGGGCAGACCTCAACGCAATCGGTGTACTTGCACTTGATACAGTTGTCGGTAACAACAAAAGTCATGGTGGGGTCTCCATCAGAATCAGGCGAACAAAATCTGGCGCGTAGTCTATCAGCTTTTACGCGCCGGTACAGAGCGCTTGCGTTGTTTGCGTAGATTAAGCGATGTTTGCTGCACGTTAATGAAAATAAGTATCATTTACCTGTCAGTTACTGCCATTCCTTCTGCATCTGGTATAGCAGGTCCAGCGCCTGGCGCGGACTCAGCTCGTCTGGTTTTAGCGCCTGTAGTTGCTCGACCAGCGGGTGCGGAGCGCTGGCGAACAGGTCGCTTTGCATCGGTTGACCAGATTGCTGATTACGCGCGCCGCTGTGTTGTTCAAGGCTGCTTTGTTCCAGTTTTGCCAGGTGCTCGCGTGCGCGCAGAATCACCGGTCGTGGTACCCCTGCGAGTTGCGCTACCTGCAAGCCATAGCTTTGGCTTGCAGGACCTGGCTGTACTTTGTGCAGAAACACGATGCGTTCGTTATGTTCGGTCGCGTTCAAGTGCACATTGGCCACTCCGGGATCGGTTTCGGCCATGCCGGTGAGTTCAAAGTAATGCGTCGCGAACAGCGTAAAGGCGCGTACTTTGGCCAGATACTCGGCCGCAGACCAGGCCAGTGACAGGCCATCAAAGGTACTGGTTCCGCGGCCCACTTCGTCCATCAGTACCAGGCTGTCGGCGGTGGCGTTGTTGAGAATATTGGCGGTTTCGCTCATTTCCACCATAAAGGTGGAGCGGCCGCCGGCCAGGTCGTCGCTTGACCCGATACGGGTGAATATGCGGTCTACGCAGGACAGCTCAACCTCAGCGGCGGGCACAAAGCTGCCGATATGTGCCAATAGCACAATGAGTGCGGTCTGGCGCATGTAAGTTGATTTACCGCCCATGTTGGGGCCGGTAATAATCAGCATGCGGGTGTCGTCATCAAGCGTGAGGTCGTTCGCCACGAAGGGCGTTTCCAGCACCTGCTCAACGACTGAATGGCGGCCTTGCTGAATGTCGATGCGGCTGTCTTCAACAAAGCGCGGGCAGCTGTAGCTCAGCGTGCCTGCGCGCTCTGCCAGGGTGCTCAAAACGTCGACTTCGGCCAGGCTGGCGGCGGTGGTCTGCAGGTCGGCCAGGTCTTGATTCAGGCGGTCGAGCACTTCTTCGTACAACTGCTTTTCGCGTGCCAGAGCGCGACTGCGCGCTGACAGAGCTTTATCTTCAAAGGTCTTGAGTTCCGGTGTGATGAAGCGCTCCGCACCCTTGAGCGTTTGTCGGCGAATATAATCCGCTGGCGCCTGTTCGGCCTGGCTGCGTGACAACTCGATAAAATAGCCGTGGACGCGGTTATAGCCCACTTTCAGACTACTTAAACCACTGCGTTCGCGTTCGCGTGTTTCCAGATCAATAAGGTACTGCCCGGCGTTTTCGCTGATGTTCTGCAACTCGTCGAGCTCGGCATCAAAGCCCGCTTTGATCACGCCGCCATCACGCAGTACCGCTGGCGGGTTGTCGATAATCGCGCGACTGAGCAAATCAGCCAGTTCAGGATAGGTTTGAATATGGCTTGCCAGCGCCTTCAGGTGGTCTGACTCCAGATCCTGCATGCAGCTCTGTAGCTCTGGCAGCGCGACCAATGCATCGCGCAGTCGCGCAAGGTCTCTGGGTCTTGCCGAGCGCAAAGCGATCCTGGCGAGAATACGCTCGATATCGCCGATGCCCTTGAGCTGTGGCTGCAGGTCCAGATAGAACTGTTGATCCAGCAAGGTGCTGATACTGGCTTGCCGTGCATTGAGTATTTGCATGTCGCGCAGTGGCCGGTTCAGCCAGCGCGCGAGCAAGCGGCTACCCATGGCTGTCGCACTGTGATCCAGCACGTCCAGCAGGGTGTTTTCGCGTCCGCCACTCAGATTCTGATCTATTTCGAGATTGCGGCGGCTGGCGCCATCGATGATCACGCTGTCTTCAAACCGCTCCTGCGCGATGCTGCGAATGTGCGGCAGTGCGGTACGCTGGGTTTCCTTGGCATAGCTCAGCAGGGCACCAGCCGCACCAATCCCGAGGGTCAGCGAGGCGCAGCCAAAGCCAGCGAGATCTTTAGTGCCGAACTGCTGGGTCAGGGCTTTTTGTGCACTATCCTGATCAAACTCCCAGGGTGCACGGCGACGCACGGCTCTGCGGCGCTCAATCGGCGTATTACTTTCCCAGTCATCCGGGATCAGCAGTTCGGCGGGTGCCAAGCGTTCCATCTCGCCCAGCAGGGTTTCCCAACCGCTCAGCTCCATGACGACAAAACGACCGCTATTGATATCCAGTGTCGCCAGACCAAAGCCTTTCTCAGCGCCCACCAGGGCGGCCAGCAGGTTGTCACGGCGCTCATCCAGCAGCGCTTCATCACTCACCGTACCGGGAGTGATAATGCGCGCAACCTGACGCTCGACCGGTCCCTTGCTGGTCGCCGGATCGCCAATTTGTTCGCAAATGACGACCGACTCGCCGAGTTTCACCAGCTTGGCCAGATAGCCTTCGGCTGAGTGGTAAGGCAGGCCTGCCATGGGGATCGGCTGGCCACCGGACTGGCCGCGGGCGGTCAGAGTGATGTCGAGCAGGCGTGCCGCTTTTTTTGCGTCCTCATAAAACAGCTCGTAGAAATCACCCATTCGATAAAAAAGCAGTTGATCCGGGTGCTGCTGTTTGATGCTGAAGTATTGCTGCATCATCGGTGTGTGTTGGGAAGAAGCGGGTTTATCTTTTTTCATCGAGTTTGCAGCTTTAATCGTTAAATTGAGTAGGCGCGAACGGGTTTGGTAGCCTGAACAACCAGCGCAGCTACTGGCTGTCGCCGAAGGCTGACGGTATGGGCGCCGAATTGGCAGCAAGGTTATCATGCTGGCCAGAACAGCTGCAGATTGCGCGGGTGCATTTTTTAATGTGCTGTGAAAAAAAGCTCCTGCCTCATAGGCGGTAGTCCTATCAGTCGATTACCGCCTATAGCCAGTCTGGCGCCGGTGTTTCAGCCCGCTGCAGTAAACAAAGAGCCCGATCCACTGTCACAAGGGATCCCCTGCGTGCCCGCTAACGGGCATGCTGAGACTTTATTCGGTTAACGAGGTAAGCCATGTCGCAATATGACCCCCTGATTGATTCTGCAGCCGCCCGCCTGGGGCGTGTACTGGAGCACCTTGGTTGTCGTGTCACCACTGCCGAGTCCTGCACCGGTGGCGGGATTGCCGAAGCCATCACGCGTGTTGCGGGTAGTTCGGCCTGGTTTGAAACCGGTTTTGTAACCTATGCCAATCGTAGCAAGCAGCGCTGGTTGGGCGTAGACGCAGAAGTGTTGGAGGCGAACGGGGCGGTAAGCGAACCCGTTGTGCAGGGGATGGCGACGGGCGCACTGGCAGCAGCCGAGGCGCAGTTCGCGGTTGCGGTAAGTGGAATCGCCGGACCGGATGGCGGCAGCGTTGACAAGCCGGTCGGTACGGTTTGGTTCGGCTGGGCGCTGGCGGATGGGCGCGTATTGACCGAGCGCAAACGCTTCCATGGCGGGCGTCGAGAGGTGCGCGCACAAACTGTGCTGCATGCGCTGGAGCGGCTGGTTGGCGAGGCAGAAAAACAGGCAGCGAACCGGTTATCAGTCTAAGCGAAAAAGGGGGTAGGCAACGCCAGACTTCTGTGGAACAATACTGACCAAATATACAGTACTTTCACTTATCGGGCGCCACCGGCCCCGCCAAGCCAAAGAGGATTCATAATGGACGACAACAAGAAAAAGGCACTTTCTGCTGCTTTGAGTCAGATTGAGCGTCAATTTGGTAAAGGCGCGGTCATGCGCATGGGCGATCACGAGCGCCAGGCTATCCCGTCCATCTCCACCGGTTCGCTGGGGCTCGATATTGCACTGGGTCTGGGTGGTCTGCCCAAGGGACGTATTGTTGAGATCTACGGCCCGGAATCATCCGGTAAAACCACACTGACGTTGTCGGTCATCGCTCAAGCTCAGAAAAATGGCGCAACCTGCGCGTTCGTCGACGCCGAGCACGCGCTTGACCCCGAGTACGCGGGCAAGCTGGGCGTTAATGTTGACGACCTGCTGGTCTCTCAGCCAGACACCGGTGAGCAAGCACTGGAAATCACCGATATGCTGGTGCGCTCCAATGCGGTAGACGTGATCATCGTCGACTCGGTTGCGGCGCTGGTGCCCAAGGCAGAAATTGAAGGCGAGATGGGCGATCACCACGTTGGTGTGCAGGCGCGTTTGATGTCACAGGCGCTGCGCAAGATCACCGGTAACATCAAGAATGCCAATTGCCTGGTGATCTTCATCAACCAGATCCGCATGAAGATCGGCGTTATGTTCGGTAACCCGGAAACCACTACCGGTGGTAACGCACTGAAGTTCTACTCTTCGGTACGTCTGGACATTCGCCGCACCGGCGCAGTGAAAGATGGCGATGAAGTTATCGGCAGCGAAACCCGTGTCAAAGTAGTCAAAAACAAGGTGGCCCCACCTTTCCGTCAGGCTGAGTTCCAGATTCTGTACGGCGCTGGTATCTATCACAACGCCGAGATTGTTGACCTGGGTGTGCAGATTGGTCTGGTAGAGAAGTCAGGCGCCTGGTACAGCTACAACGGCAACAAGATCGGCCAGGGCAAGGCCAATGCAGCCAAGTATATGGAAGAGAACCCGGCTATCGCTGATGAAATCGAAAAGGCTATCCGTGACAAGTTGCTGGCCAAGCCAAGCAAGCCGAAGGCAGAAGCCGAGGCTAGCGCTGAAATCGAAGGCTAATGTTGCAGCCTGATGCTCTCGCGTACGGTACTTGATACTCCTGCTTCAATTCGCCGCTCAGCAATGGATTTGCTGGCGCGGCGCGAGCATAGCTATACCGAGCTTTTGCGCAAGCTGCGCTTGCGCGGTGCAGGTACGGCAGAGGCTGAGATCGAGCTGGATCGCCTGGTCGATGAAGGCTTGCTCAGTGATGAGCGCTTTTGTGAAGCATACGTATATGCCCGTAGCCAGCGAGGCTATGGCCCTGCCAAGTTGCGCGAAGAGCTACGCCAGCGGGGTGTTGCCGAGTCACTGGTGGAGCAGACGCTAGCCGGTGACGAGTGGGACTGGGCAGCGTTGGCGCGTCAGGTTTTCCATAAGCGCTTTCCCGAAGGTGAGGCGTCTGAGCCAGCGGCACGCGCCAAACAGCTGCGGTTCATGCAGTACCGTGGCTTTTCAGGTTTTCAGGCTGATTGGTAAAGTCGATCAGGGTGCGCAAGGCACCGTGATCCCGGCCTCTGAACATAAAGCTCAAGCTCGTCAGACCACTAAATTCGTTGTTGTCTTCTATCTCGTTACTGCTGTGTTGGGTAAAGCCGCCATGCACGCATAGATGCGAGAAACGCGTTTGCACCTGCTGCAATGCCTGTTCAGTCAGTGGCTGATTAAGCCGTAACAGGTACTGTTTGTCCTGCCATCGGGTTGAGTGGAAGTTACGGTAGAAGCTGATAATTTCCTGCATGGCTGCCTCCGGACTCTTTACCAGCTTCAACAGATGGAAGTCGTTATCTGCGATGTAGCCAGCGCTCAGCAGTTGTTCGCGAAAGAAACTCAACAGGCTATCCCAATAGCGACCTTCGGGCTCATCCAGCAGTATCACCGGGACCAGCGGGCTTTTTCCGGTCTGGATTAGCGTGAGCACTTCGAGGGTTTCATCCATAGTGCCAAAACCGCCCGGACAGAGCACCAGCGCGTCTGCTTCCTTGACGAAGAAGAGTTTGCGCAGAAAGAAAAACTTGAACCCCAGCTCGTGTTCGGTACCTCTGATGATGGAATTGGCACGCTGCTCGAAGGGTAGGCTGATGTTGAAGCCCAAGCTGTTATCCATGCCAGCGCCTTCGTGGGCTGCAGCCATAATACCGTCGCCGCCTCCGGTAATGGTCATGTAATCGTGTTTGCTCAGTGCCCGCCCCATGGATTTGGCTGTTTGATACAGCGCATGGGTGGGGGCGGTCCTCGCCGAGCCGAACACCGTCACTTTACGGCGACGCTTGAACAGCGATAGCCGAGCGAAACTGCGCTCCAGTTCATGAATGGTCTGCAGCAGTATCTTGGCATCCCAGCGATTGCGATCGGCCTGCGCCATGCGTACCACTTCCAACAGCATGTCTCGATAGAGCGCCGCATTTTCGCTGTCGCCAGCGCAAAGCTGTACCAGCTCATCAATTTTGTCGGGTATCAGGCTACTGCCGGTTTGCCAGTGACGAGAAAGGTAATCGACCGGCTCCATGTCGTCAGTCATGTCAAATCTCCGGTCGTTTGAGATGGCGTGTACGACGCTTTAAAGCGTTTGACAGTGCTCGGCAATAAAGCTTTGCGTGAGGACGGGCTGATTGCTGTCCTTGATGCTGAAATGATAGGTCAGAGTGGCACCCATATCGAGTAGCCGACGAAAGCGCAGATCAGTACAAACGCTCGCCTGCAGTTGAGTGCGAATCAGCAGTGGGTCTTCCTGCATGCGCTCTGCGTAAGCTTCGCTGACGGACAACCGGTTGATCAACTCGTCACCCTGAGCCTCAAAACCCATATCGGTAATATGCTCGTTCATGGCCCGTGGTGTGCCTTCGCTACTTTCCGCAGCCACTTTTTTGAGGGTGTCTTCCAGCTGTATGTCGCGTAAAGACGCTGCGTGTGCCGGGGCGGTTAAAAAAACGGCAAGCAGCAGGGGTAACCAACGCATGAAATTTCTCCAGTTCAGATGACAATATGACATGACCTACGGGTTCTGACCGCGCAGGGTGATTCTGGTTCGCCGAGGTGTGAATATCTTCACTTAGTCGCAGCAGCGGTGCAAAGGTAGAATACCCTTCGGTGCGCACCTGCACCTTGTAAATCGGAGACAGAAGGGCTATGACGGTGAATCAGGATAACGCAGTTCAGCGCTTGCGTGAGGCAGCAATTGCGCGGTCAACGCGTCCTTTTCTAGCCCGTGGCGCTCGAGTGAAGCGCTGTCCATCCTGCTTGCTGGCGTTGGCATCCTGTATCTGCGCGCGTCGCCCTGTGCTGCAGGCAGAGGTGACCTTCTGTCTGTTGATGCACTCCCTGGAGCCGCTCAAACCGACTAATACCGGCAGGTTGATCGCAGAATGCCTGGGCGACACCCAGGCTTTTGTCTGGGCGCGTACAGAGGTTGATCCGGGGCTACTGGCGTTGCTTGCGGACCCGCGTTATCAGCCTTACGTGGTATTCCCCGGGGAGTATGCCTTGCCAGATCAGCCAGTCTGTCGTGATTTGCCGGCGTCGTCCGGGCGTCGTCCCTTGTTGATTATCCTCGATGCAACCTGGACGCAGGCGCGCAAGATGTTTCGCAAGAGTCCCTATTTGGCGAGCCTGCCGGTGTTAAGCATGGAAACTGAACAGCTGTCGCGGTATCGGCTACGCCGCTCAACCCGCGATGATCATCTCTGTACCGTCGAAGTTGCCACAGCCTGTCTCGGATTGGCTGGCGATACGCAGGCAGCGCGGCAACTGAACCAGTACTTTGAATTATTCACTGATGCTTACCTGAGTACCATTCGCTTGAGACAGGGTGACGCCTGACAGGTGTATCAGGCGTCCTGTAGAAACCGTCCTGCTAGTGGTGTCCAGCCGGCTCCTGTTGCACTGGTACCGGTTGCTTGCGGCGTTCAAGGTAGATTGGGATTAACTGTGCTGTCAGCATCCCGCCGAGCATCAGCGCACACCCCAACAAACCGCGCGGGCTAAGGGTCTCGCCCAGAATTAGCCAGCCTGCGAGAGCGGCGAAGACGGCTTCCAGACTAAGGATGATAGCCGCGTGTGAGGTGATTGCATCCTTTTGCGCC
>TARA_R110002012_G_scaffold34964_5_pt1 | contig 10922 bp, 8 predicted proteins | sample TARA_R110002012 | Tara Oceans TARA_R110002012 (sample SAMEA4396515) | marine metagenome | biome: Westerlies Biome; feature: [DCM] deep chlorophyll maximum layer (ENVO:01000326); material: water (ENVO:00002006), including particulate matter (ENVO:01000060) such as... | depth 40 m
TTAACAGCTTTTCGCCGCGTCCCGTGGCAAGGGCGAGGTCCATACCCGCCGCCGCGCCAAGGCGTGAGGTCGTGTCGTAGTTGCCGGGATGAAAGAAGTCGCTGTGTCCGTCGACGTGGACCAAGCCTTTTCCTCCTGCGCGGCGTTGCGCGATTAGGGCGCCAAGGACGACAGTGCAGTCGCCGCCTATGACTACGGGGAATGAGCCGACGCACAGCGCGTCGCCTACGGCCTCGGCGATGGCGAGCATATATTCGCGAATAGCGCGGCCGTTTCGAATGCGCGTACCATCTTCACCCTCTTCGTGATAGGCGGGCTTCGACAGCGCTGAGACATCCGGATTGCCGAGAGCGCCTTCAAGTCCTGCTTTCAACAGGACTTCGGGCGCACGCCATGTGCCGGGTTCAACGCCCGGTGAGGGAGGGCGCAGTCCCAGACTGGTCGGCGCCGTGATCAGGCGAAACTGCGCGGCGGCTGCGGTGACAATGGGGCGTCGATTGACCATCTGTGAAACCTTCGATATAACCGGTAAACTCCATTATAAAGGTTATAGAAGGCACTGAAAGGTTGTCAACCGTTGACGCGTGTTTTACCGGGGTGCATTGAATCTCATGCCTTCTCGCCCGCCGATTTCGTCGGCGGCGAGCCGGCGCTTGACTTTGCGAACACCATTGCTGGATGGAACGGCAACCCCCGCGACTGGCTCGATAGCTATGATAGCCTCGCCGGCTGGGCGCGGCAGGCCGGCGTGATTCGGGATGAATTAAGTGCTGCGCTCAGGCGACAAGCAGAAATCGAGCCGAAGGCGGCGGGCATGGCGCTTCTGCAGGCGCGGTCTCTGCGCGAAGACATTCATGAGTATTTCTGTGCCATCGCTCGCGAAACCACACCGGATAGCCGTGTGATCGAGAGCCTCTTCTCGCGCTGGCGCAAGGCGGCCGATAGCCATGCGCCTAATATAGAAGGGGGACGACTCGTTCTTGAACCGAAAAGGAAAGCGCTCCTGCTTGGCGTCATCACCGACCGGCTCGCGTATCTGGCTTTCGAATTGGCACGGACAGTCGACGCCGACCGACTGCGCGTCTGCGACGGCGCCAACTGCGGCTGGCTCTTTATCGACAGGTCGAAGGCGGGGCGCCGCCGATGGTGCGATATGGCGACCTGCGGCAACGCCGCCAAGTCACGACGTCACTATGAGAGGAAAGCGGGCGAGTGAGGGCCAGCGTCTCCGGATCTGGTTGGGTCCCATCGACCAGCTGTGCTAAATCGCCTCCCGGACCCGCTCCTGCCGCGAATGGTCGGACGAGACGGTAAGGCCGTGAGTTGCTCCAGCGTGATGCCGTCGCGACAGCGAGAAGACCGAACCAACGGAGCGGAACGGACGTCAATGTCCGCCCCGTAGGGGCGCGGCAGCGATCGTGAGCAGCCGTTCGCTCTCCACGATGCTCCCTGCCTGACGCGCCGCCTCGGCATAGATCGATAGCGGGAATGCGGCTTCGAACAGGATGTCCCGTTCGATGCCCATACCGAAGGGCAGGCGCACCGAGGTCAGCTCGGACAGGCTGAAAATGCCGAGCTCCGGACAGCCGAAGCCGAGATCGGCGAGACCGAACAGGGTATCGTTGTCGGCATCCAGCTCCGTGGCGAGCCAAATGCCTGCGCCGAGGGGGTTGAAGAACTTGTCTACCGGCACATGGTCGACATCGCGCTGCCGACAATTGGCGAGCAGGAGATCGCGCAGGTCGTCGGTCAGAAGGATCATGCCACCCTCCTGTCAAGTGGGCGTTCTTCCTCATCGCGCTGCTGGTGATGTTCAGGCAGGAAGGCCAGAAGCCAGTCGGCAGCCTTGCTCGCCTGACTGGCGGCGCGGACGATGGCACGATTGTCTTCCCGCAGAACCTCCAGCCAGGATCCGATGTAATCGGCATGCCGGACCGTCGGCTCGATGCCGAGCGAGGCGCAGCAGAAGGCGGCGTTGATCTCGGCGATGAGTTCTTCGAAAGCGTATTTCTTTGACCCGAAGGAGCCGGAGAGGTCGCGGTTGAGCCGGTGGGGAGCGCCGCTGGCATGCCCGAGTTCGTGGAGCGCCGTGCGATGCCAGTTGATCGGCTCGAAATAGGCCTGCGGCGGTGGCACCTGCACATAGTCGTGCGCCGGCACGTAGAAGGCGCGATCACCGCCGATCCGGAAATGGATACCGGTGGCTTCGATCAGCGCTTCGACGCGCGGTTCGATCAGCCCCGTCGGGACCGGCGGCGCTGCGGTCGCGACATCCTCGGGCAGGTTCTCGCACTGGTCGGTGTTGAAGACCGTGAAGCGCTTTAGGAACGGGATAGCTTGGGCTTCCTCGCCGGTCTCGCGCGCGCGCCGCTTCTCGTCTTCGGGCACGAAGCGGTCGGCATAGACGACAGTGGTGCCGCGCTCGCCCTTCTTGACATTGCCGCCGAGCGACAGCGCCTGGCGGAAGGTGAGCCAGCTCTGGCCCGTGAAGCCACGTTCGATTACCGCGCCCCACAGGAGCAGGACGTTGATGCCCGAGTATTGTCGCTCGGTGGAGGCATTTTTCGGTAGGCCAAGGGGCGCCTTGGCCGCCGCCGTTCCCCAGGGCTGAACCCAGGGCACCCGGCCGGCTTCCAGCTCGGCGATGATCTTGTCGGTGATTTCGGAATAGAGATTGGTCCGGTCGCGCCGGGCGCCGGATTTGCGGTTCATTCTGGACATCACGGGTCTCCGCGACGGGCGCCGGAGGCCTCTCCTCCAGTCCTCATCCCGTCACGGCAAACCGATCCGCACTCCCACTCTCAAAGGGGGCGTTGCGGGGGAATCCCCCGCTCGAAAAGGGTCGGCCGAGACCAGGGGCCCGGTCGCAGGGGAAGGCTTTCCCCTCCCCTTCATCTGTATAGTCATCCTCACTTCAATCAGCGGTGCATGGCTCGCAATCAGCCGTGTTTGAAAACCCGCCATGGAGAGACCGGCAGAGTTGGGCCTGTCAGGCGCTTCGGTCGGTCCGTGAGTTTTGCTATGCTTTTGTCGCTAAAGTGCAGAGGGTTCGTCACGCCGGCAGCTCGACATCTGTTCACCACTCCCGCCTCTCTTGCATGACGATCGGCAAGATCGCCCATGGTTGACACGCACCAAACAGCTACCGAAAGGTGGCCTGATGAGCATCGTCTATGTGATACGAAACCTCACACTCGGGATGCTAAAGTGAGAGGATTTGTATCAACGCGCCGTCGCGATTGTGGCGCGAGGCAACACGCGAACCTCTTCTGACACTGGAAAATTCTGCGGCTGGCGCATCTCAAGATACGGGCATGCCTGCCGTATCTCCGGCCTTCGACATCAACCCTTCCCCGTCACGGCACAGGGTGCTGGAGCCCGGCATTGTCCGGGGTGGAACATTCAACGCGTTTCTCGATATCGCTTTGGAAGCATGCGAGTTCTTCGACCTTCCGCCCGCTGACGCCAGTCAGCAGGCATTTCAGATGGCCGAGATGATCGCCAACAACTGGAAACGAACATTGCGCGATGAAGGTGTTTCAGCGGATGACATTCGGAATTATGCGGATGCATTCGAGCATTCAGAAAGCAAGAGTGCTTTGGAACTGACGGCAGAAAGCTAACTAAGGAATGCCTCGCCTCCTACATGGGGCATACCCATTGGAGACTGCAGCACTGCGCTCGGACCAATCACTCCTGCAACGATAATAGTCGATGCCCTTCGAGGTAGAGACCTTTTTGTATCAATGTCTCGTTCCACGCCTCCTCCATCCCGATACGGCTGGTATCTTCAAACAGCCCCTTGCTTTCCTCGATCCGGGTGAGGCGTGCAAACTTTGAATGCAAAGGATAGTCTGGCGTAACAAATAGCTCTTTGCGGTGCAGGACTGGCCTGTTTTTACTGGTACGGAAACTGCGTGTCTTCACGCGGAAGGTCTGCAAATGCACGGTCAGGGATTCTGCTAGCGGCGGGTGCGGATCAGTATCGAAGTCGGGATAGGCCAGATAGGATATCTTCGGCTCGCCCCGGTGCATTTTGATGATGTTGGCACCGTCCACCCGTCCGAGATAGCCACGGGCACACCCTTCATAGAGGCGTAGGAAAGGGGAAAGTGAGGGCACAGCCGATTCATGAACATACAGCGCTGTCGGTGTGAGCTTGCCGATTTCCGCATTCTGGCAAGCCTCCTCAACGGTTCCCGGCTGCCCGAGAGAATACAGGAGTGTGTCGGCCTCGGCGCAGGCCTGTTTGTAGCTTCCGAAAAAGGCTTTCACGTCCCGTTGCAGCGAAAGGGGCAGTTTTCCGAAGGGCGGCCGCCCTTGAAACCGCGCTAAGGCCAGATAGATCGACAGGTCCCGCCCGCGCTCTTTGCCGACGGCCTCCCAATCAGCCTTGTCAGTGGCAAAGAGAACGACGCGAAACGCCTTGCGGATCGAGCCGAACACATCTGCGAGTTTAGCGGCGTTTGGCAGTTCGTCATCCTGGGGCAAACGCCCGCGCTCGCCGACGAACTCCATCAAGGGCGCAAGCGCCGTTTCATGTCTGGCGAACAGCTCGGCGGATTTTGTGAGGCGCGGGGCGACAAGGCGGCGGCGGTAGCGTGACGCGAGGAACTGTGTGCGCGCCTGTTCATCGCGGAAGACGTAGAATACGCCGGGAGCCGCGGGAACCGCATTGACCTCAAGGGTCCGATCAATCCATTGGCGAAGTTCCTGCTGTTCGAAGAACTTCTGGAACGTGCCACGGCTGGTCAGGCAGCCGTCTTCGTAATCCGTGCTTTCACGCAAAGCCTTCGCTTCAAGCGTTAGCCGTGCACTGACGACCAGGATTTCCTCGGCAAGTGCCCATGCGCGTCGCAGCGCGTCCTGTCGCTCGGTGGGGTTTTCGATGACGTTGACGACGTAGCTGATATTCACGATTGGGGCACTGCGCCGGTCATGATCGGGCCGGTGAACCGGATCCCAGCCGCTCGCATCATACCCGAACATTGCCAGATGGCGCAGGTCGTCACCGCGTCCGCATCCATAGTCGAACACCCGCAGACCCGGCTGAAGAAGCCCGTCGGCGAGAATGCATTTTAAAGGACGTGAAGGTTCCGCCCGTCCGATAGCAGTTCGAGCCCGATTGCGGAGATTGCCGTCCACATCAGGCACGGCATCAAGCGACGAGTGCGACGAGATCGTCGATCTTGCGAAGACCCTTGTTTCCGAAGAGATACGATATACCTCTATGCAGATGCAGCCTGAACTGCTGCGCGACTATGTCAGGGTCCGTACCAAGCCCATCCCGGACACACCGCTCCTTTACCAAGGCGAGATAGAGGTCCGCGTAGCGTCCGCCAAACACCTTCCAGCTCATTTCCACGTTGCTGTCGGCGGGGATCTTCGCTGCGGACGGTACGCTTTGCTCGGCAAGGGACAAACACAGTGCCCAGCGGCACAGTACGTTCCAGTGCTCGATGCCCGTAACCCGTTTGAGTTTAATGAGTTGGTCTTTCGCCTGCTGGGAGAGGCGTATGTGTTCTATCGCCATTACGCGGCCTCCTTTGCCGGCAGGTAGCCGGTCGCGATATGTGTGGCTCCCGTGGCGTCATCATAGGTGAGTTGATAGGTGTGACCGATCCACGGACGCAGGCGCTGATGATATTCGCCCGCAATCTCCTCATCAGTGGACAGCAGCAATACCTGGTGACTTGCATAAGGCAGATAGCGTTCGACCAGGTGCATGCGGTGAACGGAATCCAGCCTGCCTAGCGGCGTATCGATTGCGGTCGGCAGAGGACGCCCCGAAGCCTTGGCCAGTCCCCAAAGCAGTGCAATTGCCAGAAGCTGGCGCTCACCCGCAGAAAGCCTTTCGGCGCTCAAGGGTTCATCGTCACGGCCGTAAAGGGTAAGATCGTAGTCTTCTGGGTCGATTGACAGCCGCGTGACGAGGCCGCTCTTGCGCAGGAGCTGCTGGTAGCTTTCCAGGACCAGTTGCTCGATGCGCCGCACATGCCTGGCAATCACCGCGTGGCGGAATGCCTCAAGAGTGGTGCGAACCTTTGCTGCGTGCCGCAGTATCCGTGAGCGGTCGTCGCGCTGCCCCCGGTCTTTCGCGTCAGTCTCCAGCAGTCGGGCGAGTGTCTGTTCGCGGCGCTCCAGCTCGCGCTGTTGGCGCTCGATATCCTGCCCCATCGCCGCATGCATGGCTTCAAGTTCGACAATCTCGGCGCGGAGGTCCTGGCGTTCCTTGGCTATGTGCTCGACCGTATCCGAGCCGGGGATGCTCTCGTGTTCCACCCGCGCCTGTTCTTCATCGGCGCGGCGGCGCTTTTGCTGCGTGAGAAGCTTTCCCGCTTCTGTGGCGAGCTGGTCCAAATCCCCGCGCAGCAATGTGTGAAGATCGCTGCGCACTTCCGGCGTGATGTCGAGGACGGTATCTTTCTTTCCCAACGCCTCGCGTTCGGCCCGGTCGGCATCAAGGAAGGCCTTGAGGGCATCAAGAAACGGCTTTTCCGCCTTTTGCGTGCACAAATGTTTGAGCGCGGCTTTGTCCCTATCTTTGAGCGCATCGGCAAGGTCGCGGGCACGGCGGCATTCTTCTTCGTGCTGGTCACGCAACTCCGCCGACTCAAGAAGAACGCGCGAGAAGAGCAAAGGCGCGGCGCCCCCGGCAAAATCCCGCAGTGCCGCTTCGCCGTCATCGACATGCTGGACGGCATCCGACCATTTTCGTTCAATGGCCTCCTTCTTGTCGTAAAGCGCCCCGCCGATCTTCCGGTATTTCTCTTCAATCTTCCTGAGGGCACGACGCTGCTTGTCGATCCGGTGTGTTTGCAACGATGCGCGTTCCTGCTTCAGGGCATCGACGCGGCGGCGCAGGTCGCGCACCATATCCTGTGCGGACGTTATTTCGGCGTCGCGGGGCGCGTCCTTATCTTCCGAGCGCTTGCGGCGTTCATAGACCAGCAAGTCCTTTTCAAGCTGATCGACCATATCGAGCCCTAGCAGGTTCTGGATCGCCGCACCGATCAGGGCCGATGAGTCATTTTGTGAGGCGTAGGCCTCCACCTGTTCGCCGTCGAACAGGAACAGGTGTGCGATATTGGCAGGGAAGAATTCTTCGACCTGGGTTGCCCAGTTATCCGCCAGCGTCGGTTCGGCGTGGCCGTTCTTGAAAACCTCAAACCGCTCCTTGCAGCCGTTGCCCGTGGTCTTCCAATAACGGCGCAAGTGATAGTGCTCTTCAGTTCCTTCAACGGTATGGCGGAAGGCGATCTCAATCCCGGCTTCTGTATTGCCGGGCTTTCTGTGAATGCAGCGCGACAGATATTCCGAATAGGCGAGAGAGCCCCTGTTGGAGCATTTTGCGTGTGGCCCGAACAAGACCAGTTGGAGCGCATCCAGGAACGTCGTTTTTCCGCCGCCGTTAAGGCCGCCGATCAGGATGATCGGCTTGTTGGAACTGGGGGGCGCAAGTTCAACGCGCTGTGTCCCCTGATAGAGGCCGAAATTGTGCAGTACGATCTCGTCGAATATCATTTGTAGGCCTCATCAATCAGGGATGAGGAATCTTCGACAGGCGATAGCTCATCAGTGGCGCGCTCTCTCGCTTCGCCCAGGGCATCGCGCCGCAGGCGCGCTCTTTGCACAGCGTCGTCCTCGTCTTCATAAAAGTTCCGGTAGAAGGAGGATTCAAGGGCGTCGAACAAACCAGCGCGACGCAGCATAGATTTGTGGCGCTTTTCAATAGAGAGCAATTCGCGAACGAGCTGGAAATGAAGCTCGTCCTCTTCACATATCTCCCGAAGCAATCCCATTTCCGTTGCGCCCATGACGAGATTGTCGTCCAGGCTGCCCCCGAGATAGGCTTCTCCGGTCGCATCTTCATAAACGCGCGGCAGGTCGTCTTCGATTTCGTGCTTTTCGACGACCCATATGCGCCTGATTTCCTCAAGCTCCTCAAGCGTAATCAGCTCAATGTCTCGAACTTCTTCGGGGCCGTTCTCGCGTATATGCTGCTGGGCTTCCAGAACCTGGCGCAGCCACATCTCCCGGGCTTCCTGCTTGTAAGGTCCGGGGATCGGCCGGTCATGAAAAAGCTGCACCGCACCGTTCATCCGCCGGAAATCACGCAAAGGCCGGTCACCGTCCGGCGTTTTGGGAGGATCGAGCCGGTTGCGCAGCTCAAGCAGCGGCAACATCCATTCCTTCTCTTCGTCATTCTGGATCATGGCGTGCATAGACTTGTCCTTCTCGACAAGCGTACAAACCCAGCAACCGAAGCGGCTGTCACCACAACTGGGCGTGGTCGTATCGACCACAAGCGGGCATTCTCCGTCCGCCGACGCACCCTGATACATCGTCAGCAGGTCCTTGTTATTGTAGCCCCACGGGTTTCCGACCTGCATGAGAAACATCCATACATCGTCATTCGACCAGTCTTCGACCGGGGAGTAGACGTAGGAGTTCGGCAGGCTGCCATTAGGGCTTAAACGGTCGCGAACCCGTTTTTGCTCAAAACGCTTCATCACCTTCGCACGCGCTGTGCTCTCAGCTTTTCTTGTCCCGAGAACAAGGATGGCTTCCCCGTGCTTCTGAACAACAGAGCCGATGAACTGTGTTGACGGGTTGATCTTCAGGCGTTCTGTGCACCATCTGAATTTCGGCCGAGGCGCTGGATAGCCGCGTCCGATCAGGTTGACCCAGAACGTGTTTTCCGGCGCGGGAGTCAGCTTGTGGGCTGTAAGCGGAAGGCCCTGGTCGGCGGCTTGCCGCCCCATACGGTCAAGCGACTTTGAAACCCACAGGGAGACGACGGGATTTTCAACCAGTGTATCGGTACTGATGACATAGACCGGCTTGGATCGTGCGTCCTTGGGGAGGTCAGCAAGCGCCAGCCAAACGAGCTGCAATACAGCCGTCGAATCCTTCCCACCGCTGTAGCCGACAACCCACGGAATCTCGTCGGATAAATAGAGATCGACGATTTCCTGCTTGAGCGCATCAATCGTTTTCTTGAAACCGGCTTCTGAAAATGCCGAATTACGCTGTGGCTTTTTTGCTGCCATTGGCCCCTCTCTTATATGCGTCTTCGACACGTAGTTCATCGTCCGATAGATCAAGCTCCAAAGTGGTCTTGATGGCGTTTGCAGTCAGGACGACGTTTTGATGTGCTTTCGAAACCTGTCCGCCAACTAAAGCGCGACCTTCCCACATTCTACTATTGGCGCGACGCCAGTCTATGCTCTTGAGGTTAGGAATCTTCTTTTTCCAGGTCTTGGGATACTTTAAAATCAGCGCGCGGCCCGCGCGTGCCAATGCTTGCAGCACAACACCGTGCGTGTGGATAAAATCGGTGCGCACCTCTCCGGCTGTCAGGTCGCCACTGCGAACCCGGCCCCATTCATCCATCTGTTCTGCGACGGCCTCCCAGAATTCGAGCGCAAGCCGGGCCGTCTCCTCAGGCGTTGTCTCCGGCAACCCGTTCAACAATTCGTTGGTCGCGTGGTAGATAGCGCTCAGCGTGAAAAGACGCCGCGAGCGCGGAGCAAGGCTGGTCTTTTCCAGCTCGACGACATCGCGGAATATGTCGGACCCGGCGATCAGGGACTTCGCAAGCTGGGCCGTTTCGTCGCGGTAGTCATAGAGGATGCTGAGCGACGGGGACGGCCGGATGGCATAGCGATTGAGGTCGGCAAACATTTGCTGGCAGCGCTCCAGCCCCTTGTCGAGGAAGAAAACGACGGCAATAGTCTCGTCGCCCAGTTCAGGATGGTTGCGCAAAGCCTGATCGATGGCCGCGCGTCGATGCTGGCCGTCATTAATGATGAAGCGGGCCGACATTGGGATTTTCAGTATGCCGATTCGGTTGGCCTCTCCCTCTCCGGCGAACGGAGCGAAGGCGATATCGGAGTCTATGGAAACGGTGATCGCTGAGAAAACGTAGTTATCCACGTTTTCTGTGATGTAGCGGGAAAGCTCCGGAATCCGTGCCCTGTTGAGTTGCCGCTGCGCCCGCAGCTCGGGCGCGAGTTCATCCTCGTCGAACTGGAAGAGCTTGGGCAAAAGCCGCATCGGGCACATGGAGACATAGTATTCCCGTTGTGCCTGGATGCCCCTGATGGCGGGGAACTGATACTCGAATCCGTCGCTCATATTTCTTTCAAGTCGTTGGATTATGCGATACAAACATACTGAATCATATCGACCAAAGTTTGTCAAACATGAAACATACGTTTGCATCTATAAACAAACAAGAAGACGGTCCGGTCTACCTGGACTGCAATGCGACAGCCCCGATTGAGCCGTCTGTCAGGGACGCCGTGGTTCAGTGGATGACCGACGAGCTAGGCAATGCGGGCAGCCGGACGCATGAGTACGGGCTGCATGCCAAGCGGGCTGTCCAACGAGCCCGCGAACAAGTGGCTGCGGTCGTCGATGCGGCCGGTGACGAGGTGGTGTTCACGAGCGGGGCCACCGAGAGCAACAACCTCGCGATTCTCGGTCTGGCTGCGTATGGCGAAGATACCAATCACCGCCACATCGTCTCGACAGCGATAGAACACAAGGCGGTTCTGGAGCCGCTGGAAGCTTTGGAGGCCCGAGGTTTCTCGGTGACGCTGGTGCGGCCGGATGAGAACGGGCTCATCTCAGCCGATTCGATCAGGGACGCCCTTCGGCCCGACACACTTCTCGTGTCGGTGATGCATGCGAACAACGAAACCGGCTCGATCCAGCCGCTCCTGCAAATCGCGGCCGCACTGGAAGGACATGATGCCTACTTTCATGTCGATGCCGCGCAAGGATACGGCAAGGACATAGAGCCTCTGCGCAGCAAGAGGATCGATCTGATCAGCGTAAGCAGCCACAAGGTCTATGGACCAGTGGGCATAGGCGCCCTCATTGCTCGTCGGCGGGGATTCAAACGCCCGCCGCTC
>TARA_R110002012_G_scaffold256328_1_pt1 | contig 10915 bp, 12 predicted proteins | sample TARA_R110002012 | Tara Oceans TARA_R110002012 (sample SAMEA4396515) | marine metagenome | biome: Westerlies Biome; feature: [DCM] deep chlorophyll maximum layer (ENVO:01000326); material: water (ENVO:00002006), including particulate matter (ENVO:01000060) such as... | depth 40 m
TCGACTGCGACTTTGCTACCCTTCTTTAGTTTGTCATATACACTAAGAGCGGCCTTTGCGTCCATGCTCTTAGGAACAAATTCACTCAGTTCAACGGATTCTTTAATACCAAGAAGTTTATTAAGGTAAAGGGCAACTGATTTGGCCGTTCCTTCAAACTCATTTTTACCGAAGTCAAAAGTAACTCTGATGTTCTTGCCAGGCCTGTTCGTCATGATCATGTATTTGTATGGGGTTTTGGTAATTCCACCAGTCTTGACGATGTTGATACCATAACCTTTTTTAGAACCGATTTCGGCATTCTTAATCACACTGTCTGCTGTCCATGCTTCATCCAGTTCAACGGATTCTTTGAGTTGGGATGCTGCCTTTTTTGGATCAACACCCTTATAATATAGTTTAAGAGCATCTGTAGGTTCTACCTTCTTGTAAGAGGAACCACTCTTTTTAAGTTCAGATCTAAAAACTTCCATCCACTTTAAGAGTGGTTTTTCTTCAGAATGCTCTTTCATTAGTTCTTCCTTTTGAGTTGCAATGTTCGTTTTCTTGTTATATTTATAATCGTTCGGGGATTTTCCATCTTTTTTGGCTGCTCTGTCTTTTGCTCTTTCAGAAGCAGACATTGAGTTTCTTTCTCTACCTTTATCAGTTAATTCTCTAGTACCCTTTTTAAGAATTCCATGCTTTTGTAGTTGAGATGTAGCAATAGCATGAGCAGCATCGTTGTCTTTTCCCTTTGCTTTTAATTGTGACACTAATCTATCGTAGATCTCTGGTTCTCGTAGAATTTGTTTTCCTTCTTTTTGATCAGATGGTCCTGGATTTCTAATACTTTGAAGTCTTTCTCTTTCTTGTTTCTTAACAGCAGGATATAACTTCTTCGCCATGTTTTTTATTTTACCTGACTTCTTTTGAAGCATGTCATCAATTTTTTGTCTTGCACCAATAGAAAGATCACCCCAATGCTTGTCTCCTAACATCTTTTGACGAAGTTTCATCTTCGCCTGTTTTTTTGCTAATGTCTTTAGTTTATCATCTGACTTTCTAAACTTTTCTTTTCTCTTTCGAGTTCTTGCTCTTTTCTTTGCTGTTCTTCTCGCAACTCTTGCCATCTTTTTTCTTGCAACAAGACTCATCGTTCTTTCACAGAATTGTTCAAATTCCTCATGATTAAACCACAACTCTTCATTAATAGATTCACTTACACCCATACCCTTTTTCACATCATTGAACATCTGTAAGCAGTCTTTCTTCGAAAGACCATTGGGACAACCTAGAAGAAAAGAATCATAATCGTTTCGTGCAACCGCTGCTCTCATCTTTGAAGCAGACATTCCCTTGACGCCTTCTGCATCGGGATCTCTTTCGCCAGCAGAAACTACTTCAAACTTAGTGAAGCCATAGTCCTTGAGGTATTTTTTTAGTAGTTTTCTAAATTCAGGAACTCTATCTGAACCTACAATTAATTTGACCTCTTCATAGTTCTTCTTATCGAGATACTTCAAAGCATCAAATATAGTTCTTATGGATGCATCGTTTACCACATCCACACCACGAAATGCTTTTGACATGTATTTTATTTTTGATTTATAGTCGAGTGGGTTCTTTTTTGCATCTTTACTATGTCCAGTAAAAATAAAAGGTTTTCCACTAGAGCGTTTTGCAACAGATTTAATCTTATCTGCTAACACCCCATGACCATTTGTGGGTGGATTAAATCTCCCAAATGTAAATACTGCTACTGACATGATAAGTTCCTTTTTGGTACATTATATTTATAAAAAGAAGAAGGCCCGTTTCCGAGCCTCCTTAATAAGCCTACTGCTTTCCTATATTTTAAGTTTTCGGATCACCTCCTCCTAGTAATTGATACTCAATTCAATGGAAGAGCAGTAGACTTTTATCTACTGTTTATTCCACGGAAGATGTTTACTAAGATACTTCCAAAGTGGTGCGCCGAGAAAGGCTCCTGCTATAAAAACTAAAACTGAGAACCAAATTGTACCTAAAAATGAATCCAAAACCGCTAAAGTTGTCATATCATTCTCCTTTTAGTTTGGCTGTGTAGCCTTTGTGTTGTTTTCTTTTTCCTCGCAGAACTTCATATAATGCAGATCTGCTTAGATCGTTTTCTCTACAGTATTTAGTAAAGTTTTCTATTTCAACTACATCTCCTTGGGGATTTATCAAAGAAATTATTCTTTCCTTGGGAGATTCTTCTGTTTTTGGTGTATCTTCTTGCCATTCAACAAATAATCGGCTTATTTGTTTGAATGATCCACCAAATTTCTCTATGAATTTCCTTCTCCAATTAAACTTTTTGGAGTCATCATTCATTCTTCTCCATGTATTAGTATTTTTTTTATTCACTTCTTCTTTTTTCATATTTTATCCTTTCACCCAATTTTTATCAACTGTAAAATTCGCTCTTGAAAATTCTAATCGATCTACTAATTTCACAGCAGAACCGACTCTATCACTTGCAACAAAACCTTCATCTCTTGTTACCTTATAGCCATTTGCTGTCTTAATGAATGTTCTTAGGGACTGTACTTCTTCGAGTTTTCTTATAATAAACAATACACACTTTTGTAAATCTGAGTTTAAGCGAAACACATCGGTAAGATCCTTCGAAACACTTCTAATGCTTCTTACCATATCATCTTTTGCTTTTCTTTTTCTAACCTTACCCTTTTCGCTCTTGAGTTTTGCAACGTCTGTCTCTAACTTATCATTAACGAAACCAATAAACTCTCTTGGTGAAAATGAATATTGACCTTGTTTTACCTTTGCATTTGTGTATATGTTTATCATCGAAGATATTGCAGGCGTTTTTGCAATTAGGTTTGAACCCCTCTTCGCTTTATTTGCACTTGTCTTTGCTTTCTTAATTAGGTTTGTTATCTTTGCATATTCTTTTTCAGTGAACGATGCTTTACCAGATACATCCTTATACCCTGCATCAATCGCCCATACAGATGAGGACTTACCAAAGTCTGATTCACTTACGTTGAAAGATACTTTCATGTTATTTAATTCTTTACCTGTATATTTGGTATGGAAAACTATTCCCATCTTCGCCTTTTTAATTCTGTCTTGTAGTTTTCCCTCACCGACTGCATAAGTTATGGTGTTTGGTGTGAAGGTTAGATATTTCTCTCCGTCCATCTTTTTGAATGACAGGTCACTAGAGTCAAAGAGAAAATCACCTTGCAATATACCCTTTATTCCAAGTCCAGATAAATGTTTGAGTGCCACTTTTAATTTATCTGCTAGTCCACCACCATGATTTTTATTAATATCTGCATTGGTGTAGTTTATCTTTGGTGTCTTATTAAAAATGCTCTTCGTACCAACAAAGAATTTTCCATTCTCTGGATTTGTGCCGCATATAATTGCAGGCGCACCGTCCCATTTTCTTGTTAGGTTTAATTTACTATCACCACTTCCTCTAAGCATGTCAACAAGAGACTCCAAGAAACGAATTGCTTCTTGTGTTCTAGAGTAACCTTCAAAAGATAAATCTGCCGCATGGGTTAAGTGCGTGTTCTTTGCTTCTGATAAGATGTATTGCTTAAATGATTTCATGCTTTCCACCACACTCTATCTTTACCTTTGGTATTAATTCTCTTTGCAAGTGCTTTCATTGTTTTGTTCTTAAGTGCAAAATCATCACCGACTGTGCGTGTATTGAGAACCAACACATGTAGATTGCCATCTTTTGCAGTGATGGAAAATTTTTCACCATCTTCGGCATCTGGATTGATAAAGTTAATTATTCCCTTTGCATAAGTGCCACCGACATACTTCTCACCAGTCATCGCAAATATTACTGCATCGTGAAGAGCATCTTCTGTATCCCATGCCCACATCTTACCCTTGGCGTCTACAACGAACCTTAATTCTTTGAATTTTGTCTTCTTGATTAATGTTCTTAACTCTCGTTCGTTTGGATTCTCAAGCCCACGAAAATCCTTCCACTCAGCACCCTTGTATGGAAAGGTTGCAGATAGTTTAGAGGCTTTCTCATTAATATATTGTTTGAATGATTTCACTTAACAATCCCATTTACGAAGTGCTAATGCTTTCCTTGTAGGTCTTCCCTTTTCGTCCTTCATAGGACCTTTCATTCCACCCATTCTTGCACAGAATGATTTACGTCTTTTTGCTGCTTTACCACCCTTGCTCTTTTTTGCTTGTGCGGCGGATACTGGTGCTTTCAAATCGCTGCCTGGGTTTTCTCTTTCATAAGATGCACGACCTTTTGCATTAAGTCCACCTTCTTTGTTTTTTCCTGCTTTACGCTGCCACGCAGCAGATTTTTCATCCACACAACCACAGTCATGTTCGACCGAATCTGAAACTTTTTTCCAACCACCACCCTTTTTCTTGTAGCATTTTGAAGCCCAAGCATTTGCATATGCAGATGGATAAACATCAAACTTTTGCTTTGCTTGTGATATACATGCAGACCAAGCAGAAGGATTAGTTGGTTTATTTTTCTCTTCTATAAATTGTTTAAATGATTTCATATGACTGTCCTGTATGCCTTTTTTCTTTGGGTCTTTATCGATACGATTTGAAACATTAATAGGTTTATTACCAGTGCCTGGTCTGTCAGTCTGTGGGTCTTGTGATTTTTTCCTCTTCACTGCATTTGCGATTGCCTTCTTGCCTCCCTGTGCCTTTAACTTTCTTGCTTTAGTTGCGGACAGACATTTAGGTTTACCTTCGCCTGGTTTGGAATCTCCACACTTACCAATCTTTTCGCCTTTGGTGTTGTAACGATCCCAACCCCCCTTTGAGGTTCCACCCTTACCACCAGCACCGAACCATTTTCCTAGTCCTGAATCTTTATATACTTCTTTCATATAAATCTCCTACCGTATATGTATATCCAACCATCGTTTCCACAACTCTTTACCATTCTCATCGATGCCAACTAGTTCTAATCCATAGACAGTAGGTTTCTTTGGTTTGGTGATAAGGTTCATTCCACATTGTTTTAGAGGTTTATTTGATTTTTTGCTATTACATTTAGGACAAGCAGTAACTAAATTTGTCCATTGATGACCTCCACCTAAACACTTAGGATGAACATGATCAAGTGTTAATTTTTTTGGATCTTTAGACTTATACCCACAGTATTGACATGTCCAATTATCTCTTCTGAATATATTCTTTCTTGTAGGTTGAATTTTGGTGTCTTTCCAAGGTATTCTACTGTAACGAACAAGGACGATTGCAGCAGGTAATTCATACACACCATCAACCGTCCTTATTTTATGTTTCTTTTTATACCCAAAAGGCTTTTTTGCTTTTCCTGTTTCCAGTAACTTCACCGCCTTTTTCCAATTTATGATTTTTAATATTTCTTCACTTGCGTTTAATAGTAGAACATTTCTGCCCATATGGTATTAATTCCTTGTGATGTTAAGTAATTTTTGTATTTGTAACTCGCATTGTGTTTCTCTTTGTGTGCCTGGCCAGTATAAGTAATCTTTTGCTTTATTCTTTTTTAGGTTTACGAGTAATGGAAGAACAACCTGTTCTATTTCATGCATTTTTGCTTCCATGAGTTCGTCGTATTGTTCTTTGACTTGGTTTGCACCATCACAAGTTGAATTCATTTGAAGAATCAAATCCAACTTCTCTTTCATTTCCATTATTTCTTCTGATGTTACATCATCAGTGTCAGCACCCATGAGGCTATTAAGTTCATCCTCGTCTGCTGCTGTAAACCCAAAATCAAAATCTGAATATTCTTCGTGATCTGCCATGATATTCTCCTTGTACATTCTATTTATAAATATCACGGAGGGCAATATTATATGGCAACAACTGGACGAACAGCATGGATGAAGTATTTTACTTCAGCATCAGAGATACCTACGGTGCTTCGAAAAGACTCATCAAGATATAATGCAGAAACTTCACTCACAGAAGGTGTTGTGAAGAAAGGAGTTTCTTTAATCTTTATAAATGAGGGTGAGTATCAGTCAAAGGCTCTTGTAAGAGAAGGAAAAGAACTTTACAGAGTTCCATTCAATAACCTAGCAAAACCTGGCAATAAAGCATCAAACAGAGCAGACCTAAAACCACAAGCGTTTGGTATCAAAGAGAGAGAATATAGTTTTGATCAAATAAGAGACATCGCACTAGACACCCTATCAGAAAGACAAGATCTGAGTGGTGAAGTCAAAGGTTATTTGGAGTTATTATTATTGTATCATTCAGAGGGTTCTGTAGTAACTGATACACAATTAAAAGAAGCATATGTACCCATAAAAACAAATGCATCTATTCAAAAAGCGATCATCAATGACTTCGGTGAATTGTTAGGTCCTTTCGGAGTATATGCTCATTCACTTATAGACAAAGCAACAAACAACAAAATAAAAATACCAATAGGTGCCAAGTCTTGGTTTCCAGCAAGACCGAATGAACCCTTGATGGATTATGGAATCTATGTTGGTACAGGAAAGAATAGAAAACTTATAACAATATCCGCAAAGGCTTTATCCAAAACAACAAATGTTGTAAAACCAAAAGACATCTTAGATCTAATTGATAAGAAAGATGGTGGTTCAAAAACAAAAATGAGATGGAAGAACACAGTTCAGTATAAAATACTTACAATACTTAATGATAATAGCATAGCAAACGGTCCTCCTCTTGCAGCAGCAGAACTTGTTGAGATGAGTACAACACTGAAAAGAAAATACCCAGGCCTTACTAAAAAGGCAGCACAAGACATGGCAAAAAAAGGTAATAATTATGATGTAAAGTTGTGGTCTACGTTCATACAAAAAAATGAAACTGTGCAGAAACGACCAAACAAAAGAGGCAAGGTAGACCAGAAGGTTATTCGTTATGCATGTGAGAAAATATTACAATCAGAATGTCATCATGGTAATGCAGCAGACATGAGAGAAATATTTGCAGATGCGATTGCAGGCAGAGTGTTTTATGTAAAGTTTACAATAAACAATGTTGGTATGCCAGAGTGGGACATAGCAACAGATAAGAATTTTAGAAACGCTGATAAGGCATGTTTAAGAACAAAGAATGGTTACACCAGAGCAGGTGATAGAATGGGTGTTCAACCCTAGACTAGTTCAATTGATGCATGATACTTTTCGATTGTTTCGAGTAATTTCTTTGTGTATCTTATAGGTCTGCCTTCAAATACCTGAGTGATACCATCTTCACATGACATAAGAATGGCAAAGTTTTCGATTGCCTGTCCTGTTCTCTCTTGCCATGCGATAGCATATGCAGTTGCTTGTAGGAAATAGTTTTGCACATCACTTTCCCTCTTTGCTCTTGTTGAACCTTTGAAGTCAATGATGGATAGTTTGCCATTGTATTCTGCTACACAGTCAACACGACCAGCGAGCATCATTGCTTCACTCCATAGTGGTACTTCAAGTGCATGTATGTTGTCTATCTTATCGAGTTCTGGTTTCAACTGATGAAAGAGTTCGATAGTTTCTGGTGTCCACTTAGAGAGGTCGAGTTTGTTGTTCAGGTAGTCTTCAATCAATGAGTGAAAGGCATTTCCTCTTGACAACACTCGTCTTGATTCTTGTGGGTTCTCTCTTCGCCACTTTGCAAAGAATTTACTCTTCTCCCAGCCTGTTACTGTAGTCACACTCGGCATGTTACCAACAGGCGATGAATAAAAACGACCACCCTCTGATGTTTCAGCCTTTAGAGACTCAAAGGTGTGGTCGATTTTGGTATGTGTGAATTGTTTGTACTTCATAATTAATAGTATACCTCATATTAAATGTATGTCAAGATATAAGTTTATTGTTCTTTGCAAACTTCTTTGCGCCAGCAACATTCCTATGTGTTCCAAAATAACTAAAGATTTTTCTATAAGAACCACGATCAGGGTTACTAATGATTGCCATCATGACACCATCTTCGCCTGCCATCTTATGGCGTTTTGTTGATATAACAACAAACTTACTGTTACCACCAAGCACTGAATCGGCAGAGTATAGAAACTCTGTTTTCTTTGTTTGTAGAATGTGACTCTTTACATCTGGACTTGGGGTTACTTCAAATTTACGAGTTGGTGATCCACCAGGCAAAGCACCCATCACTTTTTCATCAACGGATTCATTTTTACTGGGGTTGTGGGTATAAGTGCCAGGGTAATTCGCTGCGAAATTCTTATATCCTCGTTCACTCTTGAATTTGAGTTTCCATTTTCCATCTTTACCCTTTTTACCGCTATGTAGATGTTTCTTCATTGATGATCCTTCAATAGCATTGTCGATTAACCTGCTCTCTCTATCACTAGCGGGTTTGTAAGTGACTTCATATGCTTCATCCATTTCACCGTAACCTTCACTCATCTTCTTGCGGTTGACGCGATTCAATGCAAGAGGAGAAACAAACTTGATCTTTGCCGTTGAGAGTTTTTTCAATAGACTAGGGTTGTTCTTTGCAAGGTTATCGAGAAGTGCTGTGAGTTTCTTGTAAGTAGGACTTGATGGATCAACCTTTGAGATCTTTCCATACTCCTTGCGAAGCATATCAATCATTTGCTTCTCGGATGCTTCATCCAGTTCAACGGATTCTTTTACAACTTCAATCTTGATGTCCTTACCGTGTGCCGTTCTCAAAAGCATCTCTACTGTCTTTTGTTCTTTGGGAGTGACTTTCTTTACGGTTTCTATAGTCTTACTACCCTTCTTTGCAACAAGAGTAATAGTCTTTGCTTCATCAAGTTCGGTTGACTCCATGACATCTTTGACTTGTAGGTACATGTCGGATTGTGGGTCATAATACTTGCCTGCTCTCTTGTCGTAGTAGTAGATCTGACCAGACTTCTTGCTACGGTATGGTCCCTCAAGACCTTCCTTCTCGCGGTTCGAGAAACGATCTCTGTCGATAGGCGTGACAACCTTGCCACCCAACTTGCCTTGTGCCTTCATCTTGTTGTAGTGTGCCTTGGCAGACATCTCTTCGAGTTCAACCTCTTCACGCAGTCCTCTACTTTTCGCTGCCGACTGGAATGATAACTTGACATACTCATCTCGATTCTTTCCGTACTTGTCAATGATAGACTTAACTGTTTTGTCTACACGATATCCTCTGGACTTTCCGAAGTGGTTGATAACATTTTCTAATGCTTGTCCACCATTTGAAGCACGGAATTCACGATAATACTTGTTGTCCATTACCTTCTTTAGTTCAGCATGGACTTCGCTGCGGAATGCTTTGGTGTTTTCATCCAGTTCAACGGACTCTGTAATACCAAAACCTTTCTCAAACTTCTTACGAGTCTTCTCGTCTTTGAAGTTAATCTTCACGGTTAGTTTACTTCTGTCACCAACCACTCCGCCACGACCAGTCAACTTGTTGTGCATCGCATTCACTGCCGCACCATATAGTTTTTGATATTCTGCTCTATTTTTTGCTTGATAAGTCACTGACCCTGAGTCGATAATCTTTGCCTCTTTAACTTCAGGTTTGTCGTGACCATAGCCCTTCTTCTTCATGTCCAAATGATCTTGATATGTTTTTGCCTTATATCCCTTACCCGTCTTGGGGTCGTACATCATATGAGGTTTGAAGTCCTTCTCATCATCTTCGTTATAGGGATAACCTTTTTTCTTGAGAGGTTCTTCTACGTCTTTCATTTTTTTCTTTGTATCGACAGGGCATGTGTCGTACATTTCTCTTAGATGTGACTTAAAGGATTTCATTCGGCTGCTCCAGTGAGATCGTTGTATATTTTATCGCTATGTGAGATACCAGATTCATCTCGGTACTCAACAGAAAGAGTTTGTTTGTCTGCCATTTCTATCTTTGTAATAAATGGATTGCTTTTGTTTCCATGTGTAAACTTTGCCATCACGGTTGGATCTTCAAAAGCGTATTGTTTTGTGTGAGGTTTGTTATAATCATAATTTGCAGGATTGAATGCATTCATAAAGTTTTCTCCGTTGATTGGTTACATTATATATATAATTAGAAACCAACAGGAGACTTTTTCAATGACTTCATATCGATCACTATTTAGTATTGCAGCAAATACACACAATGTTCCATCTCATGATGCGATTCTTCTCACATCTGATTCCATCAATGCAGGTATTGGTGCATCCTTTTCTGCTGAAGTTGCTTTTTATTCAGAGTCTACAGCAAGAGGTGCAAACGGAAAGCCGATTGTAAAGGGAGCCGCTGGTGCCGCCGCACCTGATAATCCATCAATCACAGGACCATCACAGATTCTTCGAGGGTCAATGGGTAACTCAGAGAATCCTCAATACTTCTATCCAATTCAAATCAAATCGTCTCTTGGTTTCACAGGAGCAAATCTATACGGTCTTCGGACGTAACGATACCACATAACATAACGTATACATTTTATTACCCTATTATCTGTGGTATATAACTAAGAGAAGGTCACTTTCCTAAGAGAGTGGCCTTCTTTTCTATCAAAGAAAAATGAGTGCCAGTTTTTAATACGGTTGGCACCCATTTTGGTTTTGATATATGAGTATGTGTTTTCTCATTCTTCATAATCAGTTTCACAGACGGCGACTTCACATTCACAGAGGAGGAAGATCCGCATAGGAAACAAAAGATTAGAGGAAGTAGTAGATGTTTTCTTTTCATACTGTTATATATACAACTTACTAAATAAGATGGGAGAAGAAGAATGAACACTGAGCCAGGACATTATCGAAGAAGAATACATGCGAGTAAAGGATTCGGAGATACTCTATGTAAACTGTTTCGTTGTAGAAGCAAACTACTAAACAAACTACGAAATAGACTGAATGACCTATGGGGATATAAGGTTGAGTAGAGCATCTCGCGTTGCATCTACATTCGATGTATCATCTTCAGTAAGATTATCTGTCACTTCTTGTATATACTCTCGTCTTGC
>TARA_R110002012_G_scaffold13845_14_pt1 | contig 10913 bp, 6 predicted proteins | sample TARA_R110002012 | Tara Oceans TARA_R110002012 (sample SAMEA4396515) | marine metagenome | biome: Westerlies Biome; feature: [DCM] deep chlorophyll maximum layer (ENVO:01000326); material: water (ENVO:00002006), including particulate matter (ENVO:01000060) such as... | depth 40 m
ATCAGCGGCGATGAGTTGATGCAGCTAACGGAAGAGGAGCTGAGAGAAAAAGTGGAAGATATGCAAGTATTCACCCGCATGTTTCCCGAGGCCAAGCTGAAAATTATCAACGCACTGAAAGCAAGGAATGAAATTGTGGCCATGACGGGCGACGGTGTCAACGACGGGCCCGCATTGAAAGCCGCTCACATTGGCATAGCCATGGGCAAAAAGGGCACCGAGATAGCCAAACAAGCGGCTTCTCTTATTCTACTGGAAGATGATCTTTCGAAAATGTTGGAAGCTGTAGCCATGGGACGAAAAATCTACACCAACCTAAAAAAAGCCATTCAGTACATTATTTCCATTCATATCCCTATCATCCTTACTGTGTTCCTTCCATTGGCCCTTGGCTGGATCTATCCCAATATTTTCTCGCCGCTGCACATCATTTTGCTCGAGCTGATTATGGGCCCTACGTGCTCTATCATTTATGAGAACGAGCCAATGGAAAAAAACATGATGATCAAAAAACCACGGCCTTTCACCAGCACCTTCTTCAACTGGAAGGAACTGACAACAAGCGTGGTGCAGGGCTTGGCGATTACAGCGGGGACCTTGTCGATCTACCAGCTGGCCGTCCACGGAGGAGCCAACGAGGAAGTGACCCGTACCCTGGTTTTTGTGACTCTCATTTCGTCCAATATCTTCCTTACACTTGTCAATCGCTCTTTCTATTACTCTGTCCTCACTACGCTGGCGTATAAAAACAACCTCGTTGGCCTGATCATTGGCGCCACTGTGGCAATTACAGGCCTACTGCTCTTTGTGCCTCCACTGACAAATTTCTTTGGTTTTGATAATATCAGTGCTGTGCAGCTTTTGACAAGCGTGGTCATCGGTCTCTTGGCGGTGATTTGGTTTGAGATGATAAAGTGGAGGTCAAGAGTAGCCGCTAAAACGGTCTAGTCTTTTAGAACGGATACCCAATCGCAAAATTCAGCACCGGGTTTTTCCAGTCAAAACCAAACCGCTCTCCTTTGGGAAGGTAGGGTTTTTGAATAGGCGCTGCCAGGTCGAGCCTGATCACAAAGTTTTGAATATCGACCCGCAAGCCGGTTCCGAAACCAACGCCCAGCTCCCGGATAAAATCGGAAGTGAACTTACCGCCCGGTAAGGAGGCATTCTCGTTGGTCAGCCAAACATTGCCGGCATCGGCGAACACGGCACCTTTTAGAAACGAATAGATGGGGAAACGGTATTCAAGGTTGGCTTCCAGCCGGATATCACCAGCCTGATCGAAGAAAGACCCTACACTTTCACTATCAGGCTTATAGGTGCCCGGCCCCAGCGATCTCACCCTGAATGCCCGTACGCTGTAAGGTCCACCGGAAAAGTACTGTTTGGAGAATGGAAGTGTGACCGAATTGCCAAATGGAAAGCCAAACCCTGCAAAAACCCTGGCCACCAACTTTTGGGTCTTGCTGAGGTATCCGTAGTACTGAACATTGATATCGCTCTTGTAATACTGGGCATACTCAAGCCCAAAGAATGTATTTTTCTCACGCTGCGATGTTAGCTTGTTGAGTAACCCCAACCCGTTGCCAGCCATGTCCACATTCAAAGTAACAAAGAAGGGGTTCCGGATGCCTGAGCTCATCAACTCGTTGTAAGTGAAGGTATAAGTCAGGCCTCCAATAAACTTTTGGTCAAAGCTACTTCTCAAGAAATCATTCTCCGCAAGGATTGCGTCAAATTCAGGCGTCGTTTTGGCCAGGTTCACAAAGTTGATGCTGATGGGATTGAGTTCGTGATAAACATATCGGGTGGCATTCCAGCTATAACCAAACGTGCTTGTGAGCGATTGCAGGACATAAAGCTTACTTCTGTTCAAGTACTCCACCCCGGTGCTAAACTTGGTCTTGGGCACAGCATATTTAAAATCCCGCACTATTTCAACAGGAAACAAAAGCCTGGGAAATACCAGATCGCCCTTTAGGCCCAATTGAATACTCTTTAAACCCGTGTTGTCACCTTTGATTAGCTGCTGCTCATAGCCAGCTTTGCCGGTCGCACTCAGCGTTTCTCCTCCACGGAAAAGGTTGCGGTTGCTGTAAGTAAGCGACAAAGACGGCCCCACAAAGTTGTTGGACTTGGTGACACCCTGAAGTTCTGCTCTCAAAGCTCGCTTTTTCAAAGGAGACAGATAGATATTAGTGGCCAGTTGACCCAACGAATCGCTCGCATTCGCCTCTCCGACCTCATCATACTGAATATTCACAAACTTATAGCTACCGATAGAAGACAGCCGGTTGCTCGTCCGCCGTGAGTCGGTGGGATTATACCTCTTCCCTTTTTCAAGCAAAATATAAGGAGCCAGCCGCCTGGGTTGGAAAAAAGCAGAATCCTGAATATAGTTGATTCCCGAAAGCGTTACAGTGTCATTTTTCACTCCTTCGTTTAGTGAATAATGCGGAAACACATTGATGGAGGCAACCTCGTAAGGGATTACCGACTTATGAGGCACATCTCTTTTTAGCCTGAGGTAGAGGTCGACGGATTTATCATTGTATCCATTGGTGTCGGCTTCAAAAATGAGAAAGTCTGCGTTGAAATTGTAGTAGCCTTTGTCCTTCAGAAAAAAGTCAATCCGATCCCGCTCCACTTTGAAACGCTCCAAATCAAACCTGCCTCCGGGTTTAACAAAGCCACTGCGATTCATATACTTGCTAATCTCTTTGTAAATCGGCAGAGAGCCGCTGTCCAGCTGATAGCTCTTGATAGTGTAAGGGGCGTCTACATGAACCGTGTACTTAACGGAGCCGGTATGTTTGCCTTTTTTTTCCACCGAACTAATCTCACTTCTGAAAAAGCCCCGGTTTTCAAGGCGATTGTTGACAAGCTCCTCCACCCGAAGCGGATTAACGTCGGAGAGATAAACAGGCTCCTCGCCTATCTTTTTATTCAGAAAGCGGTAGTAAAGGCCGGGGTGTTTCCTTTGTGCTTTGTAGTGAGCCAGCAGCCCAAGGCGAACCCCAAGTATTTTAGAGTTGGGCTCGGGCCTCATCACAGTTTCCAGCTCCTCTTCAATGTCGCTTAGCTGATCCACTTTGGTTTCGGCAGTCAAGTCAATTTTTGACCCGGTATAAAGCAACTCGTCCTCCGGGATATACTTTTTTACCCTGCAGGAGGACGCTCCAAGCAAGGCGCTTAGCATAAAAAATACCGATATCTTAATCAATAACTTCAATTTCTTACTTCTTTTCAGCTTGTTCCTCTTCAATCTCCTTTTCCAAACCCTCGTCCTTTGCCATTTTCTGCCAAAGCTCTCTGAACTTATTAAACTCCTTGTTGTACAAAAATGCAATACCAGTGACTATCAGCTGTCCATCGATTACACTTTCAAATTCGTTTTTTCTAAAGCCTTTCAACCTGTATTGGCCGCTTTCAGACAGCAGGTACTCGAGACTTATATTACCGATAACGGGCGTGGTTCCCTCCGTGGCCTGGCTGCTACCCTCAATATTGACAGCGCTGCCCACCTGCACAATCAGTCGATCATTGAACAGCTTCTTTTGTGCATTAATATCGAGTTGCGTACGGTCCTGCGGGCTCTCCCCCTGGTAGTCGGTGTAGCTATCGAGTCCAAAATTGAGATCAAGGCCAGTTTTGCCGACCAGTTTATCAGAAAAATTATTCAGCTGACCCGACAGTACTTTGTTTACGTTGCCTCTGGCTACAGACACAGCACCACCGCCACTGCCATCGCTGCCAGATCCGGGGAAAAACCGGTTGAGCACCAGCAGAGAGAATACCTGCTTGTTCAACTCACTTTCCTGACTGTTCAACTGCTGCAGCCTGCCATATACATCACCGCCAATGGCTCCCTGCTCATCTTCAGGCATATCCAGCGCAAAAGACAGCTCTGGTTGCAGCAACTGCCCATCCACATTCAGATAGACCAGGAAAGGAAGCTTTTGCTGGTATTTACTGACCAGATTGGTGCTTTCTCCTGATGTTCGAATAGCCATCAGAGGAGCCGCCGAGGTTTCTACCTTATAGATAGCCCTCACATTGAGCAAAGCATCAAGGGGATCTCCCCGCCAGGTGATGGTACTCTGTGGAGAGATTTCAAATCGTTTTTTTACCAGGTTGTAGAGGTTGGTCTCGTAATGCCCGCTATTAATGGAGTAGGTGCCAGACAGCGTGGTTCTGCCGTTTGGCTCAAGGCCCACGATCAGATCGCCGGTACCGGACACCTGGAAGTTGTCGCCCGTTTTCTCATCTATGATAATCTTAAAAACGGCATTCTTCTCTACAGACAAATTGGTGTTTACATCGTAGCCGACCAACTGGCCAGCCGCAGTTTTGTCGTCTCCCCTGGTGAGAATATCGTCCGGATTTTCTTTGTTCACAAAAAGTAACACCCCTTCTCGTTCCATGATGTCCACCTGAGATTCAGGTACCACAAATGTGAAATCCGTGCCTTCTTTGATCGCCAGCTTCCCTTTCACAACCGGCACTTTCAGATCTCCGCTAACAGCGAGGTCTGCATCCATTTTCACTTTGCCATAAAAGAGTTCATTGTCATTTTCTGACGCATTCACCGGTTGGAAATTCTCTGCCTTCACTGTAAAGTCGAAAGTAGGGTTGGTCAGGCTTTCAGTGAGCACTTTGCCGTCCAGTCGAAAGGCATTTTTGTCCTTATCAACGATTGTAAAGTTGTCCATATACAAACCTGCGTTATCGACAGTCAGCACCTCGTTTGGCAAGGTAAACTGGGTATTCAGTGAATTAACTTTGAGACTGGCGGCTGCAAAGTTGAGCTTGCCGGTATATTCCGGCGAAGCAGTAGTGCCAGTAATTTTGACTTTGCCAGAAATCTTTCCGCTGGCATCAGAAACCGCCTCAGAGGCAAAGCCCTCAACTGCTTTCATATCGACACTATTGAGGTTCAGATCGAGGTCAATATTGGCTCCTTCTTCGGCTGCCGTATAATCGCCTGTCAGGTCGAGGTCGGCATTCTCACCACTAAGTGCCAGGTTAAAATCGTAGCTTCCTCTACCAACTGATTTCGCATTGACAACCATCTTACCAAATGCAACTTTCATCACCTCCAGCTGATCAATATTGAGGTTGGCTAAAATGCCAGCGTCCCGGAATGGATTTTCAATGATCAGCTTTCCGGCCAAAACGCCGGTCGCCAGCTGCTGGTCAGGATTTAGGGCACTAAGTAGGGTAGCAAGGCTGAACTCCTGAAACAAAATTCCAATATGTTCTTCCTGAGTGTCTGGCAGTGATGAACTAACCGTCAGCGACTGATTCCCTTTACTGAAAGTGAAATCCTCAAATACCATGAGTTTGTCAGAATAGCGGATTTGATTGGTTTCAGGAATTTTCCAGGGTTCTTTGTCGAGGATAAGCCCAGCAGGCACGAGATGATAGGTGATAGCACCTTTTTCCATTCGAATTTCAGACTGAATATAAGCCAGGGTCGCATCTTCGTTAAGTGAGGTGAAGTCAAGCAGGAGCAAGCGGTCTTGCAGCACGCCGGCAAAAGTCGTTTTCTCAACAGCGAGCGGCCCTGCATTTACACCAGCCCAGCCAAACTCAAAAGTCAAGCTGTCTCTGGCTCCCCGCACATCCATTCGGAGACTATCGATCGTATTGCCATTGTACTGCACAAAAGGTGCTCTTAATCTTGCAGCGACAGTTTGAAGAGCCTCATCAAATTCCACCTTCAGGGTAACGGAATCCAGTCGCTCCAGTCCATCGAGCATCACCTCGTTGAGAAAAGGAGATTCACGCACCGTCAGGCTCAACTTCATGGAAGCTGCCTGCAGCAGGGTGTCAGTAGCGACGGAGTCAGGGAAATACCTGGTGAACTGCCGGGTGAGGGCTGTTGCCAGAGAAACCGGAGGTGTATTTGATCTAAGATCCAGATTGAGCGAACGACTGGAAATGTTAAGTGTAGTTGTGTCTTCTTGAATTGAGGCACCCGCCTTGAAGCTACCCAGCGGAAACGACTCTCCTTCATAGACTGCCAACCCATCTTTGATATCGGCCTTAACAGTAAAAAAGTCGGTGTTGCCTTCAAAATCAGCCTGCAGCTTGAACCTTGCCCTGAGGTCCTTGCTTGTTACGCCCAGCGCCCTAAAGTCTGCCCCTTTCAAATCCAGCGTCAACCCAATGGTGGAGGAAGTGGAGTCTAGCTCCAGTAGTGTTTTCAGGGAAACATCCAGGTTTTCATCTTTGAAAGATAGCGTAACGTCACCCTGGCCGTTTTGCATGTCTCCTGCCAGCGTTAGCCCCGAGAAATCGTAATGGTTAAACTCAAGCGTTTTAAAGTCAGATTGAAGCGAGGCGTTGAGTGTGGACAAATCTGCCCCCGAGCCGGAAGCAGTTGCCTCGAAAGTAAGAGTGCCCAACTGCTCACTTTTCAATAGCTTATTGAGTTGAAGCTGGTTGACATCAATGTGAGCGCTGAAAGCCAGTTGCTCCTTGTTGGTAAATTTCCCGTCGATATTTACTTCGCCCTCAGGAATAGTCAAAGTAGCAAGCAAAGTCGATCCATCTTTGTCACCTTTCGCTTCCGCCCGCAAAGTGATTGTTTCAGGGAGGGCAATACCAAGTGCTTCTTCGTCTACGAAGCGAAGGATGTCGGATTTTTGCGATTTGATCAGCAGCGGCATGGCTTCAAACCGCAAGTACTCGGGCTGCAGGGCGTGCTTCAGCCCGCCGCTCCACCTTAGCGACGTGCCTTCACCCCAGGCAATGAAAGCGTCTTCCACACTGAAATCATCGAGCCCGCCAGCGACTCGAACCCTGCCATTGATGATTTTTTTACTCAATGCTAAAAGGTATTCGTTGTCTTTTAATGCTGGCGCAAAAACAAAGGCATCGCTCACATCGACCTGCAGCTCGCTGATGTCGACGTCTGCCACCGCTCGCTCCGGCTCATTCAATGCACCAGCGATAGATGGGTAACTCAGCTTTAGGTCTGCCTTCATATTGCTCTTGCCAGTTGCCAGCTCCAGGTCTGACAGCGACAAATTTTCATCGCCCACTTTCAAGTCAAACGCCAGCTGGTCAAGTTGCAAGCCACTCGCCTCCCGGAAAGTGAAACCGCCGACTTGAATGTGGGCCAATCCCGGATGAAGAGTAACGTCCGACGCTTCGAAGGAAAGGTCGGTAATAGCCATGGCATTTGGGTTGAATATACCTTCCTTCGGCCGAACGGTGTCTGCCTGGTAGGTTACCTGGTTATTTTCAAGTGTGATTGATTCCACGGCTACCTGCCAGTCGGGCCATTCGAAGGTGATCAGGGAGGGCTCACTTACAGTACTGTCGGGCTGTGAGGCCGCTGGCTGCAAGTGTCGACCAGACGTGTAGGCAATTTCAGAATTGTTAAAAGTGAATGATGCTACTTCAACAATATTTTCTTCCAGATTCAACACCGGTATCTCAGCCAACAAGTACCCTACATCAACCAAAAGCAGCAGGGAATCAGGAGCTGATTCATAAAGGAAACTAACGTCTTCAAGCGCTATTTCATCAACGATAAGAAGCGGAAGTGACGATGCGGCGGAAGTGGTATCTTCCGGCGAACCGGCTGTTTGATATTGTTTGTAGGTAACTGCTGACTGATCGAGCGCAAAAGATTCGACGTGAAACTTCATCTGATCGAGGACGAAGTCGTCCATTTCGAGCTCAAGAGTACCTATTTTCAACAAAGCCAGCATACCGCCAACTTCGTCATCATAAGTAATATCAAAATCATTGAAAGCGATAGATCCAATCTCGATGGTGAAAGGAGCTTCTTCTTTAGGTGGTTCAGTGGCTGCCTGAGTCGAGTCGGGCTCAGCTGCAAATGCAGCTATCAGAAAATCGAAATTGTAGACTCCGCTGGGCTCTTTTCTGTTTACCCTGGCTGTAAGCCCTGACCATTCCAGCATTTTCAGGTTGAGACCATCTCCTTTAATTAGCGGAATCAGCGCTACCGATATCTCCAGGCTCTCCGAATAAACCAGTGTGTCGCTCTGCTGGTCTTCTACATAAAGCCCTTCGAGGAAAGCATTGCCCGAGAAAGTGACAAAGAGTCTCCTGATACCCACTTTTGCCCCCGTCTTCTCCTCTACAAAACCAACTGCCTTGCTCACAATGATATCCTGGCCCCAGGGACTTCGGATGATCAAAACGACAATAATGAAAAGCATCAATATGCTCAACACAATTCCGGCAATGATCTTAATGAATTTATTTCCTTTTCTTTCTGGCATACATTCCAATCATACCCTCATGTGCAGGGTGGCAATGTGGGAAAATATTCTAATTAGATTGGAGGGGTATAAGATAATAACGCAAGATAGCACCAAACAGCTATTTTCTAATTCGATAATGAAAGGATCATTGTTTCAGCAAATAGTTCATGCATTGAGATCCTGACACAATTGCGATGCCTTCCCAAAAGCTATTTAATAATTATTTCATTAACAATCAGCTAATCACAGCAATTCTAAACACCCCTGAGGTCACAATCATTCCTTAACAAAAAAGAAAAATAAAAATTATTTGTGTAAGCATATGCTTACATATATATTTGTAAGCAAATACTTACATAATATAGAATGGAAATAAGACGAGACGTATTTCAAGCCATAGCCGACCCAACAAGAAGAGACATCTTGAACCTGCTCACCCACAAGTCTCTCAACCTCAATAGCATCGCCGAAAACTTTGACGTTAGCCGACCAGCAATATCTCAGCATATCAAAATACTGACCGAATGTGGGCTCATTATCATTGACCAAAAGGGACGGGAGCGCTATTGCCAGGTGCAACCAGAAAAGCTGAGTGCGGTAGCCGATTGGCTTGAACCCTTCCGTAAAATGTGGGAAAATAGATTTAACCAACTCGATAATTTGCTTAATCAATTAAAAGAAGACAAAGATGAATAAGACAGTTTTCACCAAAGATTTAACTAATAAGAGAATATTAGTTGAAAGGCATTTTGATGCGCCCGTAGCACTGGTTTGGAAAACCTGGACTGACGCCACTCTGTTGGATCAGTGGTGGGCCCCAAGCCCATGGAAAGCCAAAACAAAATCGATGAACTTTAAAGAAGGTGGCTACTGGCACTACTGCATGGTGGGGCCTGAAGGAGAAGTAGCCTGGGCGAGGCTTGACTATGGGAAGATCAAAATTCCGATCAGCTATTCGGCCAAAGATTCCTTTTGCGATGAGAACGGGATTATCAATAAAGACTTTCCAGGCGCTCATTGGGACGTTACTTTTTCTGCAACAGAGAGCGGTACAAAAGTGAATGTAGTTACCTCCTATAGTTCAGTCGAAGCGCTCGAAGCAATGGTCGACATGGGCTTCCAGGAGGGCTTCGCCATGGCGCACGACAATCTGGACGAGCTAATCAAAACCCTTGTCTAAAAATCTCTTTTCATGAATGCGGCAAGTCGCAGACTCCCCTTGTGTTTGTCGCATTCATACCGTAGTGTCATTGTCAAAAAAACTGATATTTGACTTTCGAAAACCCAACCCAATACCGATATGACAAAGCAACTTTGGCTCAACCTGCCTGTGAAAGATGTAAAGAAGTCAAAAGCCTTTTTTACCAAGCTTGGTTTTCAGTTCAGCACCGGGCCTGGAGACACTGAAACCTCTGCGGCTCTCTTGGTCGGAGAGAAAAATGTGGTGGTGATGCTGTTTGAAGAGCCTGCCTTTAAGGGTTTTGCAAATGCTGACATTGCCGACACAAGCAAAGGCTGCGAGGTGCTACTCTCCATAGATACCGAGAGCAAAGAGGAAGTAGATACTTTGACTCAGAAAGCGATTGATGCGGGCGGGAAAAGCTCGCACAAGCCGTCCGCAATGAGCGGCTGGATGTATGGCAGTCTTTTTATTGATCTGGATGGGCACCGCTGGAATGTGCTCTACATGGACATGAGTAAAATGAAAAATTAACTTTCACCAACCTAAACCTACTACTATGAACTTCTTTAAAAGCGCAGGGGCCGTTCTGCTTGGACTGGTTGTCATCTTTGCGTTGTCTCATATCACCGATGTTGTTCTTGAGAAATCGGGGCTTATGCTGTTACCATTCGATTTAAATCCACTTTGGTTCAAACTATTCGTCACTTTCTACCGCACTTTTTATGTGTTTGTCGGCGGTTACGTCACTGCCAGAACAGCCCATATTAATCCGATGAGGCACACCATCATTCTCGCTTCCATCGGGACTGTGTTGGGCATCCTCGGAGCGGTGGCGATGTGGAGCGAGCCTCCTCATTGGTATCCGGTTGCATTGGTTATTCTTGGCTGGCCAAGTGCCTGGTTGGGCGGCAAGCTCAGGGTTGGATTCGGCAGATGAGCTATTGTTTTTCCCGTCCTGCGTTGGGATGACGATGTAAGGGTGACTCCGGTCTGGCTCGGGACATCGGCTCCATCCACCATGTCAAAAGCAGCGGCACAAAAAAAAACAGAGGCACTGCATGCACAACATTTGGTGTAAAATTGGTAGAAGCATGATTGACAATGCCGTATTTTAGGTTGACCATCCGGCCATCACCTGGTGGGATGTCCAAAGAGATCGATAAACCTACCATTTATGACCCAACTTAAAAAAGGCACGCTCGCCGTGTGGGGCGGCGAAACTGAAAGATTCCCATATGGCGCCACCACACCACCGATTGTCAATAGCGTTACCTATGCCTACGAAAATCTCGACGACTGGTACGCCGTGGCCATCGGCAAGCAGGAAGGCCACATTTATAGCCGCAATACCAACCCAACAGTGCGGGTGCTGGAAGAAAAGATTGCAGCCCTGGAGGGAGCCGAAGCAGCCATATCCTTCGCCACCGGCATGGGAGCCATCAGCAATACATTGTTTGCCTTTCTTACGGCAGGAAAAAGAGTCGTTTCAC
>TARA_R110002012_G_scaffold19465_4_pt1 | contig 10912 bp, 6 predicted proteins | sample TARA_R110002012 | Tara Oceans TARA_R110002012 (sample SAMEA4396515) | marine metagenome | biome: Westerlies Biome; feature: [DCM] deep chlorophyll maximum layer (ENVO:01000326); material: water (ENVO:00002006), including particulate matter (ENVO:01000060) such as... | depth 40 m
GGAATCCAATAAGAGTATTTCATACCCTTTTTTCTTGGCAGCTTCAATGTAGCTGTGCTGAGCCTCTTTGTCAGAAGCATAAAGAACCACCAATTTATCATCCTTGTCTGTCTGATTATCCTTGATTTTGGCTTCCAATTCTTCAAAGGTGTAGAAATCACCATCAACCGATGGATAAAGTGCAAACTTGTCGGCTTTGTCAAAGAATTTATCTTCGGAAAGCATTCCGTATTCGATTACGACTTTGATGTCGTTCCACTTCTGTTCAAAATCCTCACGGTTATTTTTGAAAAGTGAACTCAATTTATCGGCTACTTTTCTAGTGATGTATGAAGAGATTTTCTTCACAGCACCATCAGCCTGAAGATAAGAGCGTGATACGTTCAGCGGGATGTCCGGAGAATCGATAACACCTTTTAACATCGTCAAAAATTCCGGGACAATCCCTTCCACATTGTCCGTTACGAACACTTGGTTCTGGTAAAGTTGAATTTTATCCTTTTGTATGTTGAGGTCGTTTGTCAACTTTGGGAAATACAGAATACCCGTTAAGTTGAACGGATAATCCACGTTCAAGTGGATGTGGAACAAGGGTTCCTCAAACTGCATTGGATAAAGCTCACGATAGAAGTTTTTGTATTCCTCTTCGGTTAAATCCGTTGGCTGCTTGGTCCACGCTGGGTTTGGATTGTTGATGATGTCATCCACTTCTTTTGTAGGAGCAGGATCATCTTCCTTGGCACCTTCTGGTTTGGGAAGGGTTTCTGTTTTGGTTCCGAATTTAATCGGAATGGGCATGAACTTGTTGTATTTGACCAAAAGTTCACGGATTCTGGCGTCTTCTAAAAACTCCGTGGAATCCTCCCCAATGTGAAGGATGATTTCCGTACCTCTTTCGGTTTTGTCGCTAGTTTCAATGGAGAATTCCGGGGAACCGTCGCAGCTCCAATGCACAGCTGGTTCGTCCTTGTGGCTTTTTGTGATGATCTCCACCTTTTCCGCCACCATAAAGGCAGAGTAGAAACCAAGACCAAAGTGTCCTATGATACCGGAATCTTTGCCAGCATCCTTGTATTTGTCCAAGAATTCCTCTGCACCGGAAAAAGCCACTTCATTAATGTACTTTTTCACTTCCTCCTCCGTCATACCGATACCTTGGTCCAAAATATGGATACGTTTGTTGTCCTTATCTACCTTAACCTCAATCATTGGGTTGCCGTATTTAACTGTTGCTTCGCCAATTGAGGTTAGGTGCTTTAGTTTTAAGGTCGCATCCGTAGCGTTGGAAATAAGTTCCCTTAGGAAAATTTCGTGATCACTGTACAGAAATTTTTTGATCAAGGGAAAAATGTTCTCTACTGATACATTGATTTTACCTGTTGCCATCGTTTAGTTTTTAATTCTTTCTATACGTCCTTTGTCAAAAAAAATACCATATCCATAAATATGACAAACTGGCATTTAGATAATGGTTTGACGGCATGAATTCAATTTTAACAAAATTTTGTTTATTTAAATATTAAAAAAGTTAAACAAAGACGTATATTTACAGTGTTATAGGATAAGAATTGCTATGAAATAGTACTACTATAACAAGTTTGTTTATTTATTGGTTAGGTTGTGAAAATGCACTTTCGCTCGAAAGTGCATTTTCTTTAAAACATCGATTCTGCAACCCTACCACATTTTTAACCCTTGAAAAAACACCAAAATGGCAAATACCACCAAATCCAAAATCACCGAGGATAAAATTGTAAGCTTGTTCATGGAGTCTGTATTGGAGAATGAAAAGGTTCCGAGCTCGGTATTTAAGTTTTGTAAGGAACATAAGATAAAGGAAGAAGAGTTTTACGGTTTTTTCGGTTCTTTTGAAACGCTTCAAAAAACTATTTGGGACAAGTTTTTTGATAATAGTTTCAATGTAATGCAAAAGAACAGTGAATATCCCTCCATGACCAATGAAGAGAAGATGCTTACATTCTTCTTCACCTTTTTTGAGAACCTAACCCTAAATAGGAGCTATGTGTTGTTTATTATGAAAGAACATAAGAACTCTATGGAAGGATTGGGGCAACTAAAAGGTCTGAGAAGAAAATTTAAAGATTTCGCTTCCACGCTTATAGAAGAAAGGAACGAGGAGAAAAACCTCAAAATATTTAAATATAACGCACCGCTATTTTCTGAAGGTGCATGGTTGCAATTCCTGTTCATTTTAAAATTTTGGACGGAAGACGGATCGCCCGGATTGGAAAAAACAGATATCGCCATAGAAAAGTCGGTAACTACCATTTTTCAAATATTTGAAAGTACACCTTTGGAAAAAATCGTGGACTTTGGAAAATTCCTGTACAAGGAGAAATTCGCATAGGCTTAATGAAAAGTTTGGATACCATTCCCACAGGGAAAATTGAACGAGCAGGTACGCTGGTTAAGACAGGCGTAAAAATCGGCGGTAATTACATGAAGTATTACGGTAAAAAATTGGTTGACCCACAAACCAATAGAGATACCCTGAACCAAGACAATGCCGAGGATATTTACGACGGTCTAAAGAGTTTGAAGGGCAGTGCCCTAAAAGTGGCTCAAATGCTAAGTATGGAGAAGAATATTCTTCCCCGTGCCTATGTGGAGAAATTCTCCCTTTCACAATTTTCGGTGCCGCCATTGTCCGCGCCCTTGGTTCGTAAAACATTTAAGAAATATTTGGATAAGTACCCCGAAGATGTCTTTGATGAATTTGAAAAGGATTCTGTTAACGCAGCCAGTATTGGACAAGTGCACCGTGCTGAAAAGGATGGAAAAAAACTGGCGGTCAAGATTCAATACCCCGGGGTAGCCGAAAGCATCAGCAGTGATTTGGCATTGGTAAAGCCTGTGGCCATTAAAATGTTCAATCTAAAAGGGAAAGATTCCGAAAAATATTTCAAGGAGGTAGAGCATAAACTGGTTGAAGAGACCAATTATATTTTGGAGCTGGAGCAAAGCGATGAAATTACAACCGCTTGTTCCGTAATTCCGAACATGCGATTTCCCAAATACTACCGAGAACTTTCCAGTGAACGTATTTTGACCATGGATTGGATGGAAGGAACCCATTTGGGGGAACTTACACGAACCGATTTTGATCCAAAGCTTGGAAATACATTGGGACAGGCGCTTTGGGACTTTTATATGTTCCAGATTCATAAATTAAGAAGGGTACATGCCGACCCACACCCAGGAAACTTTTTGGTGAGTTCTAAGGGCAAATTGATTGCAATCGACTTTGGTTGCATCAAGCAAATCCCTGATGATTTTTACGTGCCCTATTTTGAATTGGCCAAGGAGGAAAACATAAACAATGACAAGGTGTTTATGGAAAAACTGTACGAGTTGGAAATATTGACGCCGACGGATTCTGAGGAAGAACTTCAGTTTTTTAAAGCACTGTTCAAAGAAATGCTCACTATTTTCACCTCTCCTTTCCACAAAGAAACATTTGATTTTGGCGATGAAGGGTTCTGGTCAAAGATTGCGAACCTGAGCGAAAGGTATTCCAAGGACGAACAGATTAGAAAAATGAACGGTAACCGAGGTTCCAAACACTTTTTGTACATCAACCGTACCTTTTTCGGACTTTATAACTTATTACACGACCTAAAGGCCAAAGTCACGGTGAACACATATCAGCAATATTTAAATTGACCTTCGGTTGAAATTACTACAATGAAAAAACCTGTTCACTGGCATCAGCGAACAGGTTTTTTGATTTTGATAGGTATTTTAGGCGCTACTTTTTTTGCTTCACATATTTCTCCAACCATTGGTCTTGTTCCCATAGCATGTGGAGAATACTCTCTTTACCTCGATATCCATGGCTTTCCTTGGGTAGCATTACCAAACGAACGGTAGCCCCCAATCCTTTTAGGGCGTTGAAATAACGTTCGCTTTGCATCGGGTAGGTGCCGGAGTTGTTATCCGCCTTGCCATGAATCAACAATAAAGGTGTCTTCATTTTTTCGGCGTGCATAAAGGGTGACATGGTGTAGTACACCTCGGGTGCTTCCCAATAATTTCTTTCCTCACTTTGGAAGCCAAAAGGGGTTAACGTTCTATTGTAGGCACCGCTTCTGGCGATACCGGCAGCGAACAAATCCGAATGGGATAGCAGGTTGGCCACCATAAATGCCCCATAACTATGACCACCTACGGCAATACGGTCACGGTCAATATACCCTAATTCGTCCACAGCGTCAATGGCTGCTTTGGCATTTGCCACCAGTTGACTTCTAAAAGTATCGTTGGGTTGTTCGTCACCTTCACCAATAATGGGGAATGCCGCTCCGTCCAACACAACATATCCTTTGGCAACCCAGTAAATGGGGGATCCCCAATACGGATATGTGAATTCATTGGGGTTTGATGTATTCTGAGAAGCACTGTTCTTGTCTTTGTACTCCCTTGGATATGCCCACAAAATCATGGGCATTTTTTCTTTTTTCTCCATATCATATCCCACAGGAAGATATAAGGTTCCAGAAAGTTCCAATCCGTCATCCCTTTTATAGGTGATAACTTCTTTATGCACATTTTGAATGCTTTTGTAAGGATTTTCAAAATCGGTCAATTGAACGGGACCTTTTCTTTTGACCAAGCTTTTGTAGTAATAGTTTGGGTACTCGTTGGCAGATTCGATTCGCACCAACAGCTGATCTTTTTCGGGGTTGTATTCGATTAAGTTTTCCAGCTTGTTCTCCAATTTTGAAGTGTACAATCTTGTTTTTTTAAGATTGTTTAAATCAAACTTTTCCACAAAGGGGAACTGTCCTTCCTCGGTGTACCCGTCCCCGATTAAATAGGCATTGTTGTTTTTGTCCAAGGAAAGGACCAAACTTCCGTTTTCATTTCTTTTGGTCACAAAATCCCCGGGATCACTGTATACATCTTGGTAGTTTCTGTCTTCAATGATTTTCGCCCCTGCTTCTGGATTGGAAGGGTCAAAAAGATATGTTTTTGTGTTTCTGTTGTTCCACCAGCGGTCGTGGGCAATGGCTATGTTTTCATTGCCCCATTGAATGTACCTAAACCTATTTTTTGTCTTTAAAATAGATCTTGGCTCTCCATTAAAAGGTGCGGTAATTTCAAACACCTCATCACGATATTCAACCTCATTTTGTGGATCCCCGCCATCCAAGGCTTCCACATAGGTCAAAGTTGCTGGTTTATCGTTTCTCCAGTTGATATTGCGCATTCCGGTTCTGGTTGCCATAAAGCCCTTGGGCAAATCCTCGATAAGGGGAACCTCCAAAAGCGTTTTTACCATACTGCCGTCTTTTTTATAAACATTCGTGGTATTTGGAAATCTATAATAAGGTACCAAGTAGGAGAAAGGCCTGTCCAAAGTAACTGTCATTACATACTCCCCATCTGGTGAAAAGCTGATACTGGTATATAGGTCGGCATCTTTCCATTTTGTTTTGCTGCCATCCAATTTTACTTGATAGAGCTCGGAGCGAGCCAATTGTTCAAAATTGAATTCATCATTCGGGTTTTTCAACAAATCCTGATAGGTTCTGTTTTGTGCCTTTTTGCCATCATTGGTTGAAATGGTCGGGCCTTCCGGAACGGCCTCATCCACATTGATCAATGGTTTTCTGTCACCCGGCAACATTTTCACCAAAATGGATTCTCCATCTTTGAACCAATTGATAATATCCCTCATATTGGCATTTACATTGGCTTCGGTAATTGTTGTTGCTTTTGCAGTCTCAAGGTCTAAAACTATTACTTCCACACCTTCCGAAGTGGTATTGGTAAAAGCTATTTTTGACTGGTCGGGGGACCAACTAAAATTGGCCAAACGGGGATTTTCGGTCAAACCTTCCACTTGTGTACCATCTTTATCCCCAATTTCTTTGACTATTATATTATTGTAATAGTTGGTACGGCTTCCAATGTTGGTTTTTGGATTGATTCTTAATCCTGCCAAACGAAGTTCTGTTTCCGATAATTCGGCAATGGTCTTGTAGTAATCCCGGTAAAGCATTACCATATATTCGCCATCGTCGGAAATAAGCACACTCGGAGCGAGTGGAGCATTTACCAGTTCCAGTATTTCTTCCGAAGGCTGTTGGTACGTTAATTTTTCTTGTGCCTGCGCAAAGCAAATGGATAACATTGCCCCTAAAGCCCAAAAATAGTTTTTCATAATCCTGTTTTGTGATGTTAAAGAGTTAAGTTTTTTCATTTTTTAAAAATACAACTTTTAAAAAGTATTATTTTGGTGAATTAATGAAGGTTTGGCAGGAATATTTGCTAATTTTCAAATTCTAACTATCTTTTTTCTTTAAAAAATATAATAAATGTATAATTCCAAGATTACTGGATTAGGATTTTATGTCCCAGAAAATGTGGTTACTAACGACGATTTGTCCAAAGTGATGGATACGAATGATGAGTGGATTCAAGAACGCACCGGGATAAAGGAAAGACGCCATGTAGTAAAGGGTACCGATACCACTACGACGATGGGCGTAAAGGCGGCCAAAAAGGCAATTGAGCGTGCGGGCATCGATAAAAATGACATTGACTTTATCGTTTTTGCCACCTTAAGTCCAGATTATTACTTCCCGGGCCCTGGTGTTTTGGTACAACGAGATTTAGGCTTAAAAACCATTGGAGCGCTTGATGTTAGAAACCAATGTTCCGGTTTTGTGTACGGAATTTCAGTTGCTGACCAATATATAAAAAGTGGCATGTACAAAAATGTCCTTGTCATCGGTTCCGAACTACATTCCCATGGTTTGGATATGACAACACGGGGGAGGGGCGTATCCGTAATTTTTGGAGATGGTGCGGGTGCTGCAGTACTAACTCGTGAAGAAGATAATTCCAAAGGAATTTTGTCCACACATTTACATTCCGAAGGTCAGCACGCTGAAGAACTTTCTCTGATCGCGCCCGGAATGGGCAAACGCTGGGTAAACGATATTATCGCAGATAATGACCCTGAGGACACTTCGTATTATCCTTATATGAACGGACAGTTTGTGTTTAAAAATGCAGTGGTTCGCTTTAGTGAGGTAATCATGGAAGGTTTGAGCAAGAATAATTTGGCGCCAACGGACATTGACATGTTGATACCGCATCAAGCTAACCTGAGAATCTCACAATTTATTCAAAAGAAGTTTGGCTTGAAGGATGATCAAGTATTCAACAATATCATGAAATATGGAAACACCACGGCCGCATCCATTCCCATTGCGTTGACAGAGGCTTGGGAAGAAGGAAAAATAAAAGAAGGTGATTTGGTGGTACTTGCTGCTTTTGGCAGTGGTTTTACTTGGGGCAGTGTGATTATCAGGTGGTAATTTTACATCAGAAAAAACATGTACAAATTAAAACCCCGATCCTTAAGGATCGGGGTTTTTGATTGATGCCCTCTCAAGATAACCAACCAACACTCGAATATGGGGGCATCAACACATCTTATAAGATTCCGCCGCCACCTTCCTTGGTGTTGCTATCTCTTCTTTTTCGTTGCTTAGCACGGTTTTTTCCGCTTCCAAATCGGTAGGATAGCCCTACATAGACATTGTTGCTCTCCCAATTAAAAGCGCCTTCTTGTTCGTAGGGAAAATCTCCTTCAAAAGCGAACCGCATCGTGTTGAAAATATCATTGTAATTTACACTTAAAGTACCTTTCCCTTCTGCAAAACTGTAACGTGCACCCAGGTTAACAAAGTACATGGGTTTGGCATCAAATTGAATGCTTCTGTTTTGACCGCGATAGAACCCAAAGGCTTGTAGTGTTATTTTTTTGGATAACGTAAAGCTGTTGTTCATTCTAAGGTTCCAAGCGGTATTGTCCACTTCTACCTTTTCTTCTACAATATCGTCTTCAGTCGGGTTAGGGACTGTGGTGTCGAATGTTTCCGTGAGTCCTCGTTGTGTTTGTGAGAAGAGGTCAAAACTACCGTTGATACTCCACCATTTTATGGGTTTATAATTGGTTGATAGTTCAAAACCATAGGCAGATGTTTCATCAAAATTATCGAAGGTCAGGATGGTCTTGTTCAAATCCAAACGGTCCACATAAACAGCTCTGTTGATTTCGTCCGTAATGCTTCTGTAGAATACACCACCTGTAATACTTCCATTTTTTATTCTTTTGGTGTAATTTACCTCATAGGAACTGGTAAATTGTGGAACCAAGTTTGGATTTCCAAAGGAAGATATCAAAGGTGTTGCAAATTCCCTGATCGGGTTTACTTGTTGTAGCCCGGGTCTATCCACACGTCTGCTATAGCTCACTTGCAACTGGTCTTTTTCGTTGGGCTTGTAAGTAAGGAATCCAGATGGGTATATTTCGGTGTATTTATCGGTAAAGGCACGTACGGTATTGGTATCTGCTTTAACCTGCACATCTTCGATACGTACGCCCATTTGATAAGACCATTTCTCATACGACTGTCCAAAAGTAGCGTAGGCTGAATAAATATCCATGGCATACACAAAGTCTGTGGATGGCGTTGGCACCAAGTTTCCCTGAGAATTGAAAGTTTGTCCAGTGGAGGAATAATCCACATTGGTTTCAAAATTCCTGGACTGTAGTCCAATTTCCAATTTGGAAATACTGTCCAGTGGGTTAACATAATCTAAATTGGCTGTTGTTTGGGTACGATCGGTATCCACAAAATCCATATAATTTGGATAGGTTGTTGCACCGGTTGAACTGAAAGTGGCATCTTGTTCACTTTTAAACTGGTTGTGGTCCACTTCCAGTTCTATGTTGTGCCCTTCCTTGTTAAAGTCCAATTTGTAATCAAAATTGTATTGCTCGCTGCTGTTGTTGGAGTCATCAAAGAACAACTGTGTTACATTTCTGGACATATCGTTGAAGTAAGTAACCTGAGTTTTACCATCCCCTTTTCCATCAAAAATGTTTTGATTGGTAAAAAAGGATATGGTGTTTTTGTCGTTCAGGTAAAAATCTACTCCTAATTTGTAGAGGTGGGATTTATTGTTGTTGAAAAAGTCAAATTTTTGGCGCGAGTTTTCGTCGATGCGAAGTATACTTCCATCGTTCACATATTTACCGATATTGTTACCATAGTTTCCATAAAAATTGAATTTGCCGTTACGGTAGTTTAAATCGATGGAGCTATTGAACTTGGCCTCGATTCCTTTGGTAAGACCCAAATTCACGTTTCCGTTAAAACCAATATTGGCATTTTTGTGCAATACGATGTTGATGATTCCGCTCATTCCTTCTGGATTGTACTTTGCAGATGGATTGGTAATGAGTTCTATGGATTTGATCGAGGTAGATGGAATTTGCTTGAGCAATTGGGCCACGGGAACGTTGGACAGTTTTCCGTCCACCATTACCCGTACATTGGAGTTGCCACGTAACGAAATTTCACCGGTTTGTGCATCCACATTTACAGATGGGATGTTGTTCATAATGTCCGATGCCGAAGCACCAGCGGTGGTAAGGTCTTTCCCTACATTGATTACCTTTCGGTCCACACGCTGTTCTATGGTTGTGCGTTCGGCTACCAGTTCTACACCTTCAAGCTCTTTGGTTTCTTCTTCCAAGGTTACGGTCCCTAGATTCAGGTTACGTTTTCCTTTGGCTATGACCAGTTTTTGTGAATACGTTTTATATCCGATAAACTGAACCTCAAAAATAAAGGTGCCATCGGGAAGTTTTTTGACTTCAAAGTTTCCATCTTCTGTGGTAATGCCTCCGGTTATGGTCTTTGAACCATCTTCTGATTTGATGACTACAGCGGCATAAGCCACAGGTTGTTTGGTGAGATTGTCGACCACATGCCCGTTAATAGAGCCCAAAGCGTCTTCCGGGTCGTTGGCAATAGATGTAAAAGGGGATAGGGTGCACAGTACCAGTGCAACTAAAAAGCTCACTTTTTTCATGAGTAGTTCGTTTTTTGATTGATGATTGATTGATGATACTTTTAAGACGCCCACCACGAAAGAATGTTACAGAAGGATTTTGTTTTAACATTCTTTAACAGAAAAAAACTGGGGATTCTTCACCTTTGTAAGGTCTTTTGGCTTGGAGAGACCATTTAAATAACTTTATAAAAGAAGAAACCCCGGTAAAAATACCGGGGTTAAACATTGATAAGCTATACTAAACACTAACCATTAACTATAAAAATACAGTCTTACCAATGACAATAAGTTATGAAAAATAGACGACTTTCTTTACGATAAGTTACAGTCTATATGAAAGTTTAACACAAAAATTAACAAATGCAAAAAACACTTGTAATAGGGGCTTCTACAAACCCAAGAAGATACAGCAACACAGCAATTCATAGGCTGGTTGACAATAATATTGAAACAACCGCATTTGGGATACGTGGGGGAACTGTATCTGAAGTGCAAATTAAACACAACTTGGATGATTTTCAAAATATTGATACTGTAACTTTATATTTAAATCCAAAAAATCAAAAGGAATATTATCAACAAATCGTGGATCTACAACCCCGAAGGGTAATTTTTAACCCTGGCACGGAAAATCCGGAGTTCTATGAAATCCTTGAAAATGCAGGGATTGAGGTGGAAGTGGCGTGTACTTTGGTGCTGCTGGCTACGGGGCAGTACTAGTCTCCGGAACCTGTTTTTTGGTCCGAATAAACCATAGGCCAATAAAAGTCAACAAACCGTTGAGTGGTAATAATTCATAGCCCACTTGATAACCGCCCAAATAATCTGCGGGTACACTGGCAACCAAAACTATGGCGACCACCGAGGTTAGTGCAACTATCCAAACATAACTATCCTTGATCTTATGCTTAGTGAAGATGCCAAAGGCAAAAAGCCCCAATAAAGGGCCGTAGGTGTAACCGGCTACAGTGAGCAGACTATCAATAACATTGCTGCTAAGAATGTACTTAAA
>TARA_R110002012_G_scaffold91840_1_pt1 | contig 10912 bp, 12 predicted proteins | sample TARA_R110002012 | Tara Oceans TARA_R110002012 (sample SAMEA4396515) | marine metagenome | biome: Westerlies Biome; feature: [DCM] deep chlorophyll maximum layer (ENVO:01000326); material: water (ENVO:00002006), including particulate matter (ENVO:01000060) such as... | depth 40 m
CCTAACATGCAGAACATGCCACGTGGTGGTACATTCCCAGTAAAGAAAGTATTTATATCACGCTTTGATGATGGCAAGATACTTGAGGCTGACTTTGCACAGCTTGAGTTTCGTACTGCTGCTTTTTTATCACAAGATATTCTAGCTATTGAGGAGATTAAAAATGGTTTTGACGTACACGCCTATACAGCGAAGGTTATCACGGACGCTGGACAGCCTATTACTAGACAGGATGCCAAGGCTCACACTTTCGCGCCGTTGTATGGTGCAACAGGATTCGGAAGGACAGAATCGGAAGCAACCTACTATCAGCACTTCAATGAGAAGTACGAAGGAGTTGCAGAGTGGCACACAAAACTGGCTACTGAAGCTTTAACTAAACGAAAAATATCTACGCCATCTGGTAGGGAGTTTGCATTCCCTGATGTACAGCGTAGAGAAAATGGTAGTGTATCTTATTTTACACAGATAAAAAATTATGGTGTTCAGTCATTTGCTACGGCAGATATTGTACCTATAGCCATGCTACATATTGACAAGCAACTAGGCTATGCTAAGTCCTGTATTGTAAACACAGTGCATGACAGTATTGTAATTGACGTACATCCACATGAGGAAAGGCTAGTGTTACAAGCCATAGATAAAACTAATCAAGACTTGACAAATCTTATTGCAGGTAGGTGGGGTGTTACCTTTAATGTTCCCCTACTTTTAGAGTCAAAGATTGGTCCGAATTGGCTTGACACTAAGGACGTAGTATGATATAACTGCGCTTCTAACTTTGAAAGGAAGGATTTAAACATGACAGAATTGACGACTATTGATACTAATAACTATGCTGCTACTGCCCAACTTTTGGGTCAAGCATTTGATACCAATGATAAGAGGCCCAAGCTTGCCAGGTTGCGCATTGAAAAGAAATCAATTATGGGTGACACTGAAGTAAATGGCAAAAAGGTACGAGTGGAAGCTGTACCAGCAGGTTCACTTGCACTAGAATCATCTGATGGTAATACTATTTTTGCTGAAAAAGCAACAATACGTATCTTCTTACAGCGTTTCATGTATCAGAAATGGGACAACACCAAAGAAACATTCTTTAAATCTGTACTAGCAGACAGTTTCAAAGAAGACTTGAAGGACACGACAGGTACTTTTAATTGTGGTAAGCCCTCTGGTTTTATAGAGGATTGGCACTCTCTGCCAGAAGCTATGAGGGAATCTATATCTAGAGTAAAGCGTGTTCGTGTAACCTTTGGCACTGTTACTATGTCTGGTGTTACCAAGGCAGGTGATGCACAAGATGTAGTAGACATTCCTTTTGTTTGGGAAGTTGCAACAAAGGAGGGGTTCAAGAATGTGGGTGGAATTGTAGCAAAGATGAATAGTCTTCAGCGACTACTGCCCCAGCACAATGTGGAAGTTACTGTTGAGAAACGAGAAATGACAAATGGTAATGAGTATTATGTTCCTGTCCTTGAACTTGATATGTCTAGTAACATTGAAGTTACAGATGATGTAGACCAAGACACAATCAAGGAGTTCTTTTCCTATGTAGAAAGCACCAACAAGTGGGTTCTTGAGGAGTATAACAAGAACTATCAAGAAGAAGTATCTCAAGAAGATGAGGATACAGTAGACGGTTTTATTGATGTCATTGTAGATGAGGAAGAATAGATGAACCATCCAGCAGAACTAGCCCTTCATAGCTATCTTGATAAGGCAGTCAAAGGTAAGTCCAGTATTTCAAAGGATACTGCAATTGGCATTGCCAAAGATGTTCAGGATGCTGTCATTAAGCAATTTGGTGGGGGTAGCAGAGGTAACTTTAGGTTGCGCATGTCCAATGTGGGTAGGCCGTACTGTCAGCTATGGTTTGAAAAGAACAAGCCAGAGACAGCTGCGCCAAAGCCTACAACATTTATTATGAATATGCTTCTTGGGGATATAGTGGAAGCAGTTTTGAAGGGGTTAATGAGAGAAGCTGGTATTCAATATACCGATTCACAACAAGTTACGTTGGACATTGGAACAAATAAAATTAATGGTACGTATGACATTGCTCTTGAAGGTGCAGTGGATGACATCAAGTCAGCATCCGATTGGTCTTATCGAAACAAATTTGATTCATTTGAGACTTTAAAAAGTGGTGATGCTTTTGGTTATATTGGTCAGCTTGCTGGCTATGCTAAAGCTACTGGTTTAAAACCTGGTGGTTGGTGGGTTGTAAACAAAGCTAATGGCAGGTTCAAGTACGTACCTGCTACCAACATTGACATGGATGAAGAACTTTTTAAAATTAAGGAAGTGTCGGATAAGTTAAAAACAAATCAGTTTGAAAGATGCTTTGAGCCAGAGGTCGAAAAGTTTCGGGGTAAAGAAACAGGTAATATGATGCTATGTAAAACGTGTTCATTCTGTGATTACAAACGTACCTGTTGGCCTAACCTTATTGAAAAACCTGCCGTAAAGTCACAAGCTAAAGAGCCTAAGATTGTAGAGTATACCCATCTTGCGGCTGAATATGCAGAAAGGTAGAGTATTGTAATGCCTAACTATGCAGCGTTTAGGGCAGCAAGAAAGTACGGATATAGAAGTGGTCTAGAGTTGTCTGTATCTGAAAAGTTAAAAGAAAAAAATATAAAATTTTTATATGAGGCATTGAAAATAGAATGGGAAGACTTAGCTTACAGAACTTATACTCCAGACTTTATACTATACAATGGTATAATTATAGAAACAAAAGGTTTGTTTACAACAGCAGATAGAAGAAAGCATCTTGCAATTAAGAAACAACATCCTAAGTTAGACATTAGGTTTGTGTTTGAAAACAGTAGAAAGAAATTACGAAAAGGTGCAAAGTCTAATTATGCAGAGTGGTGTATAAAGTATGGATTTAAATACTACGACAGAATTATTCCAGAAGATTGGATAAAAGAGAGGGGCAAGAACAAGCATCCTAAGTTCATCTCTTTTCATGGTAAGAAAATAAAAAGGAGATAGCATATGAAAGAGAATTATATTGAACACGAAGACTTTTTAATTAGGATACGTCCAACTTTTACTAAGCGTGGTGAGTGGACAGGTGACGCAGAGATATCTGTCATAGCTTCAGAAGATTCTACATTACCCAAGGACGTAATAAAAGGCATGGAACATTTTGTAAATATGCTGTTGTCCTCACTGCATGTAATGGAAAGGGATGAATATGTCAGAGAAAAAATATTTGAATACGTTAAAGAACATATTACGCCCGATATTGATTTGGGTGAATCAGAAGATTCCACTACGTTTTATATTGAGGATGATGAAGAAGATAATATTGTTCATCTTACCTTTACTACAAACACGAAAGGAGAAGCTTAAATTGAGACACGAAGAATATATGAGACAAGCAATGTCACAATCAGATGCTGTAGTTAAAGATATAAAAATGAAACAGGCTTGGAGAGATGTCGAGTGGGATGAAGAACTGGACAATGTTACAGACATGGTAAATAGTCCACCCCACTACAACAAGTCTGGTATAGAATGTATTGATGCTATTGAGGCTGCGCTAACAACTGAAGAGTTTAAAGGATATTGTAAAGGAAACAATCTAAAATATACATGGAGAGAAAACTATAAGAATAAAGAAGAAGATTTAAAGAAAGCACACTGGTATCTTAGTCGTATTATTGACAGAGTTGATAAAGATGAGAGTTAAGATATATGTTACACTAGATTTAGACCCAGAAGAATATCCTATGCCAGCAGATGAAAATCCTGTTGAGGAATTAGAGGACAGTTTGAACGATTACTTTTATGAAATTGAAGGACTAACTGTTAGAAACATTAAAATAAAAACGGAGTGATACATGAACAATTATTTGCCTACAGACTATCAAAATTTTATTGCACTATCACGATACGCTAGATGGAAAGAAGATGAACAACGCCGTGAGACATGGGCTGAAACAGTATCACGATACTTTGACTACATGACACAACATTTAAAAAACAAACACAAGTATGTAGTGTCTGAAGAGTTACGTGGTGAACTAGAGCAAGCAATTCTTAATCAAGATATCATGCCTAGTATGCGAGCATTGATGACATCTGGACCAGCATTAGACCGTTGCCACGTGGGTGCTTACAACTGTTCTTATGTGCCTGTGGATAGCCCTCGTGCATTTGATGAAACTATGTATATTCTAATGTGTGGTACGGGTGTAGGATTTTCTGTTGAGCGTGAAGTTGTAGATAAACTGCCTATTGTAAATGAAGACATGCATGAAACAGATACTGTGATTAAGGTTGGTGACTCTCGCCCAGGTTGGGCAAAGTCTTTGCGTGAACTTATATCATTACTATACGTTGGTCAGATACCTAAGTGGGATGTATCAGATGTACGTCCTGCTGGCGCACGACTAAAAACATTTGGTGGTCGGGCATCTGGACCAGCCCCATTAGAAGAACTGTTTCACTTTATTATCAAAAAGTTTAAAGGTGCAGCTGGTCGCAGATTGTTTCCTATTGAGTGCCATGACATCATGTGCAAGATTGGTGAGGTTGTAGTTGTTGGTGGTGTACGCCGTAGCGCACTCATCAGTCTGTCTAATCTTAATGATGACCAGATGGCACACGCTAAGTCTGGTGTGTGGTGGGATGAACCAGAAAAAAATATCAAGCGCGAAGGACAGCGTGGCCTAGCTAACAACTCTGTAGCGTACAAGATTAAACCAGAGATGGGTACATTTATGCGCGAATGGTTGTCACTGTATGAATCACATGCTGGTGAGCGTGGTATATTTAATCGTCAATCTGCTATAAAACAAGCAGCAAAGAATGGTCGCCGTAAGCTACATGATAAGCCTTTGATTGACGATACAGATTCACAGTACACTATGCATCCCCACAGAGATTGGGGAAGTTACATTGACTTTGGTACTAACCCATGCAGTGAGATTATTTTGCGACCATACCAGTTCTGTAATCTTTCTGAAGTTGTTGTACGTGCATCAGACACACAGCAGACGCTTAGTGAAAAGGTTCGTTTAGCTACCATCCTTGGAACATTCCAATCCACACTTACTAATTTCAAGTATCTACGTACCTTGTGGAAGAAGAATACAGAAGAAGAACGTCTTCTTGGTGTGTCATTAACAGGCATCATGGATAATCAGCTTATGTCTGGTAGGTCAGCGCACCTTGGTATAAACATTGGACAAACACTAAACCGTCTACGTGAGGTTGCTATTGAGACTAATGTAGCTATGGCTAAACAACTGGACATACCACAGTCCACTGCTATTACTTGTGTAAAACCTAGTGGCACAGTGTCACAGCTTGTAGATGCAGCTAGTGGTATTCATGCACGACATCATTCTCATTACATTCGTACTGTACGGGGTGATAACAAAGACCCAATCACTCAATTTTTAATTGACCAAGGTATTCCCGCAGAGCCAGATGGTGGTAAACCTGATAGTACTACTGTGTTTAGTTTCCCTATGCAATCACCTGTTGGTGCAGTTACACGTACAGAAATGTCAGCTATTGAACAGTTAGAATTGTGGCTTACTTATCAGCGTTATTGGTGTGAACACAAGCCTAGTATTACAATCTCTGTAAAAGAACATGAGTGGATGGAAGTAGGAAATTGGGTGTTTAAGAACTTTGATGAAGTTAGTGGTATTAGTTTTCTACCATATGATGACCACGTATATTCACAAGCTCCCTATCAAGATATTGACAAAGAAACTTATACACTTCTTGCATCTAAAATGCCAAAGAAAGTAGAGTGGGAAAAGTTACGTGAGTTTGAAAAGGAAGACACTACTTCAGGTGGACGTGAGTTAGCATGTACTGCTGGCGTCTGTGAAGTAGTGGACTTGAACGCAGCATGATGGGGCATGAGCCATATTGGTGGGAGTGGTGGTTACTAATTGCAATCACTACAAACACAGTTGTTAATCTAATTGTATTCTTTAAGCACAGATTTAAACAGAAAGGGGTTGACAAATGAGAGAGCAAATGCTAGAAGTACTAAGGAAACATGCACAGGCCAACGTGGCACTGCATGTTGCCAACATAGAATGTTACTTACGTAACCCAGCAGGGATTGGAGAACATTCGGACATAATGGAAGCAATGCAAGGTGAACTGGATAAAATTGCAGCGCATGAAGATAGGCTTGACATCTTGAACAACTACTTCAATGAGTGAGTTGGTATGGAAACGGGGAGAGGATTACTTAATAGCTAATCCACCCCGCAAGTCTGAACAGTGTATTGAATGGTATAGATTAAAACAGAAAGAATTGGAGAAAGATAATGGAAGAACAAAATAAGATTACAATTAATGACAAAGAGTACGACTATATAGAACTAGAAGATAATCAACAATACTATGTCAACCAGGTTCGTAGCTTAAAAGGACGTATTGCAGAGTCTAAGTTTAATCTTGACCAACTGGTAGCTGCAGAGGATGCTTTTAGTAAAGCACTAATTGCTTCAGTTGAAGAGGAGCCTAATACAGATGAGGCGTAATGGTTTAAGTAAGTATGATGCTCCCCTAAAAATTCAATATCAGTGGGGTCAAGACTCCTTCTTTAAAGGCAAACTTTATAAAGGAAAGAAAGGGAAGTTTTTTCTAGGGGATAGTGGCATTGACCCAAATACAATGCAACATCGTGAGTGGTTACGTGGGTACAACGATGCTTACTATGCCAACTTAAAGAGAGTAGAACGTAATGAACAAACTAGAGAAAGAAGCTAAAGAGTGGATGAAGGAAAAACTTATGTACGGAATTACAGCTAAAGCATATCAGATATCAGCATCTCAAACTGCAATTTTTCCAAAAGAAAAGGCCATAGAGTATTTAACTCTTGGCCTAACAGGAGAAGCAGGAGAGATTGCTAACAAGGTTAAGAAGTTTATACGTGATGGCGCACCACCAGACGAGTATGAGGCCAAGAAAATTGAGATTGGCTACGAGATTGGTGATGTTATGTGGTACTGTGCGGTGCTTGCTGAAGAAATGGGGATGGACCTTGGACACATTATGGAAAACAATCTGCGAAAGTTGGCTGATAGAAAAGCTAGGGGTACTCTGTCTGGCTCTGGTGACAATCGTTAAGTATACCATAGGAGGTGCTATATGCCTATGGTTAATTTATATCACGGGCATGGCACTAACTAATACTATATGTGATTGCACTAGAAACTTCAACGGATGGTGGCAGTTAGAATACTGGATAAAAAAAGAAGGGGCTTAACGGCCCCCACTTATATTATATTCCTCTGCTACACCTAGTGCTGTTAAATAATCCATAGTATCCCCTAGATTTTTCCCCGTTTCCCTATCATAATATACAGCAATCAAATCCTGTTTTTCTTTTGGTAAGTCAAAGAACTTGGCTCTAGCTATTCTTCTTTGGTCTTCTATGTCCACATAACGGTCTGTGTCCATAATTCTGGACCTAGCTTCTGCTCGCATTTCACGAACCTTTGCAAGAAGAAATGCTTTCTTTTCAACATTTGTTCCTAGTCCTGCATACTCTGGGTCATTGATTACATAGTCTTGTATTGCAGACTCTACAAATACACCCATCTGACCTCTAGCTTCATTTGTAAGTTCTGGGTCAAAAGGTATTTTGCGTGGTGTAATCTGCGCCCAGTTTAAACCCAATCTATCAAACTCCCGTTCTGCCATGTTACGTTCTTCTCGCTGTGTAAGACCAGTAATCTGACGCATAAAGGGATTCATTACACGTAATCCCGTAGATTTTGTTGGACTCTCTAGGCGTGTGCGCTTTGGCCCTAGACCAGAGTACCCATAAAAACTACCATTGTCATCCACACTTTGTGGGAAAGAACGTGTTGCTTGCTTCAAGAAATAATCAAAGAAATCTACATCAGTATTGTCAGGCACTGCTCTAAACTCTGGGTCAAGTGTTGCAACAACATCTTTTAATACACCTGCACCCACAGTAAATGTGTTTGCGACATTACCGACATATTTAGTTAACGCCTCTGATATTTGTAAGTCGGTCTTTCCCGCTTCTGCATTTCTATCAATTGTATCAAAGAAATTATCCACAATAGCTAAACCAGTTGGCCTAAACTGTCCACCACCTAATGCTTTAGCAAATTCTCTACCATCAAACTTTGCTTGCATATTTGGATTATTCATTTGATATAAGTAATCTGCCATAAATGCATATGCAGAGAACGGACCAAGAGATGCTTGTGCGTCTACTAATCCTGTACCAAATGGATTCTTGTATTCAAACGGGCCTGTAGTTTCATCTCCATGATTACTCCTCATGGCGTACATAGTACCTAGCATAGCTAGACCACCCATTTGTTTACCAAATCTATCAGCTGCATCTGACTTATTTAGTACACCACCAATATCAAACAAGCCTAAAACTGGTGTGTGTTCATACACAAAACGAAATTGATTTACTAGATATCTAGGGAAAGGTACAAAGGTTGAGCCTAACGGGGTCTGTGCTGCTTGAATAAATGTATCGGCAGCTGTATTAAACAACCCTTCTTTACCTTTAAATCTTCCTGTCTGATATGTAAAGTCTAATGCTTTTTCCATAGCACTAGCAATAACCTTTTCATCTATATCAGAAAATCTACCTTTTTTTAAAACTTCATTTAGTCCACCCTCAAATCCAGAAGCACGTAGTGTTTTATTTAATTCGTGTGACAGTACGGCTCGCTTAAACATATTGTCAGACTTAGTGTTTAGTTTATTTAAAAATCTTGCTGTATTTAAAAGCTTACCGCCTTGCTTTGTGTGGTCTGCTACATCTCCCATTTCCATAAACAACTGTTGTGCCTGTTGTGATTTACCAAAAGCAGGATTTTTCATTAACCTTGCAAGGGCAGTTGTTTCAGCCGATGTAATTGTCATTAAGTCTTTAAATAAAAAAGCATCATAGGCAGTGCGCATCTGTGCATTGCCAAGATTTACAGCACGTATAGCTTCTTCTCTTAGTTCTTCATCTGTTGGATTAATTTTTCCTTGTAAAGCTAGTCTGTTCTTTGCTGCTTTATTTGAAAAATGTTTATTATATAATCCTGCACCTAAGTTGTCAAAGGCATACACATAATTACGCATGTAACCATTTGTCATGTTCCGTGCTGTAGTTGCAAGCTGTACTGTCATCATACCAATACGTGCTTTGTTTACATTTTTTAGTATATCATTTGATTTTTCAAGGGTACTTCTACCTAACTGGTCATCCAATTCTTCAACGGCTTCTCTTGCAGGATTAGTAATCTGACCTGCTTCAATAAGTTTGATGTCAATGTCGTCAAGTAGTTCAGTAAGTTCTTTCTTAGACGCCTTACTAAGTCCACTAATTTTACCCATAAGAGATGCACCACTACTTACTTCTGCTGCAAGTAACGAGCCGATATCTTCAAATCGTATGCCGTGGCGTTGAGTAAGAGCAACAAGCTTATCTGTATTCAAGTCTCCTGAACGCAATGCACGTACCAACTTGGATGTAAATGCTTCTGTTGTACCCTGTGGCAAGTCTGGGATATCAGGTACATCTTTTACAATCTTAGCTGCAACAGCTGCAATATTCTGTAGGTTTTTCATTTCAACACTAGCTTCAAGTGGAAGCTTGGGCTTGTCTGCTTTTACTACATCTACAATTTCAACATCATCTGGTTTTAGCTCTTGCTTTAATTTCATACCAGCTTCAAGTTCTTCACCAATAGTTTCTTTTAGTGCCAACTTTTTTTCTTTGAGGTTTTCAAAAATTGTGTTAGCTAACTCACTAGTTTCTTCACTCTCAAATGTTTCCCTTGTTGTTGTTCTATTAGCATTGTTAGTGGCACGGGCTGCTTGTTTTTCTGTTAGACGTGTAACTCTTTCTGCAACATTAGATGCTACGGCACGTTGAACTTGCTGTCCTGCACCAAACGCAGCACCAGGTATGGTTCCAGCAGCCGCACCCAAGGCAACTGCCCCACCACGTATTTCATCTTGCATCCCTAGTTCAACGCGAGCTTGCTCTTGTGCAGCCACCTGACCAGCACCAATTGCACCTTCAACAGCACCAGCACGTACTGCACCTTTTGTGGCGGCACTACGCAACGCTTCACCTGCAGCACCCCGTTTTAATATCTCGCGGATACCTAGCTTTACACCTTGTTGTGCAGCCAGTGCGCCAACCTTTGCACCACCGCCTGTAAATATACCCGCATACGTGGAAGGGGCTGAAAGCACACCAGCAATATAATCGCCGCCAGCCCGCAACCCCAAGTCACTATCCATCTTGTCATATGTTTCCATCAGACGAGCCATCTTTTCTTTTTGCTCATCATCAGCATTTTGTGCGTACAGCATATCGTTAATAGCTGTAACCTCGTTTACATTCTGAAAACGAAAGTGTTCCATGTAATTATTATACACGTCTTCAGCAGACATGAGGTCATCTGCTTCATATCCTTCCCTATCAATAAGAAAGTCAGTAGCATCCTGTAGGAACTGCTCATCTTTTAGGAGAGTTTCCCTGTCTATTTTATCCTGTGTATTGTACATTACTTTAACGTACCCGCAGCTTCTAACTCTTTAACTTTGTCCGGGCCAAAGCGTCTACCTATTTGTGCTTTAATTTTTGCTCGTTCTGAATCCGACACAGCGGCATTAGCTTGAGTGGTTAAGTTTTGTAGGTCAGCAGGTGTGCCGGGAACAGTTGTAATTTGTTTAGTTGATGACTGTGTTGTGGCAGCTGTAGTTGTTGTTGCACCAGTGTTGGTATTACTTGGAGGAGGAGGAGGAGGAGCATACTCACCCGTACCATTAGTCAAACCACCTTTAATTAGACGCTCCGCACCAAGAATAAAGTCAAAGCTTCCGTCATCATTTGATACAATTTTAGGCAATCTATTAGAACCT
>TARA_R110002012_G_scaffold49419_3_pt1 | contig 10911 bp, 14 predicted proteins | sample TARA_R110002012 | Tara Oceans TARA_R110002012 (sample SAMEA4396515) | marine metagenome | biome: Westerlies Biome; feature: [DCM] deep chlorophyll maximum layer (ENVO:01000326); material: water (ENVO:00002006), including particulate matter (ENVO:01000060) such as... | depth 40 m
ATACTTGTCTAGGAAATCTAACTGGCGTATACGGTAGTGCATGTAATCTTGATATGACACCCTTTGGTATGTCAGTATCTGTTCTCTCTGTGCATCAGTAAGCCAAGGTGCTTTAGCTGTAAAGTCTCTCCCTTCATATAACCATTCTAAGAAGATAGCCTTTCCAACCTGCCTCTCCTCAGTATTAATATCAATCTCACGCTTGCTAAATGCTAGAGCAGCCAAGGGTTTGTACACATCACCAGCTTCCAGTGCGTACTGAAGCTGTGTATCACTGCTCAAGGCAGCAGCTATCCTTGGTTCCTCCTGTCCTATGTCAGCCTTAATTAATAACCTGCCAGTAGGTGTAGAGAAGGCACGGCGTATATACTTAGCCCACTCCCTGACATACGGCCTCTCAGGATCACCATGATGAGTGATGTTCTGTAGATTAGGGCCAGAGGATGACAGCCTACCAGTCTCAGCCCCCTCTTTCCAGTCACCACCTGTCTCTTCCCAAGAGCCAGCCTGATGATAGGAGCAGTGTAACCTGTCATCTTCCTGTACTAGCTTAGGCATGTAGTCAAGTTCCATAGACATCAGCCTGTGTATACTATTATGTTTAATTAATAGGTCGCATATGGGATGCTTGGTAGTATTTCTTATAACACGTAGTGCATCCATATCCGTACCTGATCCGGGTAGAGCAAGACCGGGTGGCTCTATCTTCACATCCTGCCTAGCTCCGGTATAGATAGGCATACCCATTGTTAGCCAGTCACTGCTGTGGGTACATCCACAATCCTTAGCCTTTAACTTCTTGTCGCATCCGGGTATGTGTAACAACCTACCCTTATACTTCTTCCCCGGTTGTACTAGCCATTTAGCTAGACCATATAGTGCATGGCTCTTCTGCTTCACACTACGCCAGTTGACAGGGTAAGGATATACCTTGGCTATTTCTATTGCTGTGTTAATAGCTTCATCTATCAACAGACTTTGAAGATATTGGAGTGGTGCTTTGTCTATGTAAACACCATTCATCTCCATCTCAGCCAACACATTAAGCATAGGACGTTCTATCTCTTCATAGATATGCCACATCCCCTGCTCTTCTAACTGCTGTTTCAATGTGAAGTATAGCTGGTATGTCATGTCTGAATCAGCAGCACCGTACTGTGTTACCTGATCTATGTTATCCCAATCTACTTCTTCATACCTAGTCATCGTTACACCTAGTTCGTTCCAAGCTAAGTCCTTTAGCTCAGTACTAGGTTTACGTAATACGTAAGCCATAAGCTTAGTATCGTGCAGATTCGTAATCCTTATCCCTAACCCCTTGGCTACGATCCACTCAAACTTAGCGTTATGTGCTATGACTTCAACATTATCGTCTTCCAGAAACCTTCTGATGTATGTCGATGATGCCTCACTGTATACGGCCCCACTATTTGTTCCAATGCTGAAACCAATTTCTCTTGCTCTTCTGGCTTGAAAAGTCCTGTTCCAATTAGGGTCAGTCGTCTCGTAGTCGAAGGCAAAGATTCCAATTCCTTCAAGTCTCCTTCCTGCCTCGTCTCCATTAACTCGTTCGTACTTTCGTACTCGTGGCCCAATACTACTTGATATACGTTTCCAGTCTCCATCTTGAATCTCTCCTAATTCTGCATGTCTGTTTGGTGTAGCTGATGCTGGATGGTACATAGGTATGACGCGACACTTAACCCCATCGCACTCCCATGTCATCGGCTTACCATGATACTTCTTTAATGCTGCTCGTTCTTTTCGCATGTCTGGAAAGAACTGTTTAAATGCTACATCACCTAGTGTGATTATTAACTCAGGCTTGTGGGTTAGTATGTCATCCAGTAACAGGTCAAAGCACTCATCTCTTTCTAACTGGTTAGCCACACCATCGCCTGATCTATCGGGCTTCCTGCCCGGTCTGCATTTGTTTATGTTGTCAAACCTTACATTCCTCTGGTCTATCCCTGCTAGTGGTAGTAAATGGTTCCTAACTCTATCACCACTGAACCCATTCTCGAACAATGGATACCCTACCAATTCTTCTGTCGCTCCCGGATTCTGCCCTATCACCCACACCTTAGCAGTCATTGGCCCTGATCCATTCACTACCTTAGTACGAGTGTGGCATAATCCACAACTTGTGCAATCATTCGATGCTCTCATTATGCCCCTTCCACCCCCTATAATATGTAGGCATCTTACCTACATGCCAGTACTCACAGTGGGTGCATAGATAGAAGTCAACTTTTCTCTTACCCTTTCTAACCTTCTCAAGTTTACGTGCATCCCTCTGTGCCTTGAGTTCACTATCATACCGCTTCTTTCCGCTACACTGATTTTCTTTCTTGAAGACAAGCTTTGCAGATGACCTTGTACCGTCTGTCTGATTCGTCATAGTAAGACTCCAATGAAGATATAGTTAACACCTTATCACATATAAAACAATGTTGGTCTGGTAATTCTCCCGCTGTCATCACATCCCTCTCATATAGTTAGTGAGCAGTTTATAGTCATACTCAGGACTGGTCACAATGAGGCGCACAACCTCAAGTTAGGAGGCGACCCGGTTCCCCCATGAGTAAGGTTGACGATTCAGCTTACGCACTGAAGTCGTCTGGAACCGCTGTAGCAAACACCTCTGGTGGGTTGGATATGGCACGTACATGTGTCTTACCATTCCCTACATTGGTGTAACCATTATCGTTAGTTGACAGTTGCCCGAAGAAGGTTGAACCTTGCATGGACTCCGCAACCGATTGTAACTTAGCTTCACTTAACAGTTCAGTAGGACGGTCAAGATCAGGCCAGTGACCTGTCTCTTGGCAGTTTAATATCCTACCTATCCTAGCTAGTGCAGTGTTAAGACTATCACCCTCACTGATAGTAAACGCCCTACCATCTCTAGTAGTACCTTCACTACCACCTACACGTAGAGTACAGTTAGCACTAGTACCTACAAACTTACCTTCAGTTACCAGACACCTAAGTTGTACCTGTATCTGGTCACCTAACCAGCTATAATCATTACCAGTCTTAACTGTATCGACAGAATCTACTGTCAGTCTCTGCCATCCACTTGCTGGTGTCTCGTCAAGTGATATCTCATTCCAAAAATCTGGTTTCACTTTCCCATTCGTAGTCATATGTCATCTCCTGTGTGGTTTAATCCACAATTTAAATTACGTCCTCGTGACGGATAAGACTAGCCACCTCCTTGTGCGCATACTCATCTCGCAAGTATAGAAACTTGGAGTTTACATCTTCAAACAGTGCATTGTATAAGATCGGAGCGTAACCAGCATCCAACCACTCATGCTCTGCTTGGTTTTTGATGTCAAAGATATGGTCTTCATCTACCTTAAGTACATGCATAGCACGTGTCGGCATCATGCGTCCATAGTAATCACTCTTAGTATTCGTAACACGTCTCACTTCTGTCTGCATGTACCACATGTTAGAGAAATTGTACGGTAATTGGAAACGCATCTGCCCCCGGAAAGCTGGAACATATTCTGAGTTAACATACTCCGGATCGCCGGGGACAAATGTATCCCCCCTCTTGCTAACCTTAGCCTTCCTCTTCTCCCCAATCCTCGCGGTAGTCACGATAGCCATCTCTAAAGCTATCGGGTCTAACCTCTGCACTAGGCTATAGGTTTCGTGCAACAGACTACCCCACCTAGCCATACCATCCATCCTTTGTCTGGCTTCAGTGTTCTCGTAAAGATTACCAAACTCCGACCACCCATCAATCACTAACACTTCTGGTCTGTTCTCTTTACCCTGTTGCGCGTCACGTATGAGGCTTCTTGTTAACATCTCAAGGGTCTTCAACCACTTATCATAATCTTTTACATCGACATCTGAGTCGAGCAGTGGTGCTTTAACAGCTAATGGAAGACCTGATGATGTGTGTGTAAACTCGTCAGGTATGTGAAGGTAGTCATTCCTCTCTCTGCCTATGAATACAATCCTACCATCTCTAAGTTTCTCTTTCTTAGCCCAATCCCACATGGCTGAGACAGCGAAGCTAGTCTTGCCTGACCCCGGTGGGCCGTATAATAAATAGTCTGTTGGGAATAATTCCATAAGTCTCACCTCCTACCTATACTAGTATATACCCTAGTCAAATGCTTGTCAACCCCCCAAAAATCTCTTCACTCTAGGCACTCTGGATATCAGCCCGACTATAAAACTAAAGCCTATAGTACCTAGCAGTATCATCCATATCTCTATAGTAGTATACCTACCTACCATTACCAAGATCATATCTTCTAACAGATGACCTGCACTTAACACTAGGGTTATCACCCCAACTTTGTGGATTAATCCACTACTCTTCAACGCCTTCAACATACTTACCCACCACCATCTTACTCATGCACAACCGCTTATACATACAGAACTTACAGTTGGACATGTTCATTCTTGGAAAATCCTTATGATCTAAATTTTCTCTCTCTTGTATCTGGTTGAATAGCCTAACCACTTCCCTCTCTGTGTCAGCTAGATGATCTGGCTTCATCCAGAACGCACCCTTAGTAGGACTCATCTCCTTACTATCAGTAGGTAAGCACCAGTACTCGTAGAATATGGAGTGGTCAGGGTATAGCTGGTTTAAGATTAAAGCATAGTATCTATTCTGGCTGTTCCATAGTAGATGCTCAATCTCATCCACCTTACTAGTCTTGATATCAACCAGTGTAATTATATCATCTTCACGCTTAAGCAGGTCAATTCTACCGTTCAGTGTATGCCCACCGAACTCACCTTCCACTTCAACCTCACTCTCCCATCCCCTAACCTCGTCCCAAGATATAGGAAACTTCTCAAGCGCACGGAAAACTCCGGGCATATATCTCTTAACACTATTCTCGTTGCCAAAGATATCGCGAGCAGTAGTCTCAACCAACCCATCAATATGCTCATCCTTAACACCCTTAGCTATGGAGTTAACAACCTCATGAACAACACTACCCTGTAGCATGCCCGGCCACTGCTCTTCATGCTCACCCCATCCCTCTTTCTGAAATGCCCACAACCTTGGACATTTATCATAACTCATCAGACTGGTTACACTTACCCTCATGTTTCTCCCTCCAATATAACTTACATGCAACACACCATGACTCTTCTGGATCAACGACCGAGAAAGTCTTGCAACCAAAACAATAATAAAATCTAGTCATTCAATGCCTTACGTAACTCTTCTATCTGTCTCTTATTAGCCCCTGCTTTGCGTAGCTGGCGGTCAGTAGCACTGAATACCTTACCAGCACTACCGAAATGCTCAATCAATCTAACACTGACAGTCGGGCCGATAGCAGGTATACGTCTTAACAACCAGCCCGGCCTACGTTCTCTAGGTGGACGCTTATCAGTACCAGCTAATGATCTAGCTACAGGGTTGGTAGAACTTAGCATCCTCTTAAGATTGACCATGTATCTTAACACACCCTTATCACTTTCGGGAACCTCTATATATATTACCCCTGCTATCTGCCACCCTACAATCTCAGCCCATAGCTGTTCCCAATTCACTGGCTTGTATGGTTTAGCTGAAGAGATCACACCCTTCACAGCTACCACTGCTATGTCACACTCCTGTAACAAAGTCTTAACCTGCCTAGCTAGTCTCCTACCCTGCCAACTCTTAACAAAATCTTCTGGCTTCTTGCACTCCACCCCTACCACCTTATCATCTGCACAGAATAGCAGGTCGATACGGTGAGGTGTGGATATATGCACAACTCCATCCTCCTCAGTCAGGCTGGGCAGTTCTTTGCTGTCAGCTATAAGACTAGTACACTTGGCTATGGGTATGTCATCGTTGTGGATATATCCATCATTTATTTTCATGTTGCCTTACCACTCTCATCCACCATTCCATTGCGGTGTAATAGCTGGCAAACAATAGATCAGTACATTGCATGCATAGTTTAACTGAAGACTCTTTACCACTAATGCTAAACAATTCTCTTCTCTTACAGTTCACACACATTGGTTTCATAGTCCACCTCCTTTATAATGCTTTAACACATCACCCACCGCCTTCATTATATGTAAGCTGAGTGGGTCACAATCAAGTGACCCGCTTGCTACATCTCTATGCCTACCGTCAATGCACACTTCACACTCAAAGGCTACCAACTTCATGCACTTACTACACATATTATCTACCCAATGATGTGGCTTCACACCACAGCATACACTAACCCATTCACAATCATCCATCTCTCGCCTCCAAACGTTTAAGATTTCTCTTGTCCATACTATTACTATAATCACGGCAACGAGTGCAACGTATAAACCCTTCCTCTGGCATGTCACCACATCCAGTACACAACCCCATCTCCCTTCGTCCCCTTCTCAGGTTACGTACATAAGTAGTATTAGTCTTACCCTGTTGCATAGTTACTAGCTTAGCCGTAAAGGTATGACTCTCATCACCATTCATACACATCACTGACCAGTGTCCTGTCTTGCTAACATCATCCCAACTATCAACTTCAAACTCTAGGTTCACCTTGACTCGTTTCATCTATTCTCCTAAGTTGTGGTTTCATCCACGAATTTCTCTGCTCTTTATAAAATCCTCCACTGTCATGTCATAGCAGTGGTTAATCTCACGAGTACCGGGTACACATATCTCTCCCACAAAGCAAGCGATACAGTAATACCCCGCGTCAGTACTTACAAAGTCTGACTCTTCATCACTCCTAAAATCTATACACCCTTCACATTCTACCTTACCATCTATACTACTCATACTTTCCTCCATCTTAAAGTCCTACCCTTAACGCTATCAACTGTAACATCAGGGTCGCGTTCTATCTGTGCATCCTTAGCCAATTCAAGCAGTGCTGATTGCACCTGCCTAAGACTAGGAGCAGGGTTAAGATTACCTACTACATCCTGCGTAGTTACCCATGTACCATTCAATGCCTCCTCTACTATTCTCTTCTTCACTGCACTTAGCTTGAACTCATCTATATGCCCTACTAACTTAGTATCTCCACCACTAGACCGTTCAAACACTAACCCCTCTACTGGTGTGATCCTGCCATAGCCTGTAATGAACCTACGATTCTCATTCTTATTACCCTTAGTAACAATCAACCCTACATCTACTATAGCTAGGAAAGCATGCGCTCCGCTGATCTCAAGCCCTTGGTTTAGTTCATCATTCTTATTACGGTGATGGATTATAATTAAAGTCTTACCCTTTGACTTAACTAGTGAGATGATAGGTGCTAGTGCGCCATGCACCTCAGCGTTATCATTCTCATTCCTAATACCTAACAGCCTAGCCGTATCGAGTATGAATATATCCGCATCACTATCAGCCATCGGCCCTAGTATATTAGCACCACCCTCACCTAGTGCATGGTAGTACACCACCTTATCCAACGGCTTACTCTTAAAGTTAAGCAACCTCTTAGCCCATGTAGTCTTATCCTCTTCAGTGAAATAAGCTATGCTATAACTATCAATCCAATCCATACATAAAGCATGGATCAGTTCAGTCTTACCTACCTTGGGGAAGGCACTAACTAAATGCGCCCAACCTAAGTAGAATGGTGAACTGTCACTGTCACCTAAGAAGGGTAACTGTATCAGTCCTTTCAAGTCTCCATCTTCCCATGCCTTGACTAAATCCTTACCTGTACTAGCGTCCACACTTACCTCGCACCGCAAAAGACTTCGATGTTCATTATACTATGATGACTATGGCTTGTCAACCTAACCTCGCACCCTTTATATAGGTATATACAAACTAGGTTGGTATGACTACCAAGGTTATGTAACCTTGACATATTAATTTAGCAACCTAACCTAGCTTGCATGGTGGGGGGTTAATAGTGCGAGGTGTGGTTTGTTCCACAATTATTTCTCTAGGACTTACAGTCACTCCATCATTCATAGTTATTCTATTTTGGTGTGGCCTCTCTCTAGTGAATACCCACTCTTCAGATGGGATAGACCTCTGTATTACATACCATGTCTTTGCTTTAGAGCCACCTGCTAACTCAAGTGCATTTAATAGTAGGTCAGCATAGCTTGGGTCGTCAGTGTGAAACCTCTTGAAAAACTTATCAGCCCTTATCACTTCCTCTGGTGGTAGGTCAACGGTTATCTCCCATTGAGACTTGTCTACTACTATAACTGAGCCATCCTTGAAACGCCTTGTCGCCTTCATCATCTTAGGAATCTTATCACCTAGTGGCTCCTTGAATAGCCATACTACATCAGGCCCATAGTGTACTATCTCATGGTGTAGATTGCTTTCAGTAGTGTTGATTACTCCTGCATCCCTTATCTCATGTATATGATTTGACGGTGTATAGTGATAGAATATCATGGCTTAACGCCTCCTCAAATTATTAATAACCTGTGCTACTCTCTTGCTTACTAGTGTTACATCGTTCATCTGTATATAACTATCAGCACCATACTGCTCACTCAACCCCTCACTTCTTATGCCTAATCCTATAGCCATTACGCGCACTCCCTCCCTGTTAAGTCGCTTGACTGTATCAGGTACTTGATTCTTATCATTGCTCATACCATCATGCAGTGTGAACAACAGCTTAACATTCTCTTCCTGCTCAGCCAGCCATTCACCCTGCCAACCTAACACCTTGTTCATCTGCTCATACCCTGCCCAAGGTGTGGACATGCCAGCTATCATAGGCAGTGCTATATTAGGCATAGTCTTATTAGTACATGCTTCGATAGCACCCGGTGCTGTCACTACCCTACATGTCGTATCACTCTCATGACATGCCATATATAATGCCATCGCTAGTATAGATACATACCTACACGTACTCTCTTGGTACATACTTGTGGAACAATCCACAATTACACCGACAGCTATAGGTGGTAAGCCGTTGATGATCTGTGATCGGCGGAATGGTAACTCGTTATCCTTGATCCACTGTTGCACCTTTAACTTACCACCACTACGAGATGGTTCGTATACCTCAGTCTGATCTATAACTTCCAGTGCTTTCTTAAATGGTTCAACTAATTTTCTAGCATGTCCCCATAAATCCTTAGCATCTACAGGTACTAGTATATTATCTCCATACCTACTACCGTCTGGATGTACAGGTTTAGATTCCATAGGGCCGGGTATACCAGCCTTACTAACATCTACCCAATTCTCCATGTTACTATCTACTGGATTACCATCATCATCAACCTCAAAGTCTTTCAACCTTTCAGCCGGGCCATCATCAACATCCCTATCACCATGACCGTGACCACACTGAGGCATGCCATCAGGTATCTGCTCATTAGGTGGCTTACCTTCAATGCCTAGTAGACTAGCTATCTCTTTAGCTATCTCTAATGTCTCAGCCGAATCTTCAGCATCGAAGCTACTATCAACTAGCTTCTCGATAGCCTCATCCAACTGCTTACGGCTACGTCTATGAGTTCTACGTCTGAATGAGTGTATCATGATATCATGTAACACATTATCTGGAACCTGCTTTATGTTACTCAGTACTGCGTTATGTAAATCAAGCAGGTAATCTTCAAGGTATGGATGCAGTGTAATCATAACCTTTTCAATACGTCCATCCTCTAACAGATTCCATAGCGTATCTATCCAAGGCTCACCCGTACTCTCTATAGGATCAGTGAACCTACGATGACATGCTTCATGTAACACTACACCCTTACACAGTTCAAAGTTATCTACCTCCTCCCACTTGAATATTCTACCCTTTGTACGCTTGGGTATATTCTCAGGGTTATACACCACCTCACGTCTAGTAAAATCAGTGAACGCTATCTCACGTTCATCTGTGTCAAGTCTGGTAGGAAATGATCCCTTCCCTTGGTATGCACGGCTTATACCCTCCATAATCTGTAAGTTTCTTGGGTTATCCCACCACTCTATACCTGTAGAAATTGTGGATGTATCCATATTAGCTCCTCCCTTTCTTTGATAGCATGTTAATGATCTCTGTTATCATGGTATGATTCTCTAGATTATAATGATTATCACTTTGTAATCCACATAACTCATACATGATAGTGTACTCAGCCGACTCAGTTAGTAAACCTCCCATATGATAGTCACACTCAGCCCAATTTATAATACTTCTAGGGGACAGAGGTGCTTGAACCTCACCAGTCAGTGCCAACTCCCTAGTCTTATGCGCTACCTCAACCATGATAGTTACCTTAGCCCTATCTGCAAACGGTAGCTGGCTCATGATAATATCAACCTCACGTTCTACACTCTCAGGATATGTGAATGCTAGGGTACGTTGGAACCTGTTAGTAACTGCCTTATCACTACTATGCACAGCACCATCTGGATTCTGTGCTATTATTATGAAGAACCCCTCTTCAGCAAAGACCTGCTCACCATCCTTCTCATTTAAGAATACACACTTCTCACCTGCCATTGTGGATATAACCACATTCTGCATACGTATAGGTATACGGTTGAACTCATCAATGAACAACGGCTTACCTTCACGCATAGCCCTAGTTAACGGCCCATCATTCCATATTATCTTACCGTTAACATCCATACTATTAACACCTAGTAACTGCTCATCAGTAGTAGACTCAGTACCACTGTACATTACGTAGTCTTTACTGATCTCAGCCATAGCACCACCAACTGCTAAGTTCTTACCACAACCAGTCGGGCCTAGAAGTGCTGTGTGAAAGCCACCCTTAAAGAATGACATTAGCAACGGCCCCTCTATACCTATATACCCACCACATCTAGCCTCAGTGCTAGGTAATGCCGATGCCATGTTAACTATTGATGCACTCTCATCAGCAAACACAGGTACTAATGCTCTAATATCTATCTTCCCCCAAGACCAAGGGCTGAAGTGAGCCGGGTTCATCTCTCCCAACTCTGGCCCTGAG
>TARA_R110002012_G_scaffold52547_2_pt1 | contig 10907 bp, 12 predicted proteins | sample TARA_R110002012 | Tara Oceans TARA_R110002012 (sample SAMEA4396515) | marine metagenome | biome: Westerlies Biome; feature: [DCM] deep chlorophyll maximum layer (ENVO:01000326); material: water (ENVO:00002006), including particulate matter (ENVO:01000060) such as... | depth 40 m
CAACTCCATTTATGCCTAGTAATCTTTCTTTTGCTATTTTTTGCTCTAAAACATTTCCAAATTCCATATCATATAATAATTGTTTGTGTTCAGCTTTATATGCAGATGTGCGTTGAGCTAATCCTGTTTTAAATGATCCATTCATTACATTTAATTTTAAAGCAGCTGCTTTATTATCAAACTTTATTTCAAAATCTTGCCTAACAACATCATCCTCAATTGTTGCAGCAATTGATTGTTTCATTCCATTTGCTACATCAGTAAAATTTCTTTCATTATTTTTATAATCTTGATCATGGGTATAATCATTTGCAAAAGTAGTTAAGCCTGGTTCTTCTGCTGTACCATTTAAAGCAAAATCCATTTTCTCATGTAGTGTGTTTGCTCTATCCATTTTTAATTGAAAAACATCCATAGTTGTTTTTTGTTTTTCTAAAGTTTCAAGCATTTTCATATCTTGATCACTTTTAATTGCAGCTTTTTTTGATTTAATAGATTCTTGTTGGTTTAATAATTCTAATCCTGTTGAAGCTACTTTATTACCTACTTGTCCAATTGCATCGGATGCTCTTGAAAAATCACTCGGATTAAAACGAGTTTGGTTATAAGTATTGGGAGATTTAGGAGTTACTCCTGTTTGTTTATTGTATCGTAAAATTTTAACCATTAAAAGTAATATCCTTTCTCCGCCATCAGCATTCTGTGATTATTATTAAGTGTAAGTAATTGTTTAGTAAATTCTTCCTGGCTTTTTAACATTGATTGATTAAATATTGATTGTGTTTTTACTTGTTTAAAACCACCATAAGAAGTTATCATTGATCCCGCTGCTCCCGCTATTCCAGTTATTCTTGCAGCTCTTGCATTCATCTTATTAATAGATGCTTGTGTTCTAAATTGACCAGCTTGTACTTTTTGTGAATTTGATTCAACTCTTGCGTTATACAATATGTTAGCTTTTTCAACTTCTGCATTTGCTCTATTACTATGTAAAACTTCTATAACAGTTGGGCTATCAAGACTAACACCTGATTTTGCATAATTAACAACAGAATCACTTTCGAAAGAGTCATAGTTTTCTTCAAAGGCAGCAATATTTTGATAAGCTAATTCTAAAGTTGCTTTTGAGTTTGCATCGGCTAATTCAGCATTTTGATTAGCAACAGCTGCATTAGCATCATTAGCAGCTCCTTGTGCCATTCCACTATAAATACTTGTACCAGCTGACAATGCACTACCAGCCACCATCATAGTTGCTGGATCATAATTTATTCTATTGCTAAAAGCATAACTATCATCTGGAGATCCAGGGGTTTTAATCATTTGTATATCCTCGCATATCGTAAGTAATCTTGTTCATTTTGGTATTTTGGCATCTCGCCCTCTAATGTCATTCCTAACCACTCGGCAAATTTTTTGCCTGTAGAGAAATCTTTTTTTACTGCTGTTTGTAATCGCACAACATCAAACTTATTTACTAAAAAATGTAAACCTTGTTTAATAACTTTAGCCGATGTAACAGGATGTTTAAAAGACAATTCACTTGCCATTACCCATCCCTCATAAACACCTTTCCATAATGGAATAATGCCGCCACTACAGATAATATTTTTATTATTATCAATAGCAGTAAAACTCATATCTTTAACTTCCAAGCCATCAAGCAATGGTCGTAAACTTTCATCCACTTGTGTATAGGATGAATTCATAATTCCTTGAACCATGCTATGTGCATGATCTTTTTTAAATGAAATTAAACTAGCCATCGTAAGTTGAAAATTGAGGATAAAGAGAAATGACATTCATTGGCAATGGTTGATTTTGTTGAATAACAATAAATCCATCGGTATCATAATCTCCATCAAACTCTATTTCTTTATCTCCTGTAAATAATGGCACAGCTGTGTCCATCGCAGCTGCACTTGATCTAAATGGAACTCGGTCTAAATTATCAGTTGTATTTCCAACTAACAAACCAACTGTTTCAAATAATCGTACTGTTAAACTATGTATGCGTTTACTTTTTCCCTGGGCAGTACCATCCTGGCTACCCGCTTCTAATCGCATTGTTTGTAATGTTGAATTATATCCTAATCCTACTTGTACTGTTGTTGATGATCTATCTAAAGTAATTGTGCCTGTAGCACTAACTGTTTTGTTTGGATGAGATGCTCCATTAGCAAGTATAGTAACTGATTGACCAATTAAATGCTGTAAACCTGATATAGTTGTTGTTGCACTTCCTGAATAAGTTAATCCACTATCAACAAAAAAAGCAGATGTTAAATCTGAACCATAATCAACAGGTTGTAAATATTCAACATATCTCCTGGTAACACTATTAATTGTTCTTTTAACTACAACATAAGTAACATCTTCATTAAGATCTCCTGGAATAGTTGCAACACTTTCAACAACAGAATTACCTGATCCAAATACACCACCTAATATATGTCTGTGCCATCCAACAACTTGCTCGTTCCTGGCATAAGTTAAGCCCGATAAAACTCCATCGGTTCTAACACACCACAAAATACTTTGCGGCTCTTGTTGATACGACATTTCAACAATACCTGAATCAGAAATATGTTCAGCTAATATTGTTAAATCAGGAGCTACAAAACCATCAGTATCATAATTATAAACTAGCTCTCTTACTTTTCTTTTTGCTCGTTGAACAAACATGGTAGCATTACCAATTGATACTGCATCAATATCGGATGATCCATAACTTGATTGTTTTTTTATTTGTATATTTGTTGGAGTAATAGGTTCAGCTGATGAGGATGCTGTTACAGAAAATTCTCCACCAGCAGTACCCGCAATTAAAGATCTAGTAACTGTTAAATATTTAATAGCATTACCTTTGTTGGAAGCAATGGAATATGTCATTGCATCAGCAGAATTTGCTCCAACAGTAAAATCTTCCAGGGAATCTGTTTTAGAAAACCATAATGTTTGTGGATCATTATTACTTGCTGCAAATATTAATCGTTGTTCATAAAATGTTACGCAGCTTGGATAAGATCCTGTATGTTTATTTAATACAGGGCTAGTTAATTTTGTAACAACATCACTACCTCCAGCAGAAAATGTACCATATCCACTTGTATTTAAATTAACTCCAGAAGAATCTTGTAACTCAAATTTTAAATCAGGAGCAGTTAAAGTACCATCAGATGCATAAGCAGTATAACCCGATGTATTCCAATTTGCTCCAACAGCATCAGCTAATTGAATAGTAGTAGTTGAGGGAACAGCTTTAACAGTAAAAGTAGTGTCATTAACTTGTGTCATTCCTTTTACACCTGTTATTGTAATATCATCACCTATTGCTAAACCATGAGCTGCCGATGTTGTAACCACTCCAGGATTAGCGGCTGTAATACCTGTTATAGTAAATTCATTTAAAACATTACCAACAGTATAAACATTGCCATTTAATTGTGTCATACCACCGATGCTTGTAAAAGTAACAAAGTCGCCTTTTATAAAACCATGATTTGTTGATGTTGTAACAACTCCAGGATTAGCTTTAGTAATAGCACTTACTTTTATATCTGTGCCTGTTGTTAAAGATACTTCAGCTAAAGTCCAAGATGTATGAGCTGATCTTGATAATTTACGAATAGCATAAGTTGGATGAACCAAATACATAATGTCTGAACTTTGGGCAAATTTAATACTAGGAATATCAGCTGTGGCATAAGGAGATGCTATTTCATAAATTTTAGCAGCTGTGCCACCTGATGTATAGGTTGTATAATTTGTTGAGTTAATAGCTGTGCCATCATAATTTTGTAAAGAAAAAGTATTGGTTGTTGAGTTAGCAACAGTAAAAGTAATACCATTAACTTCTGTCATACCACCTACTCCAGAAATAATAACATGATCCCCATTAGTAAAACCATGACTGTTCGATGTTACAACTGCTGGATTAGCTTTAGTAATAGCGGTTATGTTTTTTGCAGTTTCTGTAATGATACCACCATCTCTATAAAATCTAATTTTTTGATTACTTAATTCAACAATATAAGTATCAGTTGTAGAAAATTCAAAAGGAATAATTCTTGTTTTATTATCACTATCTCTAACTTCATGGACAAATTTTGTACCAGGTCGCCTGGATGCTCCTCCATGCGGATAGACAGTAAAATTTTCTAAAGTTTTTGCTCCATTAAAATATTTACCTAGATCTGTTCTACCATCTAGCTGCGGAGATAATTCACCCGCTGTAAAGTTTGATATTGCAAAAGATGCTCTTGCCATTATTTAAAGCCTTGCTGTTATAAATTCGTTAGCTTCTAATTTGTCCGCAGTACCTTCAGTTGCATCCAAAAATCTTGCTTCTTTTATTTTGTCTGCATAAGCAGATTGCATAAGCTGTGTTACAGATGTTGATTGTGTAATTGCATAAGCTAATTCACTTGCTAATCTTGCAGCAATAGATTCTTGCAATAAAGAATCATATTGGTTTACATCAGTAATTCTTGCTAAATAAACAATATAAATTTCTGATTCATCTGTTAATAATTTTCTTCCCTCAATTTTATGAATATCACTATCCACTTCATTAGAGTATTGTGTTCTTATTACTCGTAAACAATCAGATGGTAATGTGTATTGATAAGTAAATTGAAAAGCGGGGGCAGTTGTATCAGCTGCTAATTGAACTCGTTTAATTAAACAATTCCAATTATGTGATCTAAATACTGCATCTCTTACTGATACATATCGTTGGTTAAGTAACCTTGCGTTTTTACTATCTTCTGTCAAAGATATAATGTTGGATGCTCCCAACATATTTAATGCCGAGTTACACATTTCTACTGTTGATGCCATAATTTATTTTTTCTTTTTTGGAAAACCCTTTTGCATATTTGAATAGGCAGATGAGCTTATTGTTGATTTTGATTTTGGTCTTGAAGTACCAGCTTTTTTTCTTGCGTTAATATTTGCGTATAATCCTTTTTTAGCCATAAATCTCCTTGTTAAAAAAAGGGGGCTAAAAAGCCCCCATAATATTTATATTGAATAATGCACCCAGAAATAAATTGTACCTGTGATGGAAGCACCACCAGTAGTAATTTTTAGATCTGTTGCAGAATTTACTTTATAGCCTAAACCAGCAACTGCAGTATTTGCAGCTGTTGATCCGCCAAGCATAGATTGAACTTGCCCAGCGGCATTCCAAGTACCAACAGCAGCTAAATATCTGTCGTCATCACCTGAATCGCCTACTTTTAAAGTTGAAGATCCACCAAGAGCATCACATTTCAAGATTACATCGTGAATTGTTGCACCCGCTGGTATTCTTCCTATCGTTATATCTGATCCACTCGCTAGAGATGATGCTTCATAAGTATCATGCCAAACCATAATTGGGCTGGATGAATTATTTGAATCAATCATCACACTAGGAGATGCATCAAGATTAGTTATGTTTACACTTTTTACACTAGCCATATCTATCTATCTCCTATTCGTTACAAGCGATTTCAACAACTTTTTCTTCTTCCATACGAGTCGCACCTAAATCCATGCAATAGTAAACTTGTGTAGAATAAGATTTGTCATCTCTTTCACTTATTTTAGCGGTTATATCTTTACCAATACCCAACTTGATACCATCAGCTGCAAAAGCAATAACTTGTCTGCTTGGAGTTGCATCTGCTGTAAGTAAGTTAGAAGTGATAAAATCAAATCCTAAATACGAATTGATGTCGCCCTGGGCTAAAGCCTTAACAGTATTGAAATCTGAACTCTTTACCTCGGTGGTATTTAGAAGATCTTCAACTTGTTCGGGTGAAACGACACAATATCTTTTTACAGATGGATCTACATCGTTTTCGTCTAGGATTTTTTTTGCGGATAGTAATTTAGCCACAGTTAAACCAGCAGAACCATGAGCTACTTTTTGAGTAGATGGTAAAGCAGTTGAAGTTGCACCTGATACACCTGTTTTAGCTGTACCTAATGCTGCTGTGATAATTACTGAATCCATTGCTCGTCCCATTGCCGCAGCTGCTGCTTTAGCATAAGACGAAGTTGGGTCTATTAACATTCTAATTTTATCAGAATCGTCAATTAGATCAGCCCACTCGTAAGTCGCAGTTGTTAAAGATCTGCGGCTATGTGGGGTATCGATTTGTGGAGTTGATCCATGTCTAGATGTTCGCAGTTGAGCTGTAACTTTGCCGATTTGTTCAAAAAAAGAATTTTTTCCTTTAATTGATTCGACATCTACAGCACCTCTTAACTTTGATCCCATTTGCTGGGAAAGCATTTGAACATTAGCAGAATATTGCTCCACAAAAGAAGTTGTTATATTTACTGACATAACATTTTTTCCTTTATAGTTTATTGTTTAATCGGTTTGCTTATCCATCATGGGGCATTCCTGGATTTTAAATCTTTTAGATTTCTAGTCTTTCCCAGTTGTCTTGTTCGCCTTTCGGTTATGAACTATCCACCCATTGCTGGTTGGAAACTTATATCGGGATTACCTCTTGGTTTTTTTTCCCGCAATTCTAAAACTTGTGATACTGCATTATCGTGATCTGGATGCATTTTATTCCAATAAGGCATATCAGGTTTAGTTAAATCCGCAATTTGTTTATCAATATCAGTTGGTGATAAGAAACTACCATCACCCTCTACTCGAATAATATCCTCGCCCATTTTATCGGCAATACCCATAAACATTTTTACAATACCAGGATGATCTTTTAATGGTGTACCATCTTGTAATTGTAATTTTAATATATCTTCACTAGCAAAAGTTTGTGCTGCTTGTCTTGCTTTCATAATACTAGGTTCAAATTGTTGACCTAATTCTTTTCGCAATTCTAATTCGCTTTGATGTTTTTGTTGTTCTAAATCCCTTGTCATTGATTCAGTTGCTGTTGATTGCATTTGATTATAATAATCTAAAATGCCCTGGGCTTGTTTGTTTGATAAACCTAAACCATGAACTGATGTTTTAAAATTATCTAAAACTTCTGGTGTTTCAGTTTCATAATTTAATTCATATCCTTTTGCTTCATCAGGTCGCCCAGCTGCGGAATGAAAATTACTCCAATCCTCATCGGTAAAATTATTTGTTGGCTTAACAATTTTATCAGCTCCAATCATTCCTTGTGCATTAATGTAACTTTTTGCCAAAGATTCAACTGAACTAAATTTTGTTAATGAATCATTTTTTTGTAAATCGGCTGGTAATGATTCCATCCAATTTGTTTCTTGTGGTTGTTCTTGGATTGCTCCAGGCTGCTCAAGGTTTTGTTCAGGGGCAGTTGTCTGATTGTCTTCCATTTACTTATCCTTTGTGTTTAAAAAATTATTAATATGAAGAACAACACTTCGCTGCCCCTCTCTTACAAAAGTTTCATTTGCGTTATCTGGTACAAATGTACTTGATGTAAAAAAACATCGCCTTTGTAAATCTTCTAAAACTCGTATTCCCTCATCGGAACTAAATACAAATTTATAATCCTTAACTAATTGTGCAATAACATCTTCTGGTTTAGCCACCCATTACCTCCTTTAATGCTGGTGTTGCTGATCCAGCGGTTTCCGCCATTTGTTGTGCTTGATCTAATTCTTGTTGAGCTTGTTGAGCTTGTTGTCTTTCATCTCGCATTTGTTTTATTTCTGCTTCAGATCGTAAAACTTTTGCTGGTACACCTAAAACATCCGCAACATGATTTGCCATTGCATCAGTATCTAATATATCCATAACAGGAGATAATTGATTAAGCGGTGTTAAAATTTCCATTGCTTGAACAATAGCTTGAACATCTTGACCTCGTTGTGCTTTTGCTAAAGGAGAAACATATTCAATATCTATTTCTAATCCTTGTAGATCTTCTGGAGCTGGTGGTAATGCACCTTGTCGCATTAATATTGCAAAAGACCTGGAGATAAGAGGTCGTAACATTTCTGCCTGTAACCTACCAAGAACAGGAGCAAGTAATCGCATTTTCTCCTCATTTCTTTTCATTACTTCTGTTGCGGTCATTTGCACATTTTGCTCCATCAATATTTGATCAACAAAGTATGCTTGTCTAATTGCTTGTCGTCTTTGTTCCTCCATATTTAAACCTACAGGAGTATTAGCCTGGATGTTTAATGGTTCAATTCTATCTCTTGATCCTGACCTGTAAAAATTTAATCCTCCTGGAGTAGTCTTAATTGGTAAAATAAAACTATCATCAGGAACTAATAAAGGGGGATCAATTTGTTTTTGTGCAGCTCTAATAGTTGTTTCTGACATTTTATTAATCATTTTAATATCTGCCAGGGCAATCATCGATGGAGATCTGCCATACACCTCATTGCTTGATTTTGTCCATCTAGGGATCAAATAAGGAAACTCCTCAAAACCACCCATGGAAATCATTTTCATATCTTCAGGATCAAAATAAGCGGACATAAAAGGCATACTTTTGTTATCTGCTTTATATGGATTAGCTGAATCATTTGGCATAACCGCATGAACAATTGTCAATTCCATATATGGATCTTTATCTGCAACTTTTTTTATTCTTGTAGAAACATTTTCCTCGCCAAACATTTGCACAATATTTCTTGCAGCCATCTTGCAGCTGCGGAATACTGTATCAATTCTGCCTTTAGAATTTTCCTGAATATAAATTTCTTTAATGTGTCTTGTTGTAAATCGTAAAAGATCGTTAGGATCATTTTCAATATACATACAAGCAGTACCAAATGAACATAGATCTAAATATAATTCATGTACTTCTTGCTGAAAATTAGACCTATCAAAAGCAATATACATTGCCTGGTTAGCTGATTCCAGCCATTCCATATTTTCATCGGTTGCTAATTGTTCTTGTTTAAATCGTAATGAGAACCAGGGGGTAGCCGCATTTGTCAACATACCATGTAGGGAGGAAGAAAGTAGGTTCAATGCGTGTAAAGCTGTTCCATCATAGATTTGTTCGGTTCGCTTATCGCCCCTGGATCTATCTTTAATAACATCTGCTCGTCTAGGTAAAACATAATCAGCTATCTCTTGCCAATGTGATTCCCAATTTGATCGCAGATCTACTAATTTTCTATATCGATTGTGTAATTCTATAACTGGCATTCTATTCTCCTAAAGATAATTTTAATTTATTAATGCCACCGATTGTGTCTGATAATAATGTTGATTTTTTTGGCGGTTTTTTTCCACTCATTTTAGCACTAAATTGAGTTTTATATTCTTTAAATGCTTTATTTGGAGTAGCTGCATCTTTTAAACTTTTTGTAGCATCTAATCGCATTAAAGTTGCTGGAACTCCTCCAGCTGCTAAAGATAATCCACCTAACACTAAACCTTTAAATTTGTTTTGTGATTGTAACATTTTAGATGATATCGCAGTTGAAGTCATTGCTCCTGAATTATCTCCACTACCCATTGCACTATTTGATTTTCCATACTTCATTTCTTTACCAGCACTATTTGTAATATATGATTTGCTTACTTTTTTTCCCGCAGCTTGTGCAGATAAATATCCTTTTTCATCTGTGCGAATAAAATTGCCACCATCTTGAATAAAATAACTTCCTACTTTAGCTAGTTTTTGATTTACCATTTCCTCATTAACAGCCTGGGAAACAGCTCCACCAAACATTTGATTACCCGCAGCTATTTGTTTTTTCTTTTCTGTATCAGCAGCTTTAACAAGAGCAACTTTTGTAATATTTTTTTTAAGCTGTTCTTTATCTCTTTCTCCTCCGCCATAACTTCCACCACCTGTATTTGCTGTTGTAGATCCCATTATTCGCCTAATTTCTTTTTATAAACAATGTTAGGATCATCCATTAACCCACTTGATCCTGTTAATACTGTTGAAATTTTGTTTGCCTTACCTTTTTGTAATATTTTAGATACCATAGAGTTCTGATGATAAGTTGGGGTTTGATTTGGCACAGGCGGTGCTGGTGGCGGTGGTGGGGGTGTTGGTACTTTTGGTCTTAAAAATCCCATAATGTTATGCTCCTAAAGGGTTGTAGTTATTATCTGCCGCAAATTGTTTGGGCATTGAGTTGTTTAAATCTAATTCTTGTGATGCTACAGCTGCGTTCATAAAACTGTCGCAAAAATGAGAACTCCAATCGTGTACTGGCTTTGAATAGGTTCTTTGTTTATCTAAATACTTTCGGTGATACCATTTAAGCGAATCTAACAGCGGCTTGGAATTCTCTAAATCAAAAAAACACTTACTCAAAAATAATTGGGCAGCATGGATCTGATCTTCTTTCGGTAACTTTGGACACACTCGAAGCGGTTTAAGTCCCAAACTATATGCATATTCTTTTCTCGATTTTCCCGTACTCATTTCTCTGGTTTCAATATCATGCGGGAAGATAAAATTCCTATAGAAGTAATCTCTCTCCCTAATGACCTGGGCATAATGATCCAAGCCCTCATTGTTATTGGAATAGGTATCAATAATATTATAACTTCTTCCAATTTGTTGCACAAAAATAATACAGCATTTATCTGAAATGCCTAAATCAAAGTAGCAATCGACAGGATAACCAGGATCATAAGGCACTCTAGTTATATGTTTTTTTTCTTCTATCTCCTGGACAAACTTTGCAAAGACTGCACCACTTCGATTAGCCATCCAAGAACATTCCATCTCTTGGTCATACTGATCAGGTGTCATTAGCTTTTTCATTTGAGCTAATTCTTTATCATCCACTAATTTAGTTTCAGATACTTTCCAGGTAACAGTAAACCATTCAGGATCTACTTTTGCTTTTTCATGTAAATCATAAAAAGCATCCATTCCATTTGGTGTGCCAATAAAACAAACACCGCCCTTGCGATCAGCAATAGCGGGGCGAATTATTTCAGGAAACATTCTATCATCCATCTGTGCATACTCATC
>TARA_R110002012_G_scaffold4823_1_pt1 | contig 10898 bp, 12 predicted proteins | sample TARA_R110002012 | Tara Oceans TARA_R110002012 (sample SAMEA4396515) | marine metagenome | biome: Westerlies Biome; feature: [DCM] deep chlorophyll maximum layer (ENVO:01000326); material: water (ENVO:00002006), including particulate matter (ENVO:01000060) such as... | depth 40 m
AAGACGAGCATTCTTATTCACGAGTTCTTGTTTGTATCGGTCATCCAATCCGAAAGTAAAGGTTTTGTCATTGCCTAGGTCAAATTCTAACCCAGTCAAATCATTAGCCTCTTGTCTCATTTCTGAAATCCACTCATCATTAATAAAGGTTTCTGGTTCTACTGCTTCTTGCTTTGGTTCAGGAGCTGCATATCTCATGCGTTGCTCTTCTATCTGATTCTTAGCATTAGCTGCATCTACCTTCATTTGAAGGCTTCCAATTTTTACTTCATCTTCAGAGAACTTGTTTGGATCTAACTTGTACTTGTTCTGAATAAGAGTGTTTACCTCGTTAGCTGTAAGGTTAGGATATTGTATAGCCATGTCTACTTTTACTAGAGTCGAATCATCCATCTCAGATGTATTCAGTGACTGATAAGTAAACCATTCTTGTGGAGACCTTCCAGTCTCACTAACAAAATTAGCTATTGCTTCCACCCTTTCGTCAACGGGGTTCTGTGGAGTTAGTAGATCATCTAAAGACGATACATCTCTTTCAAGCTTCTCACTTAGATAAGACATAACTGCTTCTTCGATCTGACTATCACTATAATTTATTTCAGCAGATGGACTCTGTTGAATATTTTCTACTTCTTGAGTTTCAAGTTGAGGTTGCTCAGGCACCTGCTCCGCTTGATTAGGAACTTGTTCTGGTTGCGCTTCTACTTGCTGCTCTTGAATCTGCTCTTGAGGTTGAGATTCAACCTGAGGGGCAGCTTGTTCTTGCACGGGTTCAGAAACTACTTGAGACTCCTGTTGGGGAGCCTCTTCTGTCATTGTTTCTGTCTGTTGTGGTTCTGCATTCATCGATGCAGAAAGTTCTTCGGGTGAGCTAAAAACCTCAAACCCTCCGACGGTTTCTTTATTTTCTTCCATTATTATTTAATTATTAATATTCAATTTAGTATTCGAAGTAAAATACAAAGTCTAACTCATCTGCTGCCATAGCTGCAGCTGTAGATACAGCGTGTATAACACCGCTTACATATATTTTACCTCCAGTCTCTACACTACTTAAAACAGGACCATAAACATCTAGTGCATCATCAGTTCCGTCAGTTTCAGGATCAGCAGCATTATATATAACAAACGGTCTAAAAGTAGGTGCATTATCTATTTCAGAAAAACCTAGTGTGCTAAATGCAGAATCAGCTACATTAACAGCACCTTGAAATTGATTAGTTCTAAGATTTGCCTTAGTGATTCCAGCAGTAGCATTTACAGTACCAAAGTCTTCATTCTCATTTCTACCAAAAAAGAATAAAGAAACTTTTTCAGCATTAAGCTTATTGGTTTGGTCAATCATCCACCCACCTATAAGTTTAGCTCCTCTAGCAGGAAGCATTATTTCTTCGTTAAAAAGAACATCTCCATCAGCGTATGCGTCTGTGCTTAAAGTAGGAGTTAATGTTACTGTCTTAAATGCCATAGTTATTTATTTATTATGTTCCTGAACCTGCAAGGATTACAGAAGGGTTGTCGTTTCCAAATACTCCATACTCAATAATAGTATTTTCTCTTGTAGCATGTACAGCATAAGTTTTATCTGGGGCAAGAGGAATAAAAGCAAACTCACCACCGCCAATCTTAGCGGCAAAAGCTGTATCACTCTCAGTTTCATTGCGTAAGTATATATAGTTTTCTAATTCAGACTCATTATTCCTTATATATAAATAAGCTCTGTCGCTTTTGTCATTAGCTAGATATACTATCATATCATTAGTATCTACAGCCGTTCCCTTTACCTTTGCTTTAATAAGGCTGCCAGAATCAACAGACGATGAAAATTCCTGAGAAATACTAAGAGGACTGGCTAAAACCCCAGCACTAGTTAATGATAAATTTGCTTTAATTGTTGCCATTATTCATAAAATAACATATGCTCAAACGTCATCTCAGTATGAACACTGGGTTTAATATATATATCTGATACAGATTTAGTTCCAGTTGCAGTAGTTGCTATCGCTCCTGTTCCATCTCCAGCCGTAACTGTAACAGCTTCAGTAGTATCAATTTCTAAATCAGCTCTAGAATATCTAGAAGTAAATGTTACTACTGCGCTAGACGCTGATGTTGTCCAATTAGGGAATTGTGCGTCATCTACTGCAGCAGCCATTTCATTTAACCCAGATCCAGCAGCTATTACAGTAACCCCATCAAACGTAAAAGTATCACCTGCTGCCCATGTATTTGCAAAAGTCGCTGTAAAGGCTTCTTTAGTACCACCTACAGCGCTCCAAGGGAAAAAAGCCCAATCGCCCGCATATAATCTACCTATTTCAGTAAGTCCATCAGTATCAGAGTGAGTTTCACCAGCCCTATCTGCGGTTAAATAAACCGTAAAATATTCTGCAGAAGTCGATGACATATTTTTTATATAAACCTTATTAGCTTTATTAGCAGTATAGTCATCAGCTCTATAAAGTACGGTGGTATCAATAACACCTGAGCTAGCGTAAGATGTAGTCCTTCGTGCTAAACCAGTAGTATCTGATATACCAGTAATTGTCGCAGCCTTTGTTAATACAGATTCTGTAGATAAGTTAAGACTGTTACTAGTCAAATCAGTGCTAGATAATGTAATTGTTGCGGTTGTTGTTGCCATTATCTATATATATTATGATGCTATAGATTGAGAGAAAACAGCATATTCGACAGTCACCCCAGTAGCAACAGTAGTTACTTGTACATCAAGAGTACCTCCGTAGGGAATTAACATCCAGTCTCCAGGATAAAGCCTCCCTATAATTACGTTTCCTTCTAATTCCACAAGAATATAATCACTTGTTCCAGTACTTGTATTTCTAATGTAAACCTTATGCGCTACAGTAGTAGAAGCATAACTAGCATCAGCAACTACAACAGTATCAGTTTGAGCTGCAGAATAAATCCTACTAGTAATACCAGTAAACTCATCTAGCCCAGATGAATTGCCAGCTTTAGTTAGCGTAGCCGTTTGAGTCATGCTAAAATTGTGACCCGTAATATCTGGGCTGTTTAAAGTTAATGTCGCTGTAGTTGTTGCCATAGTTTATATTATTATGATGCTGCTGATTGTGAGAAAACTCCAAATTCAACTTTCATCCCCGCAGCACTAGTGTCTATATCTACATCTAATGTTCCATCATAAGGAAAGAAGCACCAATCCCCAGGATAGAGCCTCCCCATAAATACATTACTACCTCCAAGTTCTACTGTGACAAAATCACTAGCCCCTTCTGCAGAATTCTTTATATATACTTTATGAGATGTAGTAGTATCGGCGTAAGCAGATGCGGCCACAATATTAGTAGCTGTCTGTGTAGCAGCATATATAACAGTAGTAATCCCAGTAAATTGATCTAAACCAGTAGCAGTACCAGCCTTTGTTAAAGTTGACGTTTTAGTCAAGCTTAAAGGGTCCCCAGTAATGTCAGGACTATTTAGTGTAATTGTTGCTGTAGTCGTTGCCATAGTTTATAGTTGTTTATGCAAATATAGTTATTATTTCTTTGTCTTTTTATTGACCTTATATCTAGATACTCTACCTTTTTTTGTTTTTTCTTTAGCCGCTCTTCTTTTTTCTGCCAGAGTAAGTTCAGACCACGTAGAAGGCGTATCTTTTGACACACGAACTGTAGGTCTAAATGTTCTGTCTCTACCGCTATATCCTTTTTTACCTCTTAGGGTTCTCCACTTCTCTTTAAACCACCGTTTAAGCGCTAAACCTTTTTTAGTTTTGCGAACTTTAGGCATTACTTTTTACTCTTATTGCCCCAATTAGCAGCACCTACTTTACGACATTTAGCTAAAGCTCCAGAAGCATAAGCAGAAGGCCACTTTTTATAACGTGCCTTTACTTTATGATAACAAGCATCTTTAGTTGTACCCCCTTCTTTATATTCTTTTTTAGTTTTTTTAATTGCTTTTGCCATGAGTAGCTGTTTTGAATAAAGCCTTCTTTATAGCTCCTGGATGTGGTTTATAATCACCCTCCATTAAAAAATACCTCCCCTGCTCCTCCATCCAATGATAACCTTTTGGTGGATCAACAGATACCTTCTTGTTGGAGATATTTAGTTTCTTTTTCTTTTTTACAACTTTTGCCATTATTTATTTTTTGCCATTATTTATTAATCAAATGTTACTGTATTCACCTCTGCTATATTTGCGTGAGCTACGGTTTTTATTGTAGCTACATTAGCTTCTGCCACGCTATTTATTGTATGTAGTGTGGGTGCTGCTGCGGCTGTATAATCTACCGTTACATATAACTCATATAGCGTTATACCTTGAGTATTTGGATCTATTTTAACGCTACAGTCATTTATATACGCATAAGTCAAAGCTGATGAACCATCTTGTTGTGTTGTTCTAGCAGATGTTGTTTGTGTTGTTTGTGATCCAGTCCAACTTTCGTTTTCTGAAGCAAATTCTCCGTCAGAAGCATGTACTAACATCAATGCACATGTTGATGCGCCCGCCCTACCAGCTTTTCCATTTGCTGATATTGTAAAACTATTTATTGTCGCTCCACTAAGTCCTGAATCTAAATCTGCTAATACTGCCGTCCAATTACAATTGGTGTGATTTTGGACAACTGAAGTTGTTTCATCATCATCAGCTGCATTTGGATAAGGATCAGCATTCCATCCTGTCTGACTCGTCGTGCTTGTTGGTCTTAGTACTACCGTTGCCATTACGCTGTTATTTTAACGTAAGTATTATCTGGCTTGAAGTAAATCAACGCATCAACACCGCTGTCGTCATGAGTGTCAATACAATACCCAACAACTCTAACAAATTCATTATTACCTGACGGAGCTGTAAAGTCAAAATGACCAGCTGTTGTTTCTGATATATACACAGGAGCTCCTATTGCAGGTGTTCCTATAATCTCCGTATCAGGTACTCTGATAAGGCCCTCAAGGATAACTCCTGCAGTTACTGTTCTGCCATTTCCAACGCACAGTAATTGTGTCGCTCCTGTAGCAACGTCGTCAGCTTGGGCTAAATCCCAACTTGCATTCGTGTGAAGAAAGAATATCTGCCCATCAGTTAAGGTTTCATCGGCTCCATACACCAAAACTTTAGAACCAGTATGGTCTCCATCTGCAAGAACATCTTCAAACGTGTCTGTTACGAAGTTTATTTTCTCTCTAAAACCATAACCAGTAGTATTCTCAAAAACACCATCTGCAAACTGAGCAGCAAAAGTAGCTGATTGTAAGTCTGTACCACTAGATTCAGTTTTACCAGATAAAAATTCAATCTTACCACGAGTTCCAGTTCCAGTGCCTAAACCGCTTTGTAACATGAGGTCTCCTCCAGCCATGTTTGTTTGCCCATCTGTAGAATCACCACCAAATATTTTTAAATCAGAGCCAGCCGCAGTAGCCATAGCGTGTCTCTTGATGTTCATTATAGCAGTAGCGTTTGAACCTATTGTTAAAGTCGAACTGCCATCCCAAGTAAGTTTAGCTTCAGATGTTACTGTGCCATCGCCATCGTCTGTTATTAATTGGTTACTTGAACCAGTAAACACACCAGTCATAGTGGTTATATTAGGTTGAGCAGCCACCGAAAGTAAACCAGCATTTGTCATCGCAGCCGTACTACCCATAGTGAGAGTACCCTTTATAGTAGTTGTTGAAGCAGCGCCACTAGCTATATCTACATCAATTTGTCCGTTTGTTGTAGCGCCTTCAAGCGTTAAGCCTGTAGTTAGAGTACCATCATACTCAGCTACTTGAAGATATAAAACCCCTCGCTCAGAGCCATCGGTTATGCTTACTGTTCTAGAGAACATTTGAGCATACTGTATTGTCTCTGGGGAAGCGTTGTTGTTATCACCATACCAACCTATTGACCCTAAGTATTCACCAACACTCACATCAGCTGCATCCTTTAAGAACTTTAGTTGAGATTGAGACCCGCCAGAGGTGTTTGTATTTTTTAAAGTTAAAACTGGTTTACCAGATGTTGCAGAGGTAAAGGTATGATCTTCACCACTAGCTTTTAAGTTACCAGCTACCGTAGTTATTGAAGCAGCGCCGTATCCTACATCTGTATCAACTATATCTGTTCCATTACCCTGTGCTCTAAAACCGTTTCTAACATTCCCATGAGCATTAACAGTAAGGTTCAATTCACCTTCTTCAGACCCATCGGCAGCGGCTTCAATTTTACCTTCTATTTGAGCAAACATTGTTAAGTTACCCCCGTCATCATCACCTTTAAAATTTATTAAACCAAGCCCATCATTATTTGCTCCATTAGCTGTTTTTTGAAATGTAAGCTCAGGTGGTTCAGCGTCTGTATTTGAGTTGATTAGTTCTAAAGTTGGTTTTTCACTTACCGACGACGATAACTGTAATGAATCATTTCCGTAACTAGCATTAGCTTCAGCTGTAATAGCACTACTCCCAGTACCAGTAAGAATAGCGTTATCAGTAAGGCTTGTAGCTCCTGTACCTCCGTCTCCAACAGCTAAAGTTCCCGTAATAGATGAAGCTGCTAAGTCTACAGCTAATTCTGTAGACTCTATAACTAACCCCCCATTGGATTTTAAGTCAGTGCTTACTTCTCCGCCAGCAATATCTATTCCATCTCCTGCTGTTGCTGTAGCTCCCGTAGCACCTGTAGCACCTGTAGCACCTGTAGCTCCCGTTGCCCCAGTATCCCCCTTAGGCCCTTTTTCAGTAACGGTAATAGTAGATGTGGCAGGTGTAGATACAGATATACTAGTTGACGATTGAGTCAAACTAACAGTATTGCTACCACCTACAGAAACATCAATAGTGTTTCCGCTACTAGTTGTTACATCTATACCCATTTACCTTTTCCTCATTTTAGTGACATCCTCATTAACAGTGAAAGTTCCTCTTAATACTGTTGTATGAGTATCCACCCCAGAAGTTGTAGGTAAAATATATTGAAGATCATAAAGATGCCTCCCTGCAGGAACAGATCTCATTGTAGTTGCCGAAGCTGTAATAGTGACATTACCATTATCATCAACAGTAAATTCTTCAAAATATGCAGAACCAGGAATCTCTTCTGTTTTTAAGTCTTGACCTTTTAATCCTCTGTTAATACTAGCTATTAAAGGAGCTCCATTTCTTCCTCTACCCGAACCCCACACTTGCATTACAAATTCATAACTGTCAGTAGATAACGCTAATGCATTCCCAGAAGAATCCTTTAGAGTTAATGTAAGACTAAAGGTATCCCCTTGACGGCAAGTTATATCTAATTGCTCTGAAGTATCTAAGTTAACTTTATTGGACATTATTCATATTTAAAATGTTTCTCATTGGGTTTTGCTGCTCTCCTTTTAGTTCAGTTCTATTACCTTTCCTTTGAGATATAAGCTTAGATTGTTCTACAGCTTGTTTCTTAACTCTATCATCTTTTCTATCTTCTTTAAGAACTTCAAGTTTTTCTTTAAATTCTTCATCAGTTTCTTTAAATCCAAGAGTAGCAGTTGCTCTTATAGTTTCTATCTCTTTATTAAACTCATGCTTCATGGCTGCAAGTTGTGCTTCCAACTGAGCTTCGAGTTGCATTTTTTGCGCCTCTATTTGTGCCTCAGCCTGCATCTTTTGACCCTCCATTTGCATCTGCATTTGCTGCTGTTGTTGCGCCATTTGACCCTGCATTTGCTGTTGCTGCATAAGCATAGCTTGTTGCTCTTCCTTCCTCTTTTTTCTCCTAACGACAAGAAGTCTTTCAGCTTGATTTATATCCTTAAGCTCTCTTATAGCCATAGCATCTTCTAGATCTATTTCTTTCTGCCCTAAAGATATTTGTATGCTTTGTTCTAGATATGCTTGATCTTTATCATCCATATCTTTTTGAACTTGAACTCCAAAATTATACATAGGAAGTTTAGAGAAGCTAGTTAAAACATCCATATTAGTTTTACCTATAGCATTTTTATATACCTCCATTATTACAGATTCTTCAGGAAGTATCTGTAAGCATTTAACTACATCAGAACATACTTTCTTAAATAGTATCATAGATGCATTAGTGATATCATATGTAGCATTATTAGATGCTGCTATAGCTTGTTCTCTAACCCCCACTAAGGCTTCTGATTTTGGAGTACTTGCATCTACAACTTCATTAATTCCTGTAGCATCACGAATCATTCTTAAATAATGATTGTACAATCCTATAAGCTCATTAATATTTCTTATGCTATTACCTATTTCTCTTATTGGTGGATTTTGAAATCCTCCTTCTGGATTTTTACTTCTATAATAGAATACACCAGTTTGCTCATATATATCATGAAGGTCAAGAGGTTGAAGCTCTCCGCTTTTACCTAGTTGCACATTTTCTAACCCCTCTATGTCTATAATTAATCCATCTGGTTTCGCTTTAGCGATAGCTTGTTGAATCTTTAAATGAGTTAATTGCAACATATCTGCAAAACCTATACATCCATTAACCATGGATTTAGGCATCATATCTGTTAAGTTTGTAGCTATGACAGAATATGATAAATTAGCTTTACTGATATCATAAACATTTTTAGGTACATTATGCATCCTACCATAATTAAACATATAGTCTGTGCCTAATATATAATAACCTTTATATACATTTACGATTTCCATTTTATGAGGCTTTCTCTCATAAACGCTACCAGCCTTTTCTTTATAACCAAAACCTTCATAGAAAAAGTTCCTGTTACCAAATCTGTTTTCTTTTTCTTCAAAGAACATACAGTCAGTAGATAAGAACTCAAACTCTAATACATCTACCATGTATTCATCATAATCGTAGACATTTTTCCCTAATTTATCATTAAAACTACGACTACTACCATCTTTACCCTTGACTTTTTTTGCAATCTTAGCAAAATCCTCTTCTTCTAATTCTGCGCTAGCTATTCTCTTTAATTCCTGAATAGGCATACTTTTTATATGACCAGCATAAGTAATATCGTCGAAACTAGGGTCATCAGTTTGGCTATGTATAAAGTCTTCTGGAGCTACATAATTAGTTTTAATGCCATAGTTAGGATCATTAGATCTTTTAACTACAGCCATACCATTAGTAGCTAAATCATTTACACATCTACGGAACACATTATCTTCAAAATTATTCCAAGATAAAGTCATATCTGTAGCTATTTGAGCTGATATTTCAGCATCGCTTTTTACGTTCTCCCCAATAAATATTTCTGCCTCAGCTTCATTGTCAGGTATCATATTAGGATCCATTCCAATTGTAGCCCCAGTTTTCTCCTTAAAGGCCATAAGTTGTTTCTTTAAGGCAACTTGTATTTCTATACGCTTTTTATCTCTATTCTTTTCTGAAGAAGATAACGGATCTACAGCTTCTAAATTAGGGTATAAGTTTCTACCTAATATTTTATTTACTACTATACGAACAAATTTTGGTAAAATAGGCACAGGAGTAAAATCTAGATTCATTAAACTTCCATCCCCAGTATTTGGATCAAGATTATTTAATAGTCTCTTATATATATTTGTATCCTGTACGCCATTAGCATACTCTTTATTTTTTGTAAAAGTTTGATATCTTTTAGAAAAAAGAGATGAACTATCAGCTTTTCTGCCCCATTGAGATTCAATAGCTTTTGCATATTGCAATCCATACGCCTTAGATTCTTTCTTATCTTGAGGTGTTAATGGATCTGGGAAATTTTTTGAACCGCTATAATTTTTCATTCATGTAAGCATATATTTGCAAATATAAGGAATTAGCCGATGACTTTGTATCGCCTAAAAAACTTCCTTTCATCAAAGTTACTGATTTTCTTTTTCTTAACCTTTTGGGCTGCAAGTAGGGCTAGACCTGAACTAATAGTAAGGTCAAACTTAGTTCTATTATCTATTTTATAACCTATCCAATCCTCAAGGGTTTTATTAAAATACATATTTCCAGCTTCGCCAGTATCGGGATTTAATCCCACATAATTATGTATGTACGCCTCAATAATATGAGCGTGTGCTTGTATTATATCTTGAGAGTTAGATGGTATGCCTTTAGTCTTAACTTTTACTTTTGCTGTTCCAGTTTTTAAATGTTTAGGTCTGTCCATTAGATAACCATCATAACCTCTTGATTCAAAGTGCCTTGCTATACCGTACTTATTGTTCTCAATTAATATAGGGTATCCATAGAATACAGCAGCCATTAATACATCTTCATAGAATATTTTAGCTAAAGGTGGTCTAGAAGCATACTCCAAAACAAACATATTAGACGGATGATCCATATGGAATTTATTGTAAAGATGTAATGCGCCTTTAGAACCTCTTCCGTCTACAGTAGCGTCAAGATCATAGGAGTCTACGCCACCACACCCCAAGTCTGTATTAGGCGCAATTCTTTTACCCCTATTAAAAGCTTTTCTATTTCTTAGTTCCTCAGGAGGCATCCACGATATTCTAAACCTTCCATTAGTATCTGGGGTAAATACAACTTCGGTGTCTTTCTCCCCACCCTTCCACATAAAGTTCCCAGAAACTACAGGATTTGGGAATAGCTCATCATTATGTTCTATTTGTTCATAAATCTTACCTATATTAAAAACACTACCCTCTATGCTATCTCTAAAAGCTTCATCTGAAGTGAAAGGAAACTGACGTATTACCTCGTTCATTTCGGAAGCATTATCCTTTAATGCAGACCTCTCATTCTTCAAGTACGTTCTTGATCCAGAGTATATCATATCCCCATCAATTCCTTCTAAACTTTCTTTAGGATCATTAATGACGGGATATCCATGTATATCAAAGAATCCTTCTAAGGACTCCTCTGCAGAAATAAATAATCTATATAGTCCAGTTTTAGTCCTCCCATTCGCATTCCTCTCCAAAGGATTCGAATCCTCCCAT
>TARA_R110002012_G_scaffold37617_4_pt1 | contig 10892 bp, 11 predicted proteins | sample TARA_R110002012 | Tara Oceans TARA_R110002012 (sample SAMEA4396515) | marine metagenome | biome: Westerlies Biome; feature: [DCM] deep chlorophyll maximum layer (ENVO:01000326); material: water (ENVO:00002006), including particulate matter (ENVO:01000060) such as... | depth 40 m
GGGCGTCAGCAAAGAGGACATTATTAAGTGGAAGATCGGATACTGTACAGAGGGAGAATATAAGAACAGGATAATTATTCCCTCTTTCAACAACGACGGCTTTGTAAACTACTTTGTAGCTCGGTCTATTGGGGACGATTGGCAGAAATATAAAAATCCTCCTGCGAGCAAGGACATTATCTTTAATGAACTCTACGTTGAGTGGCACAAAGATATTATTATAGTGGAGGGAGTCTTTGACGCGATAAAGGCAGGCAACGCTATACCTATTCTTGGCTCTACTATAAGAGATGGGTCTAAGCTATTTGAGGCTATAGTCAACAGCGACAGCAAAGTGTTCTTGGCTCTTGATGAGGACGCAAATAAAAAAGCAGATAGAATAATCGAGAGTCTTATGTCCTATGATGTTGATGTATCTAAGATCGACACATCTGGGTACGAGGACATAGCCGAGATGCCAGATTGTAAATACGAGGAAAGAAAGACAAACGCAGTCTTTATGACCTCTGACAGTCATTTGTGGCAGAGGCTAGCATCAATTTAGTTAAGGTTTATACTTGACTATCGTGAATAACGTGTTACATTTATTAGAGAACTAAGAGAGGTTTACTTGAAGTTTGCTCATATCGCGGATACCCATATCCGAAACCTGAAGTATCAGAAAGAATATCGTGCAGTATTTGAGAAGTTGTACGAAACTTTAAAAGATGAACAAGTTGACTATATTGTCCACTGTGGCGATATTGCTCACACCAAAACGCAAATTTCTCCTGAGTTTGTTGAACTGTGTTCTGACTTTTTTCGTAACTTAGCATCTATCGCACCAACATATATTATTTTAGGAAACCACGATGGCAACCTAAAGAACAGCAATCGTCAAGATGCTCTGACGCCAATCGCTGAAGCGCTTGATCTGCCAAACCTTCATCTTCTTAAACAGTCGGGCGAAGTCGATCTTGAGGATAGTTTTTGCCTGAACGTGCTGTCTGTATTCGATGAAGAAAACTGGGTCACTCCGTCAGACGACGACAAAGTAAACATCGCGCTGTATCACGGATCAATTTCTGGCGTAGAGACGGATACTGGGTGGGTGATGGAGCACGGTGATCACACCCCAGAGATCTTTAGGAATCACGACTTTGCTTTCTTGGGCGACATTCACAAGACAAATCAGATTATCGATATGGAGGGCAGAGTTAGATATTGCGGTTCTACGGTCCAGCAAAACCATGGCGAATCTAACGACAAGGGATATCTTATCTGGGACATTCAGGATAAGGACAAGTTTACATGCAAGCACGTCAAGCTTCTAAACCCTAAGCCATTTGTAACTATTGAACTAACTAGGGCAGGCAAGATACCTAATGACATTGAGATTCCTCTTGGTGCTCGATTAAGAATTGTGTCAAATAATAATTTGCCACTTGTAAAAATGCGCCGCGCTCTGGAAGCTGCCAAGCATCGCTATAAGCCCGAAGCGATCACCTTTTTGAATCGGGCAGCAGGACAGCGAGGCGACGTTAGTAAGCTTGCACAAGAGATAAAACAAGAGAATCTTCGTGACATCACTGTGCAAGAAAAGCTAATCTCGGAGTACCTAAAAGATTTTGAAGTCTCCGAAGATACATTACAGAAGGTATACGAGCTTAATCTGAAGTATAACAAGGTAGCAGAGGAGCACGAAGAAGTAGCTAGGAATGTTAACTGGAGCTTGCAGGATGCTTCTTGGGACAACCTTTTTAATTACGGCTCTGGCAATAAGATTGATTTTGCAAAGCTTACGGGCATCGTCGGAATCTTTGGAAAGAACTACTCTGGTAAATCCTCTGTAATTGACAGTATGCTATATACGATTTGGAACTCCACTTCAAAGAACGAGAGAAAGAACCTTAACATCATTAACCAAAACAAAGAGGAAGGCTGTGGGCTAGTCCGTGTAAAAATAGGCGATAAGGAATATACAATTGACAGAAGGTCAGAAAAGTATACTAAGAAGCTTCATGGAAACGAAACTGTGGAGGCTAAAACTAATATCGACTTTTCTTGCTATGATCAGGTCACGGAAGAGACCATCAGTATGAACGGGCTTACTAGAAATGAAACGGACAAGAATATTCGCAAAGTATTCGGTTCGCTTGACGATTTTCTTTTCTCCTCCATGTCATCGCAGTTAGATGCACTTTCGTTCTTGAAAGAGGGATCCACTAAGAGAAAAGAAATCTTTGCTAAGTTCCTAGACCTTGAAATCTTTGAGAAAAAGTTTAGGTTTGCTAAGAACGACGCTTCTGACCTTAAGGGCGCTATCAAGAGGCTGGAGGGTAGAGATTTCAATGATGAAATATCAGAAGCTCAAAAAATCTTTGATGACAGTGAAAATCAGCTAGAAGAACAACAGGCAACGTGCGAGACACTAAAGGGTGATATCAATACTGCCAGAGAGGGGCTAGCCGAGATCGAGCACAAGATTGACTCTATGCCGGTTGATCTTGTAGATATCAAGAAAGTCTTGACCAGCATACAGAACAAGACCGCCGAACTAGTAAATACAAATGATTCTATGCGAACACAAGCATCCGAGCTTGAGACGAAGACAGCCATCCTAGATAAGATTATAGGCTTCCTTGACAGCTTTGATATTGATGAAGTTAGAAGTAGAAAAGAAAAGGCAACAGAAGCCTCTCACAAGATAAAGGCTCTAGAGAGAGAGTTGCAATTAATTGATAAGAAGATATCTACTTTAGATGACCCCGGATTTTTGAAGGGCTGCAAGTGTCTGCACGAGGCAGAGCAAGCACTCTTGGACAAACCAGAAAAAGATGAAGATTTGCGCGTCTTGAACGAAGACGTTCAAAAGCTTGATCCAGACGGTGCAAAGGAAACTATAAATAAGTTTAATGAACTGGTACAAAGAAAGATAAATTTGTCAGAGCGAATCCTTAAGTTGAATCTACTTATCGAGCAAGGCAAAAATAATATAGAAAACCTTGAAAGAGAACTTAGTTCCTTGCATTCGCAGAAAGAAGAGTATCAAGATAATAAAGAGGCGATAGAGAATTTAGAAGGTTTTCTGGAAGAAAAGAAGGGCAGAGAGGCTAACCTGAACATGCTTCAGGGGCAGCTTGGTGAATGTCAGAGTAAGATTATGAATTTGTATAAGGTTCATGGATCTTACGAAGAGAAACTAAACACGCTTGTTAGCTTACAGGCAGAGCTTGAAGAGCTAAGGCAGGAGTATTCAGCATATGATTTATTTATGCGGTGTATGCACAACAATGGCATTGCATACGATGTTATCAAAAAAAGGCTTCCGGCAATCAATGAAGAAGTTGCTAAGGTCCTCGCAAACATAGTTGATTTTGAAATCTTCTTTGAAGATGACGGTAAGAGGCTAAACATTTTTATCAAGCACCCCAGCCATGAGCCGAGACCACTAGAAATGGGCTCTGGTGCGGAGAAGACTATTGCCGCTATGGCTATCAGATTAGCGCTGCTATCTGTCTCTAGTCTTCCAAAGGGTGACATCTTTATTCTTGATGAGCCGGGTACTGCTCTTGATGCTGATAATATGGAGGGCTTTGTAAGAATCTTAGATGTAGTCAAGTCTTATTTTAAAACGGTGTTGCTGATTACCCACCTTGAGTCACTAAAAGATTGTGTGGATACACAGATAACAATTGACAAAGTTGATGGATATGCTTTTATTCATCAGTAGACTAATTATGTACAGGAGTAGAAATGACACACGAACAAGCTTTGCAGTCACTCGTCAATGCAGTGGCGATAGCACAAAAGCGAGGAGCGTATAGTTTAGAAGAGGCAAGCGCAATTCACCATGCAGTGCTAATTCTTGCTAAGCCGCAGCCAGCGGAAGAACCAAAGAAAGAAAAAAAGAAATAACATTGGAGGTAAAATGAAGATGGCAATTAAAGGTGCAATAGATAAAACTTTAGAGAAGGTTGTCTCGCGCAAGCTTTTAGTCTGGGCAACAGCCACGGGACTAGCAGCAGGAGGATTTCTTACTAGCGGAGATTGGGTCGTTATCTCGTCCCTGTATCTTGGCGGTCAAGCAGTCATTGACGCCGTTGTTAAGCTGAAGGGCGCATGATAGGGCGTTTTTTTGCTAAGTATTGGCGTGAGGCACTGATCATCGTAATAGTGATTGGTGTCTCCGTCGCTTGGTCTCAAGATCACAAGTCCCTGATAAAAGCATACGACAGCACCGTGATAAGCTACGAGGCACAGCTAGAAGCTTTAAGCGAGAGCCATCAGAGGGAGATTGAGAGAAGAGAGCAGGCTCTTCAAGAATACCAAGTAAAAATGGACGAGATTCAGGAAGAGTATTTAGAGTTTCGAGAAAACGTCGAAGAGCAAAAGGCAACAAGAGTAGCCGAACTAACGGAAATTAGACACAGTAATCCTGATGCTCTAATCGAAGAAATAAAGGATGCTTTTGGGTTTGAGTATGTTGAGTAGAGCCTTGCTTCTTCTTGGTTTAAGTCTGCCAGCTATGGCGCAAGACACGCCACAGTTTACTCTTGTGCCAAGAGGCAGCACTGTTCCATTTGAAGCGACATGTTTTAATGATATCGCTACGGCTGAGATTCTAACTTGGAAGCAGTTTACGCAAATTGAGTTTCAAAAGCGCTTAGAGTTTGAGCAGGCAAAATGGAAAGAGACGTGCCAACTAAACATTAGCAATATACAGATTTCATTGGAAGAGAGCCAGATTCGTTTTGACGAGCAACTGGCAGCAAAAGACAACGAGTTGGAAGAACTTAGAGCTATCATTAAAAAAGATAGAAAAAAGAACATTCCCGCAATTATTGCTGGAAGTGTCGCTGCCGGTATCGCGATAGGTATTGGCTCCGCTTATGCAATTGATCAGGCTATAGGAAAATGAAAAAGCACAAAGACCCAAATTATGTTGCTAGAGTTGAGAAAGCAATCTCTAAGAAGTATGGTTACGATGCGATACAGAATCCTCGTGCTAACTGGGATGACGAAAAAGAAGAAGAATACAAAAAGCAACTCCAGAAAATGCTAGAAAAAGAAGACCGATTTCAGGAAAAACATGAGAAGATAGAAGTCGATGGCGTTTTTGTTAATAAAAAACTACTTACTAGAGAACGTAAAAGAAAATGCCCAGTATGTGATTCTTATTCTTTTAGTATACAAGATGATGTGTACATGACCAAATTCGAATGTTGTAAAAGCTGCTACATTCGCTGGGTCGAAGACAGAGAAGAGCGGTGGGAGACTGGGTGGAGACCCACGAAGGAGAAAACTAAATGTCAGCAGAATCATTAAAAATCGTAAGAGGTCTCGCACAAGCAGCAGCGAATGCTTATGACGGCGCTCTTGATGATGAAGGCAATCCAATTGAGATTGGTCTGAAGAGAGAAGAAGGGCACCCTGTTTATGATTCGCGAACCTTGGACGGCTTCAAGGTGACATTCAGTGGTCCGCACATGATTGTTAATTATCAGGCTGAGATCAAGCTTAAGGACGTTTACAAGGGTGGTTTTGAGTCGGAACTTGAGCAAACAATTGAAGATATTGTTTCTTACTTAAAAAAGCAGTACAGAAAGATAACGGGAGAGAGTGTTTCTTTGAAAGCCGATGGCGAGGTCAAAGCCATAGTACAAAATACAAGTCGTGTCCGCACTTTTGTCCAAGCTCACAAGAAGTACGTCATCGCAGGCTTGGCAGATGTAAAAGAGATTTTAGAGCCTAGCTCGGGAGACCTGCAAGACGGATTTCAAAAGTTTTTGGATCAGGGCGGGTTTCAGGGCAAGCGACCAGAGAACGACTCGCGCAAAGTGAACAATGGTTCATGAGTTATCAAAGAAAGAGATAGTCAAAGAGATATTTAAATCGGGCAAAGATCCGAGCTACTTCATTAATAACTATTGTAAGATATCTCATCCACTTAAGGGCTCGATTCCCTTTAAGACCTTTGACTATCAGGATGATTTATTAAAAGATTTCAACGATCATCGTTTCACAGTTATACTAAAAGCTAGACAGCTAGGTATTTCAACAATTGTTGCGGCTTATGTTGTTTGGATGATGCTGTTTCACAAGGACAAAAATATCCTTGTAATGGCTACAAAGTTTAGCACAGCAGCAAACTTGGTCAAAAAGGTTAAGGCAATTATGAGAAACTTGCCACCTTGGATTCGCATCGCAGAAATATCCGTAGACAACAGAACAAGTTTTGAGTTGTCTAATGGGTCACAAATAAAGGCAACATCTACCTCTGGCGACGCAGGACGCTCAGAGGCTTTGTCGTTGCTGGTCATTGATGAGGCTGCTCATGTCGAGGGGCTAGATGAATTGTGGACCGGATTGTATCCTACGTTGTCTACGGGCGGACGTTGTATTGCCTTGTCTACTCCTAATGGTGTTGGCAACTGGTTCCACAAAACCTACATTGAAGCAGAGCTAGAAGATAATGATTTTAAGCCAATCAACTTGCCGTGGGATGCCCATCCCGAGAGGGACCAAGAGTGGTTTGAGAAAGAAACCAAAAACATGTCCCGTAGGCAAATAGCTCAAGAGTTAGAGTGTAACTTTAACACGTCCGGGGAAACAGTGATTCACCCTGATGATTTAGAGATATTGAGAGACAATATACGAGATCCCAAACACAGAACAGGCTTTGACAGAAATTATTGGATATGGGAAGAGTATCGGCAAGACAACACATATATGGTTGTTGCAGATGTGGCACGCGGCGACGGTGCAGATTATTCGGTTTTCCTGACATTTAAATTAGAGACAATGGAGATTGTTGCCGAGTATCAAGGAAAGCCAAGCTTGGATATGTATGCTAACATACTTAACCAAGTGGGGCGTGAATATGGAGATGCCCTAACAGTTGTGGAGAACGTTGGTATTGGCATTTCTGTGTGCGAAAAACTTGAAGATTTGCAATATCCAAATTTGTATTATTCTGTGAAGGGCACTCATGATTATGTTGAGTCCGGTGTCGCTGACGGCATGAGAAATGTTATTGCTGGGTTTACCACTTCGTCTAAAACGCGCCCTTTAATTGTCGCAAAGTTGGAAGAATTCATCAGAAATAAACTAATTAATGTGTATTCTAGTCGCCTACATAACGAACTTACAACTTTTATATGGAACAACGGCAAACCACAAGCAATGAGAACTTACCACGACGACCTAGTTATGTCCTTGGCAATAGGGTGCTGGGTGCGAGACACTGCTCTGACAATCAACCAGAGAAAGATGAATTATCAAAAGGCTTTTTTAGATTCCATGGTAATGTCCACAACCAGAATAAATACACAAATACCCGGACAGAGGGGATACGATCAGGATTATGAACAAAAGGCGACAAAACAGTTGAGCGAGTATCAGAAATATTCATGGCTCTTAAAGGGGTAATAAATGGCTGACCAAACAAAAAATCCAAGAAACGCAGAGTCAACACTTTTTAGGAGATTGACTCGCCTTTTCTCTGGACCAATTACAAATTATCGCTCGCAGATGACGAGAGATTATAAGCGGTCCCAGTTAGATTATTTTTCCACTAAATTTAAGAGCGCTTCTGGTCAACAGTTTAAGAGGTCGGGATATAATCCATTTGCCCAGATCAACAGTTCGGCAATGGCAAACCAGAGAAGGTCAGAAAGATACACCGACTTTGATCAGATGGAGTACACGCCAGAGATCGCTTCTGCGCTGGATATCTATGCTGATGAGATGACCACGCATTCATCTCTTCAGCCGATGCTTACTATTAAATGTCCCAATGCCGAAATAAAAGCTGTGTTATCGACTCTATATCAGAACATTCTAAACATTGAGTACAACCTTTTTGGCTGGTGTCGTACAATGTGCAAGTATGGTGACTTCTTTTTATACCTTGATATAGACGAAAAGATAGGCATCAAGACAGTCATTGGGTTGCCATCTGCCGAGGTTGAAAGGCTAGAGGGCGAAGACAAGACTAATCCAAACTATGTGCAGTTCCAGTGGAACTCAGCCGCTATGACGTTTGAGAATTGGCAAGTTGGTCATTTTAGAATTTTAGGCAACGATAAGTATACTCCTTATGGAACTTCAGTTCTTGAAGCGGCTCGTCGTATTTGGCGTCAGCTTATTTTGATGGAAGACGCTATGATGGCTTATCGAGTTGTCCGCGCTCCAGAAAGAAGGGTCTTCTATGTTGATGTTGGTAATATTCCGCCAACCGATGTCGAACAGTACATGCAAAAAGTTATGACATCCATGAAGAGAAATCAATTAGTTGACTCTGCTACTGGTCGCGTCGATCTTCGATATAATCCCATGAGTGTTGAGGAAGATTATTTTATTCCTGTTCGCGGTGACTCCTCGTCAAAGGTGGAAAGCTTGGCAGGCGGTCAGAACACTGGGGACATTGATGATGTTAAATATTTAAGAGACAAGCTGTTTTCTGCTCTAAAGATACCTGCTTCTTACCTTACACAGGGCGATGACAAGACAGAAGACAAGACAACCCTAGCACAAAAAGACATGCGATTTGCTAGAACAATTCAGAGACTCCAGAGAGCCGTCATCGCAGAGCTTGAGAAGATCGGTATTATTCACCTGTACACTCTTGGTTTTCGAGGCGACGACCTTTTAAACTTCAGCCTTTACCTAAACAATCCGTCTAAGCTCGCAGAGCTTCAAGAGCTTGAACATTGGAAGACAAAATTTGATATTGCAGCAAACGCAACAGAAGGCTACTTTAGCCGACGCTGGATCTGTGAGCACCTGTTTAATATGTCAGAGGAAGAATTTGTTAGAAACCAAAGAGAACTTTTCTATGATAAGAAATATGACGCTCAAATTAATGCAGCCGCAGAAGCAGCCGGTGAGGCTGAAGCCAGCCTTTCCGCAACCGGCACCCCAGCAGGCGGCGAAGACGCAGGCGGCGGCTTAGGAGACCTTGGTGATCTCGGAGGGGGCGCTGAAGGCGAAGCAGATCTGGGAGGTGCCGGTGATGCCGCAGCGCCAGCAGCAGATACCGCTCCAGCCGGTGGCGACGAGGATAGTGTTCTTTTGGCAGAGCCGCCAGCGAAGAGAGACATTGAAGAGGACGGCTCGTATATAACGCCCGGTGCCAAGGGCAAGAGATACACGCCTGCTAAGCGCGACAAGCGAAAAGATGCTGGTCCACGAACAAGAAATATGCGAAGTGCCATCTCAAAAGAAACTAGCACCAGAACAACGTTTCCCGGCTGGAAAGGGTCCACCGGCATGAATCAGTTAAGAAATATGCAAATGGAGGACCAACGTTCTAATTATGAAAAGAGGCAAATCCTTGATGAGAATATGATATTTCAAACAAACTATGAGATTGAAAAGCTGATTGAGGGCTTAGGGACAAAGGAAACAAAAGATGAGGCATAATAAGAAAAGAAATACCGCTTTTTTATTTGAGGCTTTAATTGCTGAAATGACAAAGGCAGTTGTTCGCGGCGATCTTAAGACACAAGCCAGAACAAGAAAGATCATTGCCAAGCACTTTAAAAAGGGCACCGCTCTATATGAGGAGTTGCAGCTTTATAAGGCGATACTTGAGACAAGAGGCTTAGACAAGATCGTAGCCGAAAAACTCATTTTTGAAGTAAAGGCACAAAGAAAGTATATATTGGATGGCGATGTCTTCAAAGAACAGTCGGACCTCATTCGCGATATGAATCAGGAATACAAAAAGGCAGTCTTTTCAAATTTCGTTCCAAACTATAAAGATTTGGCAACGTTAGCACAGCTTTTTAATTCTGATGCGCCTGTTAAAGAGAGGGTGCTTCTTGAAGGCAAGATCGTTGACTACTTAAGTTCCGAGTCAGAGGCTAAAGAAGAGAGCAAAATGAAACCAATCGATAGCCTCACTTATAAAACATTTGTCTCCAAGTTTAACGAAAAGTATTCTGGCACTCTTTCAGAGCAGCAAAAAACGTTGTTATCCAAGTATATCTCATCGTTTTCAGATAACGGATTAGATCTTAAGATTTATCTAAATGAAGAGATAGGAAGACTAAAAGAGCAAGTAGAAAATAGCCTTAGCACTCGTGAAGTTTCTGAAGACGCCACAATGAAGCAAAACACCGAAAGGGTCTTGAGCGAGCTAAAGGCATACTCTAAGAAAGAGATCGACACCAATATGATTCAGAGCCTTCTAAAGATTCAAGACTTGGTTTTGGAGTTAAATAATTAATGGCTATCAACATTAAAATTGGTAAAGCAGAAGATACTCCACAGGCTAGTGAAGAGCCGAAAGCACCACCAATAACTATGTCGCTAGACATAAGGAAAACGATGGATGGAAATTTAATAATTTCTGACCACAATGATGTTGATGTGGTGATCATGCCACAAAAGAAAAAGATTGTCGCTTTCCCTAAAGAAATTCAGAACGATTTGGTGTATGACACGCAGGACCGACTTTTTAGGCACCTTAGAAAGAAGGGCATCATAGACCCGGATTCAATTCGCGGCGGTAACAGTTACGGCTCAATGGAGGCGCTTCTTGTTGGGGCAGACCAAGATAATTTTCTGCCCTTGGTTGTTCTAAATGTTTCTAACTTTATAGATGATGAAAGACCCTACTTTGAGTACATAGAGAAGCACAACAAGATGGAAGAGGACGAGTTCTTAGATCCAAGTTCCGCTGACTCAACAGAACTTGGAGAGGTGCCGCAAGCCTCAGAGAAGGGTGGTATCCGACCCGGTTATGGTAGAGTTAGTCCATACTTCTTAAGTTATATGTTATAGAGAGGCAATCATGGAATTGGTTTATTTTATCTTGGCTGCGTATGGCATGACGCAGCTTATTGTTTATGGCTCCATCTTTAATAAGATTAGACCCACAAAAGAATGGCTTGGTGGCTTTGGCG